>JGI12053J15887_10000013_pt1 | contig 45805 bp, 44 predicted proteins | sample MedBloCAOM1_O3_FD_15887 | JGI IMG/M metagenome (IMG submission 15887)
ACAGGATCGTGTCCTTGGTCAGCCGCATCGAGGGCGCCGGCGGAAACACATGGGTGCCGCGCGAGAGATACTCCTTGATGATGTCGTTCTGCGTGGTGCCTTGCAGCGTGTTGCGGGCGACGCCCTGCTCGTCGGCGAGCGCGACATAGAGCGCGAGCAGCCACGCGGCCGTCGCGTTGATGGTCATCGAGGTGTTCATTTCCCCGAGCGGGATCTGGTCGAACAGCGTGCGCATGTCGCCGAGATGGGAGATCGGCACGCCGACCTTGCCGACCTCGCCCTTGGCGAGCGGATGATCGCTGTCGTACCCGGTCTGGGTCGGCAGGTCGAAGGCGACGGAGAGACCGGTCTGACCTTTGCCGAGGTTGTTGCGGTAGAGCGCGTTCGACGCGTGTGCGGTCGAATGACCGGCATAGGTGCGGAAGATCCAGGGCCTGTCGCGCTCCCGCCTGGCGCCTTCCGATGGCTCGCTCATATGCCCGCCTCGCCCGGCTTGGTTCTCGCCGCGAGATGGTGCACTGCAGCATACTACTGTCACAGCCGCAAGCGTCTTCTCATCGAAGCGGAGCGGCCAGACGCATTCGCGGGCGCGCACTTCCGCGCGCGCCCACAGGCTCAAACCCTCGGCCGAAATCTGCCTGCGGTCGCAACGCGGCCGCAGCGGGATCCGCCCTAGCGCCGGATAAATCCGACGATGACCAGGAGAATGACCGCGCCGATGGTGGCGTTGACGATCGAGCCGATGAAACCGGCGAACGGCATGAAACCCAATTGCTGCAGCAGCCAGACGCCGATGAAGGCGCCGACGATACCGATGACGATGTTCCAGACGAGGCCAAATCCAAATCCACGCACGATCTGCCCGGCCAGCCAGCCGGCGATCGCACCGACGATCAGCATGATGATAAGGCTGTCTACTCCAATCACGATGTCCTCCCCCTGGCGGCTGGGCACGCGTCTCCCGCCGCGATTTGCAATGCAACTTAAGTAGCATAGCTGAAATCGTCCACATTGTCAGCACAGGCGGCCGCGCGTTGGGCGATTGGGCAATATCCCGTTTGGCTATGTGATTGCGCCCGACCGCGCTGTCGGTACGACCTTGCATTCATATTGCGATGCAGCATCAAATGGGGCAGAGTGTTGTAACGTTTCCAACCGCGGAGGCATCCATGCCGGCCGTTGCGATAACGAAGCCGCCGCAAGCTGCAGCGCGCAAAGATCTCTACGACATCGGCGAAATTCCTCCGCTCGGCCACGTGCCGGCGCAGATGCATGCATGGGCGATCCGCAAGGACCGTCACGGGCCGCCCGAAGCTTCGATGCAGCTCGAAGTGGTGCCGACCTGGCCGATCGGCGAGAACGAGGTGCTGGTTCTGGTGATGGCCGGCGGCGTCAACTACAACGGCGTATGGGCCGGCCTCGGCATCCCGATCTCGCCGCTCGATGTGCACAAGAATCCGTTCCACGTCGCCGGCTCTGATGCCTCCGGCATCGTCTGGGCCTGCGGCGCGAAAGTCCGCCGTTGGAAGGTGGGCGACGAGGTCATCGTCCACTGCAATCAGGACGACGGCGACGACGAAGAGTGCAACGGCGGCGATCCGCTGCTGTCGCCCTCGCAACGCATCTGGGGATACGAGACGCCGGACGGATCGTTTGCGCAATTCTGCCGCGTGCAGTCGCGGCAACTGATGCCGAAGCCGCCGCACCTCGCCTGGGAAGAGGCGGCCTGCTACACGCTCACGCTCGCGACCGCCTATCGCATGCTGTACGGCCATTCGCCGCATACGCTGAAGCCCGGCGACCACGTGCTGGTGTGGGGGGCGTCCGGCGGCCTCGGCGTGTTCGGCGTCCAACTCGCAGCCGCGTCCGGCGCCAACGCCATCGGCATCATCTCGGATGAGAGCAAGCGCGACTACGTGATGCAACTGGGCGCCAAGGGCGTGATCAATCGCAAGGATTTTTCCTGCTGGGGCCAGATGCCGACAGTCGGCACGCCGGAATACGACACCTGGGTCAAGGAAGCCCGCAAGTTCGGCAAGGCGATCTGGGATATTACCGGCAAGCACGACGTCGACATCGTGTTTGAGCATCCGGGCGAGGCGACGTTCCCGGTCTCCTGCCTGGTGGTGAAGCGCGGCGGCATGGTGGTGTTCTGCGCCGGCACCTCCGGCTACAACATCACCTTCGACGCGCGTTACGTGTGGATGCGGCAGAAGCGCATCCAGGGTTCGCATTTCGCTCATCTCAAGCAGGCCTCGGCAGCGAATCAGTTCGTGCTCGACCGCCGCGTCGACCCCTGCATGAGCGAAGTATTTCCCTGGACCAAGATTCCGCATGCCCACGAATTGATGCGCACCAATCGGCATCCGCCCGGCAACATGGCAGTGCTGGTCAACGCGCCGCGGACAGGGTTGCGCACGCTCGACGACGTGATCGAGGCGAGCGGCGGGTCCGCTTGATTTGAACGGTCCGGCATCGGATTTTGCGCGCGGACACCATTCCTCCTTTTTTTGGCACCAATCTTGCTTTTTAAGAATCGTTGGGGCCATGGGGGGCTACGAGGAAAGGAGTCCTCACCATGTGCGACTACAGCCTATACAATGTGAAGTCGCGTTCGGCAAAAGTTGGCGACAAGCTTACGACGCGCAACTTTGGGACCGGCACTCGTGGGTTCGCCGCGCCCGAAGATGCCACGACAGCGGTGTGCGTCCTTCCGGGAACGGAGCTTGCGTTCTCCCAGGAGGTGGCATGTACAACATCCGGTTTCCTCGGCTTCGGTGCGCGCAGGATGACCTCCCGGACGGCTATCTTTCGGCAGGTCAACAAAGACCAACCGCGCGTGCATCACGACGCCCTTGAATTTCCGGATGGGCAGATGGTCCTCTTGACCGAACTGATCGAAGGCCAAGAGGCCACCGTGCTTCAGCTACCCGCGCAGCCAACCACCGCGGGTGAAGCGGAAGCTCAGGAACGCGTCGCCTACGTCGGGTGAAGTTGCCCGGCGCCGACACGTAAGGCACAGAGCGTCAGGGGCCGCTCCAGCGGGGCGGCCCTTTTGCTTGCGCGGCACCTGAGCGATCGATGCGCGATCCGGCAGCGCGCCGTAGGGGCGCACGCATTTGACTCGCCGGGATCACCGTGCTGGCATGAATCATGCAAAATGTCCGGGATAAAACGTCTGGGATGGAGCAGAACATGACATCGATCAGGATTGTCGCGGCTGCACTCGTTGCCTGTTTTGCGGGCGCGCCCGCGCTCGCGCAGGGAACCAAAGTTGCCATCGGCACCTCCGGCTGGACGGGCTTCGCGCCGCTCACGCTCGCCAAGGAGGCCGGCATCTTTGCCAAGAACGGCCTCGACGTCACTATCAAGAAGATTCCGCAGGCGAGTCGGCATCTCGCCATCGCCTCCGGCGATATCCAGTGCGCGGCAACCACGGTCGAGACCTGGATCGTGTGGAACGCCAACGGCGTTGCCACCACGCAGCTGTTTCAGCTGGACAAGTCGTACGGCGCCGACGGCATGGCCGTGCGCAACAACGTCGCCGCGATCAAGGACGTGAAGGGCAAGACGGTTGCCGCTTCGGCGCCCGGCACCGCGCCCTATTTCACGCTGGCCTGGTTCCTCAAGAAGAACGGTCTTACCGTCAAGGACGTGACCGTCGTCAACATGGAGCCCGCGGCGGCTGCGCAGGCCTTCATTGCGGGGCAGAATGATGTCGCCATGACCTACGAGCCGTACCTCTCGGCCGTGCGGGCCAAACCGGAGGCGGGCAAGATCATCGCCACCACGCTCGACTATCCCATGGTGATGGATACGTTCGGCTGCACCCCCAAATTCATTGCGGAGAACGAGGGGGCGATAAAGGCGCTGACGAAGAGCTATTTCGAAGCGCTGGAGATGATCAAGAGCGACCCGACCAAGGCCTACGGGATCATGGGCGCCGACGTGAAACAGTCGGGCGAGCAGTTCGGCAACTCCGCGAAATATCTGCGCTGGCAGGATCAGGCCGCCAACAAAACGTTCTTCACCGGCGACTTCAACACATTCTCGAAGGAAGCCGCCGACCTGCTGCTCGAGATCGGCGTCATCAAGCAGATCCCCGATCTGTCGAAGCTCGCCGATACGCGCTTCATTCAGTGACCGCTTGATTTAGTACGCGGCTGCGCGGTCGCTGCGTAAAGCGAACTGCGGGCCGCGATCCGGGTGGGTTGCGAGACCGCCGGGATTGCGCCGTTGCGTCCGGCGCGGAATGACGGCAGGTATTGCCGACCGGATGATCTGGACCACCTGATGGTCGCAGCATGAAGCCTCTCGCGCCGATCTCGCACACGGCCCGCGTCGCGCTCGGCATACTGTTCTTCGTGTTGTTCCTGGCGACCTGGAGCTTCGCCACCTTGGGCGGCTACGTGTCCAAGACCTTCCTGGCCGATCCCCTCACGATGCTCGAGGAAGGCTACGACCTCCTGACCAAGCACGGCTTCCTGCGCGACATCGGCATCACGATCTGGCGCGTGCTAGGCGGCTTTACGCTGGCCGCGCTGGTCGCGGTGCCGTGCGGGGTCATGATGGGCGCCTACAAGCCGATTGAAGCGTTCCTGGAGCCGTTCGTCTCGTTCGCACGCTACCTGCCAGCCTCCGCTTTCATCCCGTTGTTGATCCTGTGGGCCGGCCTCGGCGAATTGCAGAAGCTTCTCGTCATCTTCATCGGCTCGGTGTTCCAGATCGTGCTGATGGTGGCGGTGGCAGTGGCCGGCGTGCGCCGCGATCTGGTCGAGGCGGCCATGACGCTGGGCGCGCGCGACCGCGGCATTGTCGCGCGCGTGTTGATCCCGGCGTCGGCTCCCGACATCGCGGAGATCTTGCGGCTCGTGCTCGGCTGGGCCTGGACCTATGTGATTGTCGCCGAGTTGATCGGCTCGTCCTCCGGCATCGGTCACATGATCATCGATAGCCAGGCACTGCTCGCCACCGGACAGATCATCTTCGGCATCATCGTGATCGGCATTATCGGATTGATCTCCGACTTCCTGTTCAAATGGGCAAACCGGCGGCTGTTTCCCTGGAGCCTGGCGTGAGCACGCTCGTCATCGAAAACGTCTCGCGCATTTTCCCCGGCGTTCGGCGCGGCGCTGCCACGCGCGCGCTCGAGCCGACGAGTCTCGAGGTCCCCGACAATGACTTCGTCACCATCCTTGGACCATCGGGCTGCGGCAAGTCCACGTTGCTGCGGCTGGTCGCCGGCCTCGACCGGCCGACCACCGGCCGCATCATCTTGAACGGCAAGCCGGTGATTGGACCGGGCCCCGACCGCGGCATGGTGTTCCAGTCCTACACCTTGTTCCCTTGGCTGACGGTCGCCGACAACATCGCGTTCGGCCTGCGCGAGAAGGGCGTGGCAAAGGAGCAGCGCAGCGAGGCGGTGCGCGAATGGCTCGAACGGATCGGCCTCACCGGCTTCGAACATCATTATCCAAAGCAGCTCTCCGGCGGCATGCAGCAACGTACCGCCATCGCGCGGGCGCTCGCCAACGAGCCGGCGATCCTGCTGCTCGATGAGCCGTTCGGCGCGCTCGACAACCAGACACGCGCGTTGATGCAGGAACTGCTGCTCCGCGTCTGGGAGCGCGAGCGCAAGACCGTACTGTTCGTGACCCACGATATCGAGGAAGCGATCTTCCTCGGTTCGCGCGTGCTTGTCATGACGGCACGGCCGGGACGCATCAAGGCCGAGGTCGCCGTCGACCTGCCGCATCCACGCCATTACACCATCAAGACCAGTCCGGAATTCTCCGCGCTCAAGGCGCGGCTGACCGAGGAAATCCGGGTCGAGGCGGTGCTGGCGGCGGAGACCGCGGCTAGCGTGGCATAGGAGCCTGGAGTGAGCCAAAGGCCCCTCGGCCGGTGCCTCGGTCTTGGTCGCTTGCATGCCAAAGGCGAGCCTTTGTCAGAGTTGGCATTGTGCCTGGCGCCTTTGCCCACCCTACCGCGCTGATGCCGATCAGGTGAGACTCGGAAGCTTGAGCTGGTGCTCACGCGCACAGGCAATGGCGTCCTCGTAGCCCGCGTCCGCGTGGCGCATGACGCCGGAGGCGGGGTCGTTCCACAACACGCGTTCGATCCGGCGCGCCGCTTCCGGCGTGCCGTCGCAGACGACGACCATGCCGGCGTGCTGCGAGAACCCGATGCCGACGCCACCGCCGTGGTGAAACGATACCCAGGTCGCGCCCGAGGCGCAGTTGAGCAGCGCGTTGAGTAGCGGCCAGTCCGACACTGCGTCCGAGCCGTCCTTCATGCCCTCGGTCTCGCGATTGGGGCTCGCGACCGAGCCGGAATCGAGATGGTCGCGGCCGATCACGATCGGCGCCTTGAGCTCGCCGTTCGCCACCATCTCGTTGAAGGCAAGTCCCAGCCGATGCCGATCGCCGAGCCCGACCCAGCAGATGCGCGCCGGCAGGCCCTGGAATTTGACGCGCGCCCGCGCCATGTCGAGCCATTGGTGCAGATGAGCTTCGTTCGGCATCAGCTCCTTGACCTTGGCGTCGGTGCGAAAAATATCCTCGGGGTCGCCCGAAAGCGCGGCCCAGCGGAACGGGCCGATGCCGCGGCAGAACAGCGGACGGACATAGGCCGGCACGAAACCGGGGAAATCGAACGCGTCGGTCACGCCCGCTTCCTTCGCCATCTGGCGGATATTGTTGCCGTAGTCGAAGGTCGGTACCCCGCTGCGCCAGAACGCGAGCATGGCGCGCACATGCCCAGCCATCGACTGTTTTGCCGCGCGTTCGACGCCTTTCGGATCGTCGGCGCGGCGCGCTTCCCATTCCGCGAGTGTCCAGCCCGCAGGCAGATAGCCATTGATGGGGTCATGCGCCGAGGTCTGGTCGGTGACCGCGTCGGGCTTCACACCGCGCCGTACCAGTTCGGGCAGGACTTCGGCGGCGTTGCCGAGCACGGCGACGGAGATCGGTTTCCGGTCGCGGCCGGCGCGCGCTATCATCGCCAGCGCCTCGTCGAGATCTTTGGCCTGCGCATCGAGGTAGCCGGTCTTGAGCCGCATCTCGATACGCGAGGGCTGGCACTCGATCGCCAACAGCGACGCACCCGCCATGGTGGCGGCGAGCGGCTGCGCACCGCCCATGCCGCCGAGGCCGGCGGTAAGGATCCATTTGCCCGCCAGGCTGCCGCCGTAGTGGCGCCGCAACAGCTCGGCAAAGGTCTCGTAGGTGCCCTGCACGATGCCCTGCGAGCCGATATAGATCCAGGAGCCCGCGGTCATCTGCCCGTACATCATCAGGCCTTTGCGATCGAGCTCGTTGAAGTGGTCGAGCGTCGCCCAGTGCGGGACCAGGTTCGAATTGGCGATCAGCACCCGCGGCGCGTCCGCATGGGTGCGAAACACGCCGACCGGTTTCCCCGATTGCACGCACAGCGTCTCGTCCGCCTCCAGGTCGCGCAAGGCCGCGACCATGCGATCGAAACTCTCCCAGTCGCGCGCGGCGCGCCCGATCCCGCCATAGACCACGAGCTCATGCGGCTTCTCCGCCACCTCGGGGTCGAGGTTGTTCATCAGCATGCGCAGCGGCGCCTCGGTCAGCCAGCTCTTGGCGGAGAGTTGCGGGCCGCGCGCCGCGCGAATGACGCGGGCATTGTCGAGGCGGGTGGGCATTGGGTTCTCGTATCTCCCTGCCAGCACCTCGTGGGGCGGGTTAGGCGTCTTCGCCGTAACCCGCCGCCTGCACAAGGGCCGGCGCAATACGCTACGCTATTGCGCCCTACGGCTGGGATCAAACAGCCTCACCCGCGCGCAAAGGCGAGGCAGTCTTCGAGCACTGCGCGCAGCGTCTGCTGGATCGGCTTGGCGAAATCCGGATCCCATGGCGGCGGGTCTTTTTCGTCGGAGAGATAACCGCGCATCGCAAGTTCCATCTGCACGGCATGGATGCCTTCGTCCGGACGGCCATAGGTGCGTGTGATCCATCCGCCGGTGAACCGGCCATTAACCACATGCGACCACGGGCTTGCGGCGCAACGGCGCGCGACCGCCGTTTCCAAAGCGAGGTCGCAGCTCTTGCCTGCATTGGTGCCGATGTTGAAGACCGGCAGTTCACCAGAAAACAGGCGCGGCTCCCTTGAACGGATGGAGTGGCAATCATACAGCACCACGCGCGGGTACATGGCGCGCAGGCGTTTGATCTCCTCGCCGAGAGCTGCGTGATAAGGCGCGAAGTAGAGCGCCTTGCGCCGCTCGATCTCGTCCGGCGCGGGCGCCTGGCCGTCGCGGTAGAGCGGGCGGCCGTCGAAGGTTTCCGTCGGCACGAGTCCGGTGGTGGTCTGCCCCGGATAGAGCGAGGCTCCAGAGGGATCGCGATTGACGTCGATCACGGTGCGCGAGAGCGCGGTATGCACCGTGGTGGCGCCGAGCTCGGTTGCAAAGGCGTAAAGCTTGTCGATGTGCCGATCGGCGTCGTGGCGCGCCAGCGGAAACGACACCAGCGCTGCCGCGCACTCCGCCGGAATGCTCATGCCGGTATGCGGGAACGACACCAGCAGGGGCGCATCCGCCTGCTCCACGGTGAGCCAAGGCTCGGTCATGCACCCGGTCCTTCGATGCCGGGAAGATCCACGTCAGCCGCCGCGGCGAGCGCGCCGGAGCGCACGAGATCGGCCGCCGCCGCAATATCGGGAGCAAGGTAGCGGTCTTGGTCGAGCCGCGGCACCCGTTCGCGCAGCCGCGCCCGGGCCCGCTCGAGCGCCGCGCTCGATTTGAGCGGCGCGTGGAAGTCGCAGCCTTGCGCGGCGGCAATGAGCTCGATCGCGATCACGTTGACGGCGTTCTCCGCCATGGCGGCGAGCCGGCGCGCGCCATGCGCCGACATCGCCACGTGGTCCTCCTGATTGGCGGAGGTCGGGATCGAATCGACGCTTGCCGGATAGGCGCGCTGCTTGTTCTCGGAAACCAGCGCCGCCGCCGTCACCTGCGCCAGCATCAATCCGGAATTGAGGCCGGGCTGGGGGGTGAGAAACGCCGGCAGCCCCGACAGCGCGGGATCGATGAGCATCGCGACGCGCCGCTCGGCGAGCGAGCCGATCTCGCAGGTCGCGATCGCCAGCATGTCGGCGGCGAATGCCACCGGTTCGCCGTGGAAGTTGCCGCCGGACAGCGCCTCGCCGGTGCCGGCAAAGATCAGCGGGTTGTCGGAGACGCCGTTGGCCTCGGTCGTCAACGTCGCCGTTACCTGCCGGGCGAGGTCGAGCACCGCGCCCATCACCTGCGGTTGGCAGCGCAGGCAATAAGGGTCCTGCACGCGGTTGTCGTTGACGAGGTGCGAGGCGCGGATCGAGCTGCCCGCCATCAGCGCGCGCAAGGCGACGGCGACCTCGATCTGGCCGCGATGGCCGCGCAGTGCGTGAATGCGGGCATCGAACGGCGTATCGGAGCCCTTCGCCGCGTCGGTTGCCAGCGCGCCCGTGATGAGCGCCGCGTGGAACACCCGTTCGATGGTGAACAGGCTCGCCAGTGCCTCCGCGGTCGAAAACTGGGTGCCGTTGAGGAGCGCGAGCCCTTCCTTGGGGCCGAGCACAAGCGGCGCCAGCCCGGCGCGGTCGAGCGCGGCATCGGCCGGCATGGTGTCGCCCGCGAACTGCGCTTCGCCGATGCCAAGCATCGCCCCGGCGAGGTGCGCGAGCGGGGCGAGATCGCCGGACGTCCCCACCGAGCCTTGGCTCGGGATTACCGGCACGATGTCGCGTTCCAGCATGGTTTCCAGCATGGCGAGGGTGTGCGGCCGCACGCCGGAGGCGCCGTGGCCGAGGCTTGCGAGCTTGAGCGCCATCATCAGCCGCACGTTTGGCGCCCGCATCGGCTCGCCGACACCGGCGGCGTGCGACAGCACGATGTTACGTTGCAGAGTCACCAGATCGTCCGACCCGATATGCACGCTCGCGAGTTTTCCGAAGCCGGTATTGATGCCGTAGACCGGATCGCCGCGGGCGACGATGGCGTCGACCGTCCGTGCGCTCGCCTCGACCGCAGGGAGCGCGGCGGGATCGAGCCGGACGCCGGCGCCGTGTGCCACGGCGCGCCAGTCGGCAAGCGTTGCGCGTCCCGGCTTCAGCGTGATCATTCGCCTCTCCGCACGCGCGCATAGAGCGGATTGAAACCGATGCGGTAGGCAAGCTCGGCCGGCCGTTCGATGTCCCAGATCGCGAGGTCGCACCATTTGCCGCGCTCGAGCGTGCCGATGTCGCCGAGCTTGCCGAGTCCGCGCGCCGCTTCCCGCGTCACGCCGGCGATGGTCTCCTCCACGGTCAGACTGAAAAGCGTCGCTGCCATGTTGAGCGTCAGGAGCAGCGAGGTGATCGGTGACGTGCCCGGATTGCTGTCGGTGGCGATCGCAATCGGCACGCCGTGGCGGCGCAAGCTCGCGATCGGCGGAACCTGCTTTTCACGCAGCACATAAAAAGCACCGGGCAGCAGCACGGCAACGGTTCCGGCGCGCGCCATGGCTGCGACGCCATCCTCGTCGGTGTATTCGAGATGGTCGGCCGACAGCGCGCCATGTTCGGCGGCGAGCTTGGCGCCGTGTAGATTGGAGAGCTGATCGGCATGCAGCTTGACCGGCAGCCCCGCCGCCTGCGCGGCCGCGAACACGCGGGCGGTCTGCTCGGGCGAGAACGCAATGGTTTCGCAGAACGCGTCGACGGCGTCGGCAAGCCTGCCGCGGGCGATGGCCGGGATCAGCGCGCAGACCTCGTCGATATAGCGCTCCTTGTCGCCGTCCGCTTCCGGCGGGAGGGCATGCGCTCCGAGGAAGCTGGTGACCACGTCGACGTCGCGCTCGCGTGCGAGGCGCCGCGCGGCGCTCAGCATCCGCATCTCGGTCTCGCGCTCGAGCCCATAGCCCGACTTGATCTCGACGGTGGTGACGCCTTCCGCGAGCAGGCGATCGAGGCGGGGCAGGCTCGCGCGCAAGAGATCGTCCTCGCTCGCCGCCCGCGTTGCCTTCACGGTGGAGACGATGCCGCCGCCCGCCCGCGCGATGTCCTCGTAGGAGGCGCCGGCAAGGCGCAGCTCGAATTCGTGCGCCCGATCCCCGGCATAGACCAAGTGGGTGTGGCAATCGATCAGCCCGGGGGTAATCCATCGACCGTCCAGCGCGATGCGGTTGCTCGCGTCCCAGCCGGCCGGCAGTTCCGCCATCGGACCCGCGAATGCAATGCGCCCCGCCGCCGCCGCGACTGCGCCGCGCTCGACAACGCCGAGCCCGCTCCGGTCAGGCGAGAGCGTGGCAAGACGCGCGTCGAGCCAGATCGTGTCGAACCGCATGGCGTCCTCGCACAGCCGATCCTCTATACATAATGCCGCGGCCCCGACTATGGTCGAGCAATATGCCACGTCCCGGGCCGGCGGGGCGGAGAGCGAATTTGCGACGCGAGCTGTTTTTCGACCACGCTCTGCTGCCGTCCGGATGGGCGCGCGACGTCCGCATCGCGGTCGCCGACGGCACCATCGTCGCGGTCGCGGAAGGCGCGCCGCGTGCCGGGGCCGATCGCGTCCCCGGCATTGCCGTTCCCGGCCTGCCCAACCTGCATTGCCATGCCTTCCAGCGTGGCATGGCCGGGCTCGCCGAGCGCCGCGGCCCGACCGCCGACAGCTTCTGGACCTGGCGCGAGGTGATGTACCACTTCCTGCAGCGCCTTTCGCCCGAGGACGTCGAGGCGCTCGCCGCCTTCGCCTATATGGAAATGCTGGAGGCGGGCTTCAGCACCGTCGGCGAGTTCCATTACCTGCACCACGATGTCGACGGCAGGCCCTACGCCAATCTCAGTGAAATGGCGGAGCGCATCGCCGCGGCCAGCGCGCAAACCCATATCGGGCTCACCCTGTTGCCGTCGTTCTACGCCTATAGCGGGTTTGGCGGCGCGCCGCCGGCGGCCGGGCAGCGCCGCTTCATCAATGATCCCGACCGCTTCCTCGATCTGGTCCAGCGCGCGCGTGCAACGGTGGCAACGTTGCCGCAAGGGCGCGTCGGGATTGCCCCGCACTCCCTGCGCGCGGTGACTCCCGCGACGCTACGGGCGATTTGCCAGGCGACGCCCGACGGGCCGATCCATATCCACGCCGCCGAGCAGCTGCGGGAAGTGGAGGAATGTGTCGCCGCGCTCGGTCGTCGCCCGGTGGAATGGCTGCTCGAGAATGCCGCGCTCGATGAGCGCTGGTGCGTGATCCACGCGACTCACACCACGCAAGATGAGATAGTCGCGTTGGCGGCCTCGCGAGCGGTGGCCGGTCTCTGCCCGCTGACCGAAGCGTCGCTCGGCGACGGTATCTTTGACGGCGCCGCTTATCTCGCGGCCCACGGACGTTTCGGCGTCGGGACCGATTCGAATATCCAGATCGACGCCGCCGCCGAGTTGCGGCAACTGGAATACGGGCAACGTCTGGCGCGAAGCGCCCGCAACGTCATGACGTCGGTGGAGGGAGAGTCGACCGGACGACGGCTGTACGCCACCGGGCTGGCTGCAGGCGCACAAGCCCTGCAACGGCCGATCGGCGTGCTCGCGGTCGGCGCGTGCGCGGATATCGTGCTGCTGGACGACGATCATCCGGATCTCGCCTCGCGTCATGGCGATCACTGGCTCGACGCCTGGATTTTCGTCGCCGGACGAAGTGCGGTCAAAACGGTGCTGGTGGGAGGAGAGACCGTCGTTGAAGCGGGCCGCCACAACGCGCGCGCGACCATCGCGGCACGCTTCAAGGCAGTCGTAGCCAAACTTGCGAGGGCGTAGGACGCGATTCCCGGCTCATCAGCGCGCGTGCGTTCACAGGCCGTCAGCCATCGTCTACCCGTCCGGTGCGTTCTCGGAGGGCGGCCGAAACAACGCCGCGTTGAGCGCGCCGCCATAGACGAAGATCGAAGCCGTCCAATAGAGGAATACGAGCGCGATCATGGCCGAGGCGAGCCCGGCGTAATAGCTCACATAGGCGAACGAGAACTCGGCGAGATAGCGGCCGAAGGCGACGCCGGCAATGAGCCACAAGATCAAGGTTGCGATGATGCCGGGCAAGATCTCGATCATCCGACGGCTGCCGGCCGGCAACCACTTGTGGGCGACGAACAGCGCGATGGTGAGAACGACGACCGCGATGCCGAAGCGGAAGATGGTGAAGGTGCCCTCGAGCGGCTCGAGCCATGGCGCGTAGCGCAAGGCGGTGTGGAACAGGAGCGGCCCCAGCACGATCAGAAAGCCGAGCGCCAGCAACCCCAACGCGGCCACCAGCACATAGGCGATGGATTCGAGCCGGAGCAGGATCCAATACCGCGTCTCCACCACGCCGTAGGCCCGGTTGAGACCGATCCGCAGGCTCTCGACTCCGCTTGAGGCGAAATAGATCGCGAACGCGGCGCCGAGCGTGAGCGCGCCGGGATGCGTGGTGGTGAGCACGTTCTGGATTTCGCGTGCGATCGGGCCAGCGACCTCATCGGGCCAGGTCGCAAGCATCAGTTTCGCCACCTCGTCGGCAAGATCGCTGGAGCCGAAGAAGCCCGCGAGCGACGTGAGCACGATGAAGAACGGGAACATCGCCATCAACGCGGACAGCGCGATGTGGCTCGCGATGGCCCAGCCATCGTCCGCAAGGAAGCGCCAATAGGCGTCGAGGGCGATGTGGAAGGCGCGTCGCATCGGGGAGTCCGGATCTGGCCTGCTCAATCGCGCCTTGACGCGCAAATTTCAACTTACAGCTCGGCCCGAAAGCGCGCTGGCGTGCCGTGGGCGAATCGGAACATCGTGACACCGCCCATGCCTTCCCAGCACCTGACCCCATTCTTTATCCGTGCCGCGCCCCTGACCTTCGCACTGTTATGGTCGAGCGGCTTCATCGTAGCAAAATATGCCGCGCCCGATGCAGAACCCTTCACCTTTCTCGCGGTGCGCTGTGGGAGCACGATCGTCGTCCTTGTGTTGATCATAGTTGCAAGCCGAGCGCCATGGCCCGCAAGCGCGCGTGAGGCTTCCCACAGCATCGTCGCCGGTATGCTGCTGCATGGCGGTTATCTCGGAGGCGTGTGGTGGGCGGTCGCACAGGGTCTCCCCGCCGGCATTGCCGGGCTGATCACGGCCGGCCAGCCGCTGCTCACGGCGGTCCTCGCCGCGCCGCTCCTGGGCGAGCGGCTCAGCCGCAGACAATGGGCCGGAATCGCCAGTGGCTTTGTCGGCATCGTGCTTGTGCTCGTGCCGCGCCTGACCGCAGTCGACATGACTGCGCTCGGCGCCGTTGCGCTGCCGATGATCGTCAATTTTGGAGCCACGATCTCGGTCACGCTGGGCACCTTCTATCAGAAGCGTTTTGTACCCCGCACCGATCTGCGTACCGGCACCTGCCTGCAATTCGTCGGCGCGTTGGCAATCGTGACGCCACTCGCACTGTTGGCCGAAACGCTGCGGTTCGATGCGACCGCGACCCTGCTTGCCGCGCTCGCCTGGTCGGTGCTGGTCATTTCGCTGGCGGCGATAGCACTGCTGCTCCTGATGCTCCGGCGTGGAGAGGTTTCGCGGGTGGCGGCGCTGATCTACCTGGTGCCTCCGCTCACCGCGCTCGAGGCGTTCATGCTGTTCGGCGAAAGTCTGAGCGTCGTGCAGATCGTCGGCATGGCCGTGACGGCGCTGGGCGTATGGCTGGCGACGCATCGGCGATAGCAACGCCCGCATGCGACGTCTCGCATGGCGGTCCCGCTCCGCCGCGATGATCACCGCCGACGAACCGGGGATGGTAGCCGCCGCGCTCGCGTTTCCGTACGAGATGTTCTATGCCGGGGCGCAGTTCGTGACCGCGGGACACAGCTTCCGCACCTATGGAGCGAGGCGGGACACCTGGTGGACCGGTTGCTGGCGAGCTTCAGCCTCGAGGCAACGATCAGCAGCACGAAGCAATGACTGCTGCGCGATGACGCGCCCGTCCGGTGGAGAAACCATGCGTGTCGCCATCGTCAATATCGGCACGATCGTCTCCGGCGATCTCAATGAGCCGTTCGCCAAGGGGGACACCATCATCACCGACGGCGACCGCATCGTCGCGGTCGGCACCGCGTCGGCGAGCGTAGTCGAAGCCTGCGACGTCGTGATCGATGCCGACCGCACGACGGCCATTCCGGGGCTGATCGATTCGCATGTGCACATCACGTTCGGCGATTTCACTCCGCGCCAGCAGACGGTCGGTTACCTGGAAAGCTACGTGCATGGCGAGGTGACAACCGCGATCAGCGCCTCGGAGGTCCATGTGCCCGGCCGGCCGCGGGATGCCGAAGGGGTAAAGGCGCTCGCCGTCGCCGCGCAAAAGTGCTTCGAGCACTACCGCCCGGGTGGGATGAAGGTTTACGCCGGCTCGATCATTCTCGAGCCGACGCTGAACGGCAACGACCTCGGCGAGATCGCGAAAAAGGGCGTGTGGCTCGCAAAGGCGGGTTTTGGCGCCTTCAAGACCGCGTTCGAGTACGCGCCGCTCGTCGCCGCTGCGCGCGCGCACGGCATGATTACCACCTGCCACACCGGCGGGTCGTCGATCCCCGGCTCCGGCGCGATCACCGGCGACCATCTGCTCGCGATGAAGCCGCACGTGTCGTTCCATGTGAACGGCGGGCCGACCGCCATGCCCGACAAGGACTTCGAACGGATCATCGTCGAAGGCGACATGGCCTTGCAGGTCTGCACCGCGGGCAATCTGCGCACCGCGCTTCTGTGCGCGACGCTCGCCCAGCGCCATCACGCGTTCGATCGTCTCATCGTGGCCACCGACACGCCGACCGGAAGCGGCATCATGCCGCTTGGCATGCTCTACACCATGTCTCATCTCGCGAGCCTGGCCGGCATCGCGCCCGAACTGTGCGTCGCCGCGGCGACCGGCAGCAACGCGCGCGTATACGGGCTCGACTCGGGGGTGCTGGTCGCAGGCAGGACGGCCGATATCGTGCTGCTCGATGCGCCGGACGGCGGCACCCAGGACAACGCGCTCGCCGCGATCAAGAACGGCGATATCGCGGCGGTCGGCGCGGTGATCACGGGCGGCAGACCGCGGTTCGTCGGCCGCAGCCGCAACACTCCGGCGACGACGCGGACGATCCGCGTCGCAAGCTGCAAGCTCCCGCAGGATTTCTCGGGCGCGGCGCATTAGTCGGGGCGTGGCGCATTAGTCGGGGCGTGGCGCTGGGGACGCGGGCTAAGCGGGTCAAGCCCCCGCGACCTGTTCAATAATGCAGCATGAGCTGCGTAAACTGCCGGCAATGCGGCCGAACTTCTGTTGCGGCGTTGCATTTGTGCAATGCACGCGTAGTCTTGGGCGAAGGCTTAGGAGGACGAGTGGATACCGATGAGCGGAATGCGCCTTAAAGCGCTGCCGCGCGGAGATCGCCGATGCTGGACCAGGCTCAACGCCCCGACGCCGCGCCGAAGCTTGTCGCACTCGCACGGGAGGCGACCCAGGCGGTCGACGCATTGCTGGCTGAGGCGACGGCGGCGGTGCGCCAACGAGTGACGGTCGACAACCGGATCGTCGACGCATTGCTCGACCGCGAACAGCGCGCCACCCATGGTCTCGCCTGGCTCGCGACCTATGTGGAATCGGTGCGCCAGCTCGCGGCTTATGCCGAGCGGATGCACGCCGGCGGCGGCCTCGGCGAGACCGAGGCACTGCTCGTCGAGATCGGGATCGGCGAGTACCTTGCCCAGATTCAGGGCGGCATTCCCATGAGTCAGGGCGAAATCGTGCGGCCCGCCGACATCGGGCTCGCAGGTGAGGCGGTCGCCGCGCGCCTGGCCGGGCCCGTTCGAGAACTGAACGCTTCCGGCAATGTCGAGCGCCGCGCACGCCTGGTCGAGCTGATGCGGGCGCATCATGGCGCCACGGTCGGCGACTGTGGTCTCGACGAAACCCTGGCGACGATCCGCGATGAGATGCGCAAATTCGCCGATAGCGAGGTCGCGCCGCAGGCGCACCAGTGGCACCGCACCAACAGCTATATCCCGCTCGATGTCCTCACGCAGATGTCCGAGCTCGGCGTGTTCGGCCTCACCATCCCGGAAGAGTATGGCGGCCTGGGCCTCGGCAAGGAATCCATGTGCGTCGTGTCTGAGGAGCTCGCGCGCGGTTATATCGGCGTCGGCTCGCTCGGCACGCGTTCGGAAATCGCCGCTGAATTGATCATCGGCGCGGGCACCGAGGAACAGAAGCGCAAGTGGCTGCCGAAGCTCGCCTCGGGCGAGGTGCTGCCGACCGCCGTGTTCACCGAGCCCAACACCGGCTCCGATCTCGCGTCGCTCAAGACGCGGGCGGTGCGGCAAGGCGACGTCTACAAGGTCTATGGCAACAAGACTTGGATCACTCATCCCGTGCGCGCCGACCTGATGACGTTGCTCGTGCGCACCAATCCGAATGAACCCGGCCACCGCGGGCTTTCCATGCTGCTGGCGGAGAAGCCGCGCGGCACCGACGCCGATCCATTTCCGGCCGCCGGCATGTCGGGCACCGAGATCGAGGTGCTCGGCTATCGCGGCATGAAGGAGTATGAGATCGCCTTCGACGGCTTCGAGGTCAAGGCGGAGAACCTGCTCGGCGGTGCCGAAGGGCTCGGATTTCGCCAACTCATGCAGACGTTCGAATCGGCGCGCATCCAGACGGCTGCGCGCGCCATCGGGGTCGCGCAGGCGGCCATGGAGCAGGCGCTGACCTATGGCGAGCAGCGCCAGCAGTTCGGCGAGCCGATCATCAATTTCCCGCGCGTCGCCGACAAGATCGCGATGATGGCGGTCGAGGTCATGATCGCGCGCCAGCTGACCTATTTCGCCGCACGCCAGAAGGATTCGGGCAAGCGCTGCGATCTCGAGGCCGGCATGGCCAAGCTCCTCGCCGCCCGCATCGCCTGGGCCAATGCCGACAACGCCGTACAGATCCACGGCGGCAACGGGTTCGCGCTCGAATTTCCGATCTCGCGCATCCTCTGCGACGCCCGCATTCTCAGCATTTTCGAGGGGGCGGCGGAGATCCAGGCGCAGGTGATCGCGCGACGGCTGCTGAGCGCGACCAACTGACCCGTCTGCGCCGGCGACGGTATCGGCTCGCCGGCGTTTGCCTCAAAGAAAATTGATCGAGAACAAGAAAGCCGCGGCCATGCTGCGGTATGATCGCGGCTTGAGCGAAGGAGTACTGCATGCAGAAGCTGAAGATCCGTCAAGGCGATTGGGTGATCGTTTGCGACGGGAAAAAAGCGTTGATCCTGGAGAACGTCGGGGACGAAAAATTCCCAAACCTCAAGACCAGGGAAGTCCAGGAGCATGCCGATCCGAAAACGTCCGAACTGGGCACCGATGCGCCCGGCCGGTCTTTCAGCTCGGTCGGAAGCGGACGCAGCGCCGTAGAGCAGACCGATTGGCACAAGCAAGAGGAGGATCGGTTTCTACAAAAGCTGGTCAGCCAACTCGACCACGCCGTGAACGCCGGCGAGGTCAAGTCTCTCATCGTCGTGGCACCGCCGCGCGCGCTCGGCGTGCTGCGTCAGGCTTATTCCCACAATCTGCGCGCGGCGGTGCACGCTGAAATCGACAAGGATCTCGTCAGGCTTCCCGTGCACGAGATCGAGAAGCATCTCGCGGGGTGATTGCAAGAAGCGAATAGCGAATGGCGAGTAGGGAATGGCCACCCCACGTCGCCCACTTTCGATCATCACGTGTGGACACGGCGCACGCGGCGTGCGGATGCGCGACCGCTGGGCGTGCGCCGCCTTTGCCCACCCTACAGCGCTGCTACGCCGCCTTCGCCGGCTGCTTCAGCAGCTTGTCAACGTTGCCGGACAGGATCGCCTCGCCGTCTTTGCCGAGCGCGCGCAACTCCTTGACGAAGTCGCGCACCGCCGCGCGTTCGCGGATTTCCTGCGGATAGTCGGTGGCGAACACGATGCGTGACGCCGGGATCTCGATCAATGCGCCTTTCACGGCGCCCATGGCGCCGCAGAAGCCCGCGGTGTCGAACACCATGTTGTTTTGAAGATAGTAATCGAATTCCTTTTTCGGCTTCATGCCGTGCCGGGCGTTGCCCAGCGTGCCCCAGAAGTCCTTGTCCTGATACGAGCGGATGCGGCCGAGCAGCGCCGAGAGACCGCCGCCGAGATGCGACATGTGGATCGTGAGGTTGGGGTGGCGGTCGAACACGCCGGCATTGATCATCCGGATCGTCGCCATGACCAGGGAGAACTCGCGGCCGACCGAGCGCGCGGTGTCGTAGCCGTCGAACTGCTGGGTCTGATTGAGCTTGAGCGCGGGGTGCACGAAAACGAACAGGTCGAGCTTCGCACATTCGGCCCAGAACGGCTCGAACTCGGGCGCGTCGAGATAAAGGTCGTTGGTCTCCGAGGTGATCACCACGCCGGGAAAGCCGAACTCGCGCTTGCAGCGGCCGAGCTCGCGAAAAGCCTCGGCGCCGCCGAGCGGATTGGCATGAGCGGCTCCGATGAAGCGGCCGGGATAGTCGCGTTCCGCTTTCTTGGCGCTGGCGTTGCACAGGCGCGATTTGTCGAGATCGGCGCACATGCCGGCGGCGCTGGTGAGAAAGGCAACGTCGATGCCGGCCTCATCCATCATGCGGATATGCTCGTCGAGGTCGAACAGCATCCAATGCAGAATGAAGCTCGGCGCGCCATGCTCGTCGTAGGATACGATCTTGCGGCGACCGAGATCCTTCGGCATCAGCTCATGCGGCGTGAAGTGGTGCTGGAAATCGACGATCATCGAAACCGTTCTCCCTCGCAGTCTCGGCCGGTATGCGCGCGCAAGGTCTTCAAGCGCTTGCGCGCAGGTCCTGTAGGGCGCTTGCGCGCAGGTCCTGTAGGGCGCGTGCGAGTGCATCGTCAAGCGGTGTATGCGGGACGTCGCCGATCGCGGCCTTAAGCTTGCTCCCGTCGATCCGGTGCGGTTCGTTCCAAAGATACGCCATCTCGGACAACTCTCGACAGAGCGGAACGATCGGGCGCAACGCATGGATGAGCCACCATGTCATGCGCTTGATCTGAAGCTTGCTGCTCGTTGCCCGTGCGATCGTCGTGGTGAAGTCGCGGCCGGTCACCGCGTGGCCGGGAAACCCGAACGTTGCGAACGCAGGCAGCGCCTCGCGCATCCCGGCAAGGTGCACGAGCACCGAAACCAGATCGGGCAGATAAGCCCATTCATGCATCAGGTCGATCGGCCCGGGGTAGGTCAGGCGGCCGCGGCCGATGTCCTTGAGCAGCACGAGATCGAGCCACGATCCGCGCCCGCCGCCATAGAAATCTCCGGCGCGCAGGACGATGGCGCGCATGCCGCGTTCGGTGGCCTCCGCCATGCGATCTTCCATCGCCACGCGCAATTGCCCCTTGCGGGACGACGGCCGCATGGGCGTGGTCTCATCGATCACGGGCGGCATGGGCGAACCGTAATTGTAGAGATTGCCGGGGAACATCAGCGTGGCGCCGGCCGCTTCCGCGGCGGTAATGGCGGAATACGCGAGCGGCAAAGCAAACCGTGACCAGTTGGTATAAAATGGATTGAGTGCGTGTAGGATGACGTCGGCGCCGCGGGCCGCTGCGCTGACCGCGGCATGGTCGAGCGCATCAATCTCGACGACCTCGGTGCCGGCCGGCGCGCGCGCGGAACGACCCGGCCGCACCAGGCTCGTGACTGTCCAGCCGGCGTCGCGGAAGGACTCCGCTGCCATGTGGCCGACCCGGCCGCCGGCACCGAGCACCAGGACGCGTGAACTCATGGTTGGAGGTATTGACGAAAGCGCACGAGCGCCTGCTGTCGGTCAGCCGGGAGCCGCAGGGCGGCCAGATCGAACAATGGCGGGCAATGTCGCATTCGTGTTCATCCTCGATGTGCAGCCATCGTAAACGCGACACCGGCGATTTCAAATCCCGCAGATTTGAACGATCGAGGCCGATATTTTGCGGACCCGCAATTGAAAGTCGGGCAATGGCCTTACCATCCCGAGGGTGTTAAGAGGTCGTCCGATGACCGAAGTCTTGGCTCTTGCCCTCGTGCCGATCGCGATAGGTGCCGTCGCGGTGGTGCTGGTCCTCGGCCTCGCCAACATGGCGCGCGGCGGGTCGCCGCACAAATCGCAGAAGCTGATGCGGCTTCGCGTGCTGCTGCAATTCATCGCGATCGTCGTCATAATGCTGACGGTCTGGGCGATGGGCAAATAGGACGCAAATAGCGCGCAAACAGGACTTGGCGCGAACAGGACTTGGCGCGAACAGGACTTGGCGCAAACAGGATCTGGGGCGATGGTCGTTCTCAACAGGATTTACACCCGCACCGGCGATGACGGCACGACCGCGCTGGGCAGCGGCGAGCGGCGCAAGAAGTACGATTTGCGCGTCTCCGCGTACGGCACGTTGGACGAGGTCAACGCGGTGCTCGGTCTGGCGCGGCTCTACACCGGCACCGACCGCGCGCTTGATGCCGTGCTGGCGCGCATTCAGAACGATCTGTTCGACGTCGAAGCCGACCTCTGCCTGGCGGCGAAGGGCCCCGGCGGCGCGCGCATGACCATCACCGACGCGCAGGTGCAGTGGCTGGAGCAGCAGATCGATCAATTCAACGCCGACCTCGCGCCGCTGCGCTCGTTCATCCTGCCGGGTGGAAGTTCCACCGCCGCCCACCTCCACCTCGCGCGTACCGTCTGCCGCCGCGCCGAGCGGCTGATGGTCGAGCTCAACGACCAGTCGAGCGAAGGGGTCACGCCGGCGGCGCTCAAATACGTCAACCGCCTCTCGGATTTTCTGTTCGTGGCAGGGCGGCACGCCAACGACAAGGGTGCGTCCGACGTGCTGTGGCAGCCGGGTCAGAACCGGTGACGGGGACAACCCCCTAATGGTCGTGCCGATCTACGACGACAATCCCTTCACCGCGCCGGTGAAGCCGGTCGTGACGTGGTGTCTGATCGCGGCCAACCTCGCCATCTTCTTCTATGAAGCGGGGGCAAGCCAGCTTGCGCTCGACCGCATGATCGATACTTTCAGCCTCACGCCAGCGGCCTTCACCGGCGACATGGAGGCACGCGGATGGGTGCCGGCATTTGCGACGATCCTCACCTATCAGTTCTTCCATGCCGATATTGCGCACCTTCTCGGTAACATGGTCTTCTTGTGGGTGTTCGGCGACGACGTCGAGCGGGCGCTCGGCCGCTGGCGCTATCTCGCCTTCTATCTTCTCTGCGGCATTGTCGGCGGGCTCGTTTTCATTGCCAACGATCTGCATTCCAGGATCGAACTGATCGGAGCTTCGGGCGCGATCGCCGGCCTGGTCGTGGCCTATGTGATGCTGCGTCCCTGCGCCAAGATCACTGTGCTGCTCGGCATCATTCCGCTGCGGATCAGCGCCTATTGGGTGGTCGGCCTGTTCGTGCTCACCCAGTTGTGGAATCTCGGCGCCTCGTCGAAGAGCGAGGTGGCCTACTGGTGCCATTTCGGCGGCATGCTGGCCGGAGGCGTCCTGTTTCCGCTGATGAAGCCCTGGCGGGTGAAGCTGTTCCAGTGCATGCAGCCGGTTCCTGACACCGTCGTCCAGATCGGGCCTAATCCCGTTGCCCGTGCGGCGAGGCTGGACAACTTCCGTTGACACTGCAAGGTAGCGGCCATTAGGTTGCCGCCGTCCATCAGCGCGTTCACGCGCGTCTTCTACGCGCTACGGCCAGGCGCCTGGGGGGCGGCCGCTTGTCGTCGCGAGAGCGAACTCCATGAAAATTCTGGTGCCCGTAAAGCGGGTCGTCGACTACAACGTCAAAATTCGCGTCAAGAGCGACGGCAGCGGCGTGGAACTCGCGAATATCAAGATGTCCATGAATCCGTTCGACGAGATCGCGGTCGAAGAAGCCCTTCGGCTCAAGGAGAAGGGCCAGGCCAGCGAGGTCATTTGCGTGTCGATCGGGCCGGCGCAGGCCGCCGAGACCATTCGCACCGGGCTCGCCATGGGCGCCGACCGCGGCATTCTGGTAAAGACCGACAAGGCACCCGAGCCGCTCGCCGTCGCCAAGATCCTCAAAGCCATTGTCGAGGAGGAGAAGCCTGGTTTGGTGATTTTGGGCAAGCAGGCGATCGACGACGACTGCAACCAGACCGGCCAGATGCTGGCGGCGCTGACCGGTTGGCCGCAGGGCACCTTCGCGTCGAAACTGGTGATCGAGGGCGACAGCATTCTGGTCACCCGCGAGGTCGACGGCGGCTTGCAGACGGTGAAGCTGAAGGGGCCGGCGATCGTGACCACCGATCTGCGCCTCAACGAGCCGCGCTATGCGAGCCTGCCGAACATCATGAAGGCCAAGAAGAAACCGATCGATGAGAAGACGCCGGACGCTTATGGCGTCGATGTCTCGCCGCGGCTCGAAGTGCTCAAGACCGGGGAGCCCGCGGGCCGCAAGGCCGGCGTCAAGGTGAAGACCGTCGGCGAACTCGTCGACAAGCTCAAGAACGAGATGGGATTGATTTGATGAAGTTCATTGACGCGGTCGGGACAAGTAGCGAGCCGTTGAAATGACCACGCTCCTCCTGGCCGAGCACGACAACAAGACCCTCAAGGATGCCACCCACAAGGCGTTGACCGCGGCGAAGGCGCTCGGTGCCGACGTGCATGTGCTGGTTGCCGGCAAGGGGTGTCGCCCGGTCGCCGAAGCCGCCGCCAAGCTCGATGGCGTCAACAAGGTTCTGCTCGCCGACGGCGCCGCCTACGAGCACATGCTGGCCGAACCGGTGGGCGCGTTGGTCCATTCGCTTGCGCCCGGCTATGACGCGATCGTCGCTCCGGCCACGACGACCGGCAAGAACGTCATGCCGCGCATCGCCGCGCTGCTCGATGTCATGCAGATCTCCGATATCATCAAGGTGATCGCCCCCGACACGTTCGAGCGCCTGATCTACGCCGGCAACGCGATCCAGACCGTGCGCTCGAAGGACAAGACCAAGGTCATCACGGTGCGCACCTCGACGTTCCAGGCAACCGGCGAGGGCGGGTCTGCCCCGATCGAGGAGGTGGCGGCTGCGGCTGATCCCGGCATTTCCACCTTCGTCGGCGAGGAACTGTCGAAATCGGAGCGGCCGGAACTGACTTCGGCAAAGATCATCATTTCCGGCGGTCGGGCGATGCAAAGCCGGGAGAACTTCGCCAAGTATATCGAGCCGGTCGCCGACAAGCTGGGCGCTGCCGTCGGCGCTTCGCGGGCGGCGGTCGATGCCGGCTATGCGCCGAACGATTGGCAGGTCGGCCAAACCGGCAAGGTGGTGGCGCCGGAGCTCTACATCGCGGTGGGGATTTCGGGCGCGATCCAGCACCTGGCCGGGATGAAGGATTCGAAGGTGATCGTGGCCATCAACAAGGACGAAGACGCGCCGATCTTTCAGGTCGCGGACTATGGGCTCGTCGCCGATCTCTACCAGGCGTTGCCGGAACTGGCGGCTGAACTCGGCAAGGTGGGGCGTTGACCATCATGGCAAGAGNNACCATCGGCCCGTGGTGTCTCGGTTCAGATCGGCGTAAAACAGGCGAAAGAACATGATCGAGGTCAAAGAGCGGCCGAAGGTCCGTTCCGACAGCATGGCAGCCCATATTCGAAAAATCGGCGTGATCGGCGCGGGCCAGATGGGCAGCGGCATCGCGCATGTCAGCGCGCTCGCCGGATTCGACGTCAAGCTCAACGATCTCTCCCCCGACCGGGTCAAGGCCGGGATCGCGACCATCAACGGCAACATGGCGCGCCAGGTGAGCCGCAAGCGCATCACCGAAGAGGAACGCCAGGCCGGGCTCAAACGCATCACGGCGGCGGACACGCTGGAGGCATTGGGCGATTGCGACCTCGTGATCGAGGCCGCGACCGAGAAGGAAGACGTCAAGCGCACGATCTTCGCCAGCCTCTGCCCGGTGCTCAAGCCCGAGGCCATCGTCGGCAGCAATACCTCGTCGATCTCGATCACGCGGCTCGCCTCGTCGACCGACCGGCCGGAGCGCTTCATCGGCATTCACTTTATGAATCCGGTGCCGCTGATGGAGCTGGTCGAGCTCATCCGCGGCATTGCCACCGACGACGTAACGTTCGACGCCACCAGGCAGTTCGTGAGCAAGCTCGGCAAGACCATCGCGGTCGCCGAGGATTTTCCGGCCTTCATCGTCAATCGAATACTGCTGCCGATGATCAACGAGGCGATCTACACGCTCTACGAAGGCGTCGGCAATGTCGAGGCGATCGACACTGCGATGCGGCTCGGCGCCCACCATCCCATGGGGCCGCTGGAGCTTGCCGACTTCATCGGGCTCGATACCTGCCTCTCGGTCATGCAGGTGCTGCACGAGGGCTTGGCGGACTCCAAGTATCGCCCGTGCCCGCTGCTGGTGAAATACGTCGAGGCCGGCTGGCTCGGCCGTAAGACCCAGCGCGGTTTTTACGACTATCGCGGCGAGAAGCCGGTGCCGACGCGCTGACGACATCGCCGGCGCTTCCGACTGAGGCCTTCGCGGCTATCGCTTCGCCACGATGTTCGGCGGGCTCACGCCTTACGCCGCGGTGCAGGCGCAGAATTTCCGCACGCCGAGCTACAGCGAGACCGACGTCAACGGCGGCGGCTTCGCGCTCGCGTACAACAGTCGCACCGGCACCGACACCCGCAGCGAATTGGGTGCCCGCTTCGACCGCCTGCTGGCGATCAATCCCAACGCCGTGCTCACGCTGCGCGCGCGGCTTGCCTGGGCGCATGACTGGGTGAGCGACCCGGTGCTCGGGGCCGTGTTCCAGACGCTGCCGGGCGCGAGCTTCGTCGTCAACGGCGCGACCCCGGCAAAGGACTCCGCGCTGGCCTCCGCCGGCACCGAGCTTCGCCTTGCCAACGGCGTCTCGCTCATCGGCAAGTTCGACGGCGAGTTCGCCGGCCACTCCTCCACCTATGCCGGCACCGGCACCGTGCTACGCGTGGTGAGGCGGATGTCCGTCGCGCCGCGTTCGGAGTGGGCCGCGCTAATCACCTACGCGCACATGATCAGCGCTTCGAGTAGGAAATGATCACCGTCCCGACGAACGGCTCGACCGCGCGCATATCCGCATTGTCGGAGAGAAACTCGCCGTCGCCGGTAACCTTGGCCAAATTTGCCTCGGGCGAGTCCTCCGGGTGGACGAAGTCGACCCCGAGGATGCAGCCGCCCGGCTGCGGCTTGCTCAGCGTTCCACCCTGCCAGTCCGTGACCCTGCCGCCGTAATCCCAGTCGAAGCCGGACAGCTTGAACGGCTTGCCGTTCAACTGCTCGATCTCGGCGAGCGCCGTGCCGATGCGAATGCCGTTGGCGGTGGTCCAGGCCGACTGATCCGTTGCCCTGATCAGGGTCGGACGCCGCCGCGCTTTCTCGTCGCTCCAGACGAATTCCAGCCTCGCCTTCGGATCCTCGGGATACACCACGCTCCCCTTGATCTTCTGGCCTTCCACTCCGTCGATCTCCTGGTCCACGACGTTCTTGTTACCGAACGCCTTCACCAGATCGGAGTAACCGGCGTTTCGACCGAACGGCCCTTCGCACTTGATCAGGCGTGACGAGGCGGCGGGCTCGGCCGATGCGGCCGAGGAGGAGAACGCGAGCATTCCCGCCACCAGGCTCATCGATGCAGATGACGTTCTTGCCGGACAGGTCATCGTTCGTGCTCCTGACATGAATCCAAAATTACGATCGGCGGGCTACGGCTTGAGCGCAGCACTCACAAGCTTGACGGCGTCGTCGCTCGCCCATTCCGCCGGCCCCGCCACCGTGCCGAGCTCGCATCCGGCTGGATCGACAAGGAGCGTGGTCGGCATCCCGGCGGCGCGACCCACCATCTTCAAGTCCTGAAATACCTTGGCGCTGGGATCGGCATAATAGGCGAGCCCACCAATGCCGACCTCCTTGAGCCAGGCTCGCGCCTTGTCGGGATCACGCGTGTCGATGCTGATCGCTACCACCTGGAAGTTGGGCCCGCCGAGTTTGCCTTCGAGCGCATCGAGCGCCGGCATCTCCTTGCGGCAAGGCACGCACCAGGTGGCCCACAGGTTGAGCAGCACCGTGCGACCGCGCCAATCCGCGAGGTGGCGTTCGGCTCCTGCGGCGTCGCGGAAGGCAAGGTCGGGCAGGCGGACCGGTTGGTTGGCGACCGCGAACGCCGCCACCTCCCCATGCGCGAGCGGCGCCAGGCGCTGAGCCAGCGCGGCCGCGCCGGCGCAGGCGGTGTCTCCCGCGTTGCGCTGGATCGTGTTGATCCCGTATACCGCCGCCAGGGCGATGGCGACGCCGGCAATACCGCCGGCCACGACCATGACAAGACGTTTGGTGGCGCGCGTTCGCGCTGCTTGTTCGGGTCCAGTCATACGCGGCGAAACCTCGGTAGATGTGGAAACCTCGGTAGATTTGTCATGGGCAATAAGATGTGGGGCGGGCGCTTCAGCACGAGCCCCGATGCCATCATGGAGGAGATCAATGCCTCCATCGATTTCGACCGGCACCTGTTTCGCCAGGACATCGCTGCGAGCCAAGCCCACGCCGCGATGCTCGCAAAACAAGGCATCATCACGGCTGACGATGCCCGCAAGATCGCCCGCGGTCTAGACACGATCCTGTCAGAGATCGAGAGCGGCAAGTTCAAATTCAAGCGGGCGCTGGAGGACATCCACATGAACGTGGAGAGCCGGCTTGCCGAGTTGATCGGCCCTGCGGCGGGGCGGCTCCATACCGCGCGCTCGCGCAACGACCAGGTCGCGACCGATTTCCGGCTGTGGATCAGGGAAACGGTCGATGCCGTCGACCAGGCGCTGGGCGCTTACCAGCAGGCGCTGGCGGAAAAGGCGTTGGAGCATGCCGCTACCGTGATGCCGGGTTTTACCCATTTGCAGACCGCTCAGCCCGTAACGTTCGGCCATCATCTCCTGGCCTACGTGGAGATGGCCGCGCGCGACCGCGGCCGTTTCGCCGATGCACGCAAGCGGGCGAACCAATCTCCCCTCGGCGCCGCCGCGCTCGCGGGTACCGCCTTCCCGGTCGACCGGACGATGACCGCCAAGACGCTCGGTTTCGAGAAGCCGATGGCGAACTCGCTCGACGCCGTCTCAGATCGCGACTTCGTGCTGGAGACGCTGTCCGCCGCGGCGATCACGGCGGTGCACCTGTCGCGCTTCGCCGAGGAGATTGTGATCTGGTGCTCGCCCCTCGTGGGCCTCGTCTCGCTCTCGGACCGCTTCACCACCGGCTCCTCGATCATGCCGCAGAAGCGCAACCCGGACGCGGCCGAGCTCGTGCGTGCGAAGACCGGCCGCATCGTCGGCGCGCTCGAGGCGCTGCTGATCGTGATGAAAGGGCTGCCGCTGGCCTACCAGAAGGACATGCAGGAGGACAAGGAAGGCGCCATGGACGCGTTCTCCGCGCTCATGCTGTCGCTTGCCGCCATGACCGGCATGGTGCGCGACATGACACCCGACGTCGCACGCATGCGCAGAGCCGCGGGCGAGGGCTATGCCACCGCGACCGACCTCGCCGACTGGCTGGTGCGCACGTTGAAGGTGCCGTTCCGCGAGGCGCACCACGTCACCGGCCGGATCGTGGCTGCGGCGGCGGCCGAAAATGTTCCACTGCATCAGTTGCCGCTCGCCGCCATGCAGGCGATCGAGAAACGCATCACCAAGGACGTGTTTGCGGTGCTCTCGGTCGACAATTCGGTGAAGAGCCGGGGCAGCTTTGGCGGCACCGCGCCCAAGAACGTGCGCCGGGAAGCGAACCGGTGGCTTAAGGTCTTGGCAAAGGGGCGCCGGTAGCATTGTTGTCCGGAGGGGGCGGCATGGTTGTCATGCTGTCGCCTCTAACCTGCGATCTGCTATGGTGCCGCCGGTTCAGGAGTACCCGAATTGAATTCTCTATCCGACCTGCGCCTCGTCCGGATTGCGGTCATCGGCGCCCTTGTCGTCGCGCTCGGCCTCGCCGGCTGCGGGCGCAAGGGCGGGCTCGATCCGCCCCCGGGCGCGACGGCCGCCGCCGATCAGGGTGCGCCCCCGGGTGCCGCGCCGCCGACCTCAGCCGACGCGCTGCCGCCGCCGGTGCAACCGCTACCGCGCCGCACTCCGATCGACTGGCTCATCGACTGAGCCGCACCGGGCGCGCCATGCACCACTTTGCCTATCGCCACGGCGTCCTTCACGCCGAGGCGGTCAATCTTGTCGATCTCGCGCGCGCGGTCGGCACCCCGTTCTATTGCTACTCGACCGCGACGCTCAGGCGTCACTACGAGATATTCGCCCATGCCTTCGCCGACGTGAAGGCGCTCGTCTGCTACGCCATGAAGGCGAATTCCAACCAGGCGGTGATCAAGACCCTCGCCGATCTCGGCGCCGGCGCCGACGTGGTGTCCGGCGGCGAGCTCAGGCGCGCGCGGGCGGCCGGCATTGCGCCGGAGAAGATCATGTTCTCCGGCATCGGCAAGGCCGCGATGGAACTCGCGCTTGCTCTCGACGAAGACATCCTCTGCATCAACGTGGAATCCGAAGCCGAGTTGGAACTGCTGTCGTCGATCGCCGCGGGAAAGGGCCGCACCGCCCGGATCTCGGTGCGAGTCAATCCCGACGTCGACGCGAAGACCCATGCCAAGATCGCAACCGGCAAGGCCGAGAACAAGTTCGGGATTCCGATCAGCCGCGCCCGCGAGGTCTACGCCCGGGCGGCAAAGCTCCCCGGGCTCGCGGTCACCGGCGTCGACATGCATATCGGCAGCCAGATCACGGAGCTTGAACCGTTCGACGATGCGTTTGCGCTACTGTCCGATTTCGTGCGGACGCTGCGCGCCGACGGTCACGCGATCAGCCATATCGATCTCGGCGGCGGCCTCGGCATTCCCTATCGCGAAGACAACGAGCCGCCGCCACATCCCGATGCCTATGCCGCGATGGTCAAGCGGGCCACGCGCGATCTCGGCTGCAGGCTGATCTTCGAGCCCGGCCGCCTGATTGTAGGCAATGCGGGTATCCTGGTCACGCGCGTGCTCTACCTCAAGCGCGGCGAGGCCAAAACCTTCGTCATCGTCGACGCCGGCATGAACGACCTCATCCGCCCGACGCTCTATGAGGCCCACCACGAGATTCGTCCGGTGCGGGAACCGCCCACCGGGACTGCGCGCGCCCTTGCGGATGTGGCCGGGCCGGTCTGCGAGTCCGGCGATTTCCTGGCACTCGACCGCGACCTGGTCCTGCCGCAGGCCGGGGACCTGCTTGCGGTCATGACGGCGGGGGCCTATGGCGCGGTCCAGGCCGGCACCTACAACACGCGCCCGCTGGTGCCGGAAGTGCTTGTTCGGGAAGCGGAATGGGCGCTGGTGCGGCCGCGGCTGGAGGTGGCCGACCTGATCGCGCTCGATCGCCTGCCGCCTTGGCTTTGATCCGGGCTTTGATTCGGCGGCGGACAGCTGAACAATATCGCGCTGGCGATGTTTTGATCATAGGTGCCTTCCTTTTGCCCGCTGGCGCCGGTCTAGTTGCGTGTTAATATCGGCAATCGGCCGGATTCCCTTTGCTGGAGACTTACTTGACCGATCGGTCCCCGGACGCGCCGACCCCGCACACCGCCTCGGCCCGCCCCGCCCCCACGCGGGAGCAGGTGGGTGATGCTGTGCTGACGCGGGCGCTCGGTCGCGCGCGCTGGACGATTTTCTGGGAACGGCTGTGGCCGGGGCTGGCGTCGATCGCGACGGTGATCGGCTTGTTCCTTGCCGTGTCCTGGTTTGGCCTCTGGCTATGGCTGCCGCCGATCGGGCGAGCGATCGGTCTCGGTTTCTTCTTTCTGCTCACCGCCGCGGCGTTCGCCCCGCTTCTGATGCTGCGCATCCCGAGCCGGATGGACGGTTTGCGCCGGCTCGACCGCAACTCCGGCCTGCCCCATCGGCCGGCCACTGCGATCGCCGACGAGATCGCCGCACCGACCGAAGATTCGTATTCCATGGCGCTGTGGCGCGCCCATATCGAGCGGGCGCTGCGCGCGGCCAAGACGCTCAGGGCCGGCGCGCCAATGCCGCGGCTGGCAGGGCGCGATCCCTTCGCCCTGCGCGCGCTCGTGGTGGTTCTGGTGGTTGCGACATTCTTTGCCGCGGGCGGGGAACGCATGAAGCGCGTCGCCGCAGCCTTTGACTGGCAGGGCGTGATGGTGCCGGCCAATTTCCGCATCGACGCCTGGGTGAGCCCCCCGACCTATACCGGCCGGCCGCCCGTGATCCTGCAGGGGTTGCGGCCGGGCGAGCCGGTGCAAACCGCTGCCACGCTCTCGGTGCCGGCAGGAAGCACGCTCGTCATCCGCGCGACTGGAATTCACCTCGACGTGGTCGCGAGCGGCGGGCTCGCCGAGCCGCCGGCGGCCGGCGGGCAAAGCGCCAACGCCAAGGGCACCGAGGAACGCCGCTTCGTGATCAACGAGGCGGGGGCGGCAACCGTGCGCGGCGCTGCCGCCAGCGACGTCACGTGGCAGTTCACCGCCATCCCGGACAAGCCCCCGACCATTGCGCTCGCCAAGGATCCCGAGGGTCAGGCGCGCGGCGCGCTGCAACTTTCCTACAAGCTCGAGGACGATTACGGCGTCGTCGGCGCACAGGCGATGTTCAAGCTGCAAAACAGCGAGGGCACCAACGGCCACCCTGCGCGCGCGCTCTACGATGCGCCTGATTTCCCGCTGGTGCTGCCGCAGGCGCGCACGAAGAATGGCGCCGGACAGAGCACCAAGGATTTGACCGAGCATCCTTGGGCGGGCGTCGACGTGGCGATGATCCTGACCGCGCGCGACGAGGCCGGCAACGAAGGCCAGAGCGCGGCGTTCGAATTCCGTCTGCCGGAGCGGCCGTTCTCGAAGCCGATGGCGCGCGCGCTCATTGAGCAGCGCAGAATCCTGGCGCTCGACGGCGACGCTCAGGCCAACGTGCTCACCGCGCTCGATGCGCTCACCCTGGCGCCCGAACGTTTCAACATGGAAGGCAACGTCTATCTCGGTCTGCGCTCCATCTTCTGGCAGCTGGCGCGGGCGAAGAGCGACGAACAGTTGCGCGACGTCGTTGCGCGCATGTGGGACATGGCGGTGCATCTCGAGGACGGCAGCGTCTCCGATGCCGAGCAGGCCCTGCGCGCGGCGCAGGAAGCGCTGCGCCAAGCGCTGGAGCGCGGCGCGAACGATGAGGAGATCAAGAAGCTCACCGATCAGTTGCGCGCCGCACTCGACAAGTTCCTGCAGGCCTTGGCGGAGCAGATGCGCAAGAACCCGCAGCAGCTCGCGCGGCCGCTGGATCCCAATACCCGCCAGCTGCGCCCGCAGGATCTGCGCAGCATGATCGACAAGCTCGAGCAGATGGCGCGCTCCGGGGCCAAGGATGCAGCGCGCCAGATGCTGCAGGAACTCCAGCAGATGCTGGAGAACCTGCAGATGGCACGCCCCGGCCAGCAGATGGATGGTGACGGCGACGACGACATGATGTCCGCGCTCGACGAGCTCGGCGACATGATCCGCAAGCAGCAGCAGTTGCGCGATCGTACCTTCCAGCAGGGCCAGGACCAACGGCGCGACCGTCAGCGTGGGCAGCGCGGACAGCAGGGTCAGAAAGGCCAGCAAGGTCAGCAGGGCCAGCAAGGCGAGCAGGGCGACCAGATGGGAGACCTGCGCGAGAACCAGCAGGGGCTGCGCGACCAGCTCAAGAAGCTGATGGAGGAGTTGCGCAAGAAGGGCTTCGGACAGGGCCAGCAAGGGCAGGGCGAAATGGATCAGCTCGGCCGCGCCGGCGAAGCCATGGGCGATGCCGAAGGCCAGCTCGGCGAAGGCAACGCGGACAGCGCAGTCGATTCGCAAGGCCGCGCGCTCGAAGCCTTGCGCCGGGGCGCGCAGAACCTCGCCCAGTCGATGCAGCAGCAGGGCATGATGGGTCCCGGCCCCAACGGCCAGCCCGGTCGGCTCGGCCCGCCGCGCGCCCAGCAGGAAACCGACCCGCTCGGCCGGCCTCTGCGCGGACGCGATTACGGCGACGACACCACGGTCAAGGTGCCGGGCGAGATCGACGTGCAGCGCGCGCGGCGCATTCTCGAGGAGCTGCGCCGGCGCTTCGGCGAGAATTTCCGCCCGCAGCTCGAGCTCGAGTATATCGAGCGGCTGCTGCGCGATTTCTAAAATTCAGCGTGATTCAACATAACGCGGTTTGGCGCTAATTCGCGCGCCGCGGCGGTGCGGTGAGCGCCTCGTTGACTGCCCGACGCATGGCGCCAAGCGAGAACGGCTTGGAGATGACGTCGTGGATCAGCGCATCGAGACCGTGCGCACGCTCGCGCTGGTCGGCATAACCCGTCATCAGCAGGATGGTCACGGCGGGATGAGCGCGCGCAGCGGCGTGCGCGAGCGCGATGCCATCCATCACCGGCATACGGATGTCGCTGAGCAGAAGCTCGAACGCGCCTCGTTCACGGCCGAGCACGTCCAGTGCATGCGCGCCATCGGTTGCCGTCACGACCTCGTGGCCATCCTGTCGCAGCGCGCGCGCGATCAGACTGCGGATCGCCTCCTCATCGTCTGCGATCAGAATGCGTGCCATGGGTTCTCCTTCAGCGGCGCAGTCCGGCACCACCGGCCGGTCGCAGCCACCCCAGCTCGGCCCTGACGGTAGCGGGGGTCCGTTAACGAATCGGAACCGCAATCCGCCTCACCGAGGGCGGATTGGGGGGCGGGGCGAGTTCCGCCGGGGCGCCGGGCTTGGGCCGGCTGTCCGGTCAGCACTGCGGCATGAAAAGGCCTTCGCGCTGCTATAAAGCCCGAATCGAGGCGCTGCGCTGGCCCCCGGCAGGCGGGGCGGCGCTCTCGGGGGAGAGGCACGTGGTCCGGTTCGAGCATGTAGGATTGCGCTATGGCCTCGGTCCCGAGGTCCTGCGCGACCTCAGCTTCCGCATCGATCCGCGTTCGTTCCAGTTCCTCACCGGCCCCTCCGGTGCCGGCAAGAGCTCGCTCCTGCGTCTCCTGTTCCTCTCGCTGCGGCCGACCCGCGGGCTGATCACCCTGTTCGGCCATGACATCGCGACGCTGAGCAAGGATGCGCTTGCAACGCTGCGGCGGCGCATCGGGATCGTGTTCCAGGATTTTCGCCTGCTCGATCATATGACGACCTACGAAAACGTGGCGCTGCCGCTGCGGGTGATCGGGCATGCCGAGGACAGCTATCGCGACGAGGTCGTGGAGCTGCTGAACTGGGTCGGGCTCGGCGATCGCATGTCGGCGCTGCCGCCTGTGCTCTCCGGCGGAGAGAAGCAACGCGCGGCGATCGCGCGGGCGGTAATCGCGCGGCCGCAGCTTTTGCTCGCCGACGAGCCGACGGGCAATGTCGATCCCAATCTGGCGCAACGTCTGCTGCGCCTGTTCGTCGAGCTCAACAAATCAGGGACGTCGGTCGTCATCGCCACCCACGATGTCGCGCTGATGGATCAGTTCGACGCACGCCGTCTGGTGCTGCACGAAGGTCGTCTGCATGTCTACGAATGACGCCGCGATGGAAGAGGAGCAATCGCGCAAGCTCGATGCGCCGGCCGCCCCGCCTGCCGAGGCGCTGCCGCGCTTCGAGACTCCGATCGTGCCGCAGGCGACGATCGCCGGCCGCGCTCTGGTCGCGGTCGTCGCCATCATGACCTTCCTTGCCTCGCTGACCACGGGGGCGGTTATGCTGGTGCGCGCCGCGGCGAGCGAATGGCAGGCCGATGTAGGCCGCGAGGTGACGATCCAGATCCGCCCCAGCTCGGGTGGCGACATCGAGCTGGACGTTGCCAAGGCCGCTGCCATCGCCCGCCGGTCTGCCGGCGTGGTCGAGGTGCGACCGTATTCGAAGGAGGAAACGTCGCGTCTGCTCGAACCGTGGCTGGGGACCGGGCTGCAACTCGACGACCTGCCGGTGCCGCGCCTCATCGTCGTTCGGATCGCGTCCGGCGCGGCGCCCGATCTGGCGCAATTGCGCCAGACGCTGACCGAGCAGATTCAGGGTGCAAGCCTCGACGACCATCGCGGCTTTGTCGAGCGCATGCGCGCCATGGCCGGCGCGGTTCTGGCGGGCGGCATCGGCTTGCTGCTGCTCGTCTTCGCCGCGACCGTGCTCTCGGTCGCGTTCGCGACCCGTGCCGCGATGGCGACAAATCGTCCGGTGATCGAAGTGCTGCATCTCATCGGCGCCAAGGACAGCTTCATCGCCGGCCACTTCCAACGGCATTTCCTGCTGCTGGGTTTGGAGGGAGGACTGATCGGCGGGGGCAGCGCCATTGCGCTGTTTGCGCTCGCCGAGCTTGCCAGCGACCGCCTCGTCGGCACGGCGGGGGGTGACCAGTTCACGGCGCTGTTCGGGAGCTCTTCAATCGGGGCACTGGGGTACTTGGCGGTGCTGGCGCAAGTCGGCCTGATTGCCTTCGTGACCGCCGCCACCTCCCGCTATACGGTGAATCGCACGATCGAAACGATTTATTAGGCAAACTGACGACCAGTTGCGTTGCCACCACGCCGCCGGATTTTGCGATATGATTGCGAAGGTGGACGAGATATGTCGACGGTCCGATCCAATACCGATGATGGCGCCGCTGAAGTGCCTTCCGTGACGCAGCCATCCGCGCGCTCTCCCCGCCCGCTGCTGCGGCGCGTCGGCTGGTCGACGTTTTTGCTTTGTGCGGCTGCGGTGCTGATGATGGGCGTGGGTTTCCTCTGGTTCATCTGGCGCGTGCCGGTCGAGGAAGCCCCGCTCACCCGCAATGCCGACGGCATCGTTGCGCTCACCGGCGGTGCGTCGCGCATCGCCGACGCGATCGAGTTGTTGGCGTCGGGACGCGGCAAGCGGTTGCTGATCAGCGGCGCAAACCGTGCGACCAATTCGAATGAAATCTCCAGGCTCAATCCGGAGTTCGAGCGCTGGGTGCGTTGCTGCGTCGACTTCGACCGCTCCCTCAATACGCTGGGTAATGCGGTCGAGACCAAGCGCTGGGCGGAAAGCCGCGGCTTCCGCTCGCTGATCGTGGTCACGTCGAACTATCACATGCCGCGAGCGCTCGCGGAGATCGCTCACCAGCTCCCCGATGTCGCGCTCGTGCCCTTCGCTGTGGTGACGGACCGTCAGCGCTCCGATCCGTGGTGGAAGGGCGGCGCAACGGCGCGGTTGATGGTCACGGAGTACGTGAAATTTGTCTTTGCCAAGTTTCGCATGGGGCTCAATCCCGGCAGCGCCGCGAGCTAGAGTGTGATCCCCTTTCGGATAAGATCATGCGACCAAGGGATAGAGCGAAGTCGCGTTTCGACGTAAAGCCATTTCGCTCAGGCTTGGACAGTCGTCCCTGCGAGAAGGTTTGCTCGTGCTCGTCATTCGGTCGGTCGTTTTCAACGTCCTGTTTTATCTCAATCTGCTGGTGCAGCTCATCGCGGCCTTGCCGACGCTGGTGATGCCGCGCTGGGGCATTCTCGCCGTCGCCAGGTTCTGGGCGCGCACCAATCTCTGGCTGCTGCGCGCGATTTGCGGCATCAAAGTCGAGTTCCGCGGGCTGGGAAAAATTCCTTCCGGACCGTTGCTTGTCGCCTCCAAGCACCAGTCGCTGTGGGAAACGTTTGCCCTGCTGCTGATCGTGCCGGATCCTGCCTACATCATGAAACGCGAACTGATGTGGATCCCGTTCTTCGGCTGGTACGCCTGGAAGGCGGGCATGATCTCGGTCGATCGCAGCAAAGGCTCGCAGGCGCTCGCCGACATGAACGCCTGCGTGCGCCAGGAGCTCGCGCGCAATCGTCAGATCGTGATCTTTCCGGAAGGGACGCGCCGGCCTCCCGGCGCCGAACCGAAATACAAGTACGGGGTGGCGCACCTGTATGCCGGGATGGACGTTCCATGCCTTCCGGTCGCGCTCAACTCCGGCCTGTTCTGGCCACGCCGCGCGATCCGGCGCTATCCGGGAACGGTCCGGGTCGAGGTGCTCGACCCGATTCAGCCCGGCCTCGACAAGGATTTGTTTTTCGAGCAACTGCAACACGAGATCGAAGGCGCGACCGCGCGCCTCGTCGCCGAAGGGGAGCGCGAGCTGGCCAGTGGGACAGCCAGCGCCTCGTTCGCGTCGACACCCTGAAAGCGCGCAGTTCTCGCCCCGGTATTCACGCCGCTGCTGGGTATGCGGTGGCAGCACGAGACCGTTCGGCAGGCGTTGCGCCTTTCAGGAGGATGGCAGCATCGAGGCCGCGCTCACTTCGTGCGTCCCCGCGAGACGTGCGGCGAGCAGGTGCAACTCGGTCTCGCGATAGCCGAGCTGCTCGAGCGCGCCGACCGTCGCAATGACGTAGTCGCGGTTGGCGCCGGACTGGCCGTGCCCTTGGCGCACATGATGCAATTGCTGCTCGAGCGAGAGCCGCCCGGCGTATTGCGCGTGTCCTCGATCCACCATGTAGCAGAGTCCCGGGACCCGCCGCTCGGGCTCGCGCTTGAGCCAGATCGGACGTATGCGTTCGCGGTAAACCGAGGTCACCTGCTCGCGCGCTCGTAGATAGGCGATGGTGTCGCCGCGTTCCTTTGCCGGCACACGATAGGCGATGCCGCGACAGGTCCCACCGTGGTCGAGGCCGAGCACCAGACCCGGCCGCTCGGGCGTCCCGCGATGGACGAAGGAATAGACGCAAAGGGCCCGATGCGCACCAAGGAGCCGGGCCTCGACCCGCTCCACGAAGGGAAAATCCGGCCGCCACATCAGCGAACCGTAAGCGAACACCCAGAGATCTTCGGCAGCGTGCGCGGGATCCGGATCCATGGCTGTGATATCGAAGAATATGGGGGCCCGCGCAAGCCGGGTATACCTCCCGTTATCAGCCTCGGAATGCGATGGAAATGACTTTGAAACGCCTTAATCGGCGCCTTGGAGAAGGCGCCGCCGGGGAAGCTCCGGCAGCCACCAGCTTGGCCGGCACAGGAGCACCATAAATGTCCCAGTCCAGTATCCCTGCGGCCGCCCCCCGCCGCCGGCTCTGGCCGCTGTTTGTTCCTTTCGGCCTGGCGGTGCTCCTTGCCATCGCCTGGACCGCGTTGTGGTTCTATGCCGCCGGGCGCGCGGAGACGGAGATTGCCGCGTGGCGTGCGAGCGAGCGGCAGGCCGGGCGCCTGCAGGACTGCGCGTCCCAGTCGATCGGCGGCTATCCGTTCCGCATCGAGGTGCGCTGCGGCGGCGCCAGTTTCGAGCTCAAGGGCACGCCCACGCTGCAGCTCAAGCTGCCGCTCGTTCTGGCCGCTGTCCAAGTCTATGATCCGAAACTTCTGATCAGCGAATTCTCCGGTCCGCTCGAAATCGCCGAGCCTGGGCATTCGCCAATCGCCGTCGTCAACTGGACGCTCGGTCAGGCCAGTGTGCGGGGCCTGCCATCCGAGTTGGAACGCGCGTCGCTCGTGCTCGACGCTGCCACCCTGCGCGATCCCAGCACCGCCGGCGACGGCATCGTGTTCAGGGCGCAGCGGCTGGAACTGCATGGCCGCCAAGCCTCCGGATCCACGTCCGACAATCCGGTCGTCGAAACCGTGCTGCGCCTCAACGCCGCCGTCGCGGACAAGCTCCATCCGCTGGCCGCCAAGCCGATCGATGCCGAAATCGCGACCGTGCTGCGCGGGGTCAACGATATCTCGCCCAAGCCTTGGCCCGTGCTGTTTCGGGAATGGCAGGCCCGCAACGGCCAGCTCGAGATCATGAAGGCGCGCGTTTCGCAGGACGACGTCATCGCGGTGGGCGCCGGCACCCTCAAGCTCACCGCGCGCGGCGGCCTCGACGGCAACCTCCAGGTCACCGTCGTCGGGATCGAAAAGCTTCTCAAGATGTTCGATATCGAGCGCTTCATGTCCGAAGGCCAGGTCGGCGCGACGCTGAGTGCGCTCGATCGTTTGATTCCCGGGCTGGGAGGGATCGCGCGGCAGAATGCGGCTCCGGGTCTGGTCGCGGCGCTCGGGCAGAAAACGGTGCTGGAAGGCAAGCCGGCGGTGGCATTTCCGGTACGCTTTGCTGACGGCACGGTTTTCCTCGGGCCGTTCCAGGTGGGTGTGGTGCCGCCCGTATTCTGAACTCCGCAACGGCGCAGCCGCCCGCAGTCGCGACGTCGAGATTCACAACTCCTAACGCCGCCGCCATGGGGCGTGCATTGGAGCATTCCGCGCCGCCAGCGCACCGTCAGTTTTCGTCCGCGTAGGGCCGCGGCACCGGCGCGTGCGGCAGGTCGGGATGGGGACGTCCGAAGTCGGGCGCAGGCGAATCCTGGCCGATATCCACAATGCCGCGGCGGATGGCACGAGTGCGGGTGAACTGGTTGAACAGCGTCTCGCCGTCACCCCGGCGGATCGCGCGTGTGAGCGTGGCCAAGTCTTTGCTGAAGCGGCCGAGCATTTCCAGCACGGCGTCCTTGTTGGCCAGGAAGACATCGCGCCACATCGTCGGATCCGAGGCTGCGATGCGGGTGAAGTCGCGGAAGCCACCGGCCGAGAATTGCAGCACCTCGGAACGCGTCACCTGGCTCAGTTCGTCAGCGGTGCCGACGATGGTGTAGGCGATGAGATGCGGAAGGTGGCTGGTGACGCCGAGCACGAGATCGTGGTGCTCGGCCGACATGGTCTCCACATTCGCGCCGAGCAAGCGCCAGAACGCCGCCAGCTTTTGGACCGCGGCCGGGTCGACATTCGGCGGCGGGGTGAGAATGCACCAGCGGTTGACGAACAGCTCGGCAAAGCCCGCGTCCGGCCCGGAGTTTTCGGTGCCCGCAACGGGATGTGCCGGCACGAAATGCACGCTCGCGGGAATGTGGGGCGACATATCCCTCACGACTGTGCCCTTGACCGAGCCGACGTCGGAGACGACCGCACCCGGCGCAAGATGCGGGCCGATCTCCGCGGCGACCGTGCCGCACGCGCCGACCGGGATGGAAACGATGACGAGATCTGCGCCTTCGGCGGCGGCAGCATTCGTTTCAACGACCTGGTCGGCGAGACCGAGTTCCGCGATCCGGCGGCGCGTTGCGGCGGAGCGGGCGGTGGCGACGATAGCGCCGGCAGCGCCTTGCGCGCGCGCCGCGCGCGCGATCGAGGAGCCGATCAGACCCATGCCGATCAGCGCGACGCGATTGAAAATGGGCCTCCCGCTCATTTTACCGCCCAGGATCTTTACGGCTCAGGAACTCCGCCAGCGCGTCGACGACGAGACGGTTGGCCTCCTCGCTGCCGACGCTCATGCGCAACGCGTTCGGCAGCTTGTAGGCGCCGACGCGACGCAGGATCAAGCCGCGCTGCGTGAGAAAGGCGTCCGCCTCTTCCGCGGTGCGGCCCTTGGCGTCGGGAAAGTGGATCAGGACGAAATTCGCGATGCTCGGCGTCACCTCGAGCCCGAGCTTGCGAATTTCGGTCGTCAGCCACGCCAGCCATCTTTCGTTGTGCGCGCGGGACGCCTCCACATGCGCGCCGTCCTGGATCGCGGCGATCCCTGCCGCGATCGCGGCGGCATTGACGTTGAACGGGCCGCGGATGCGGTTGATGGCATCGACGACATGCGCCGGGCCGTAAAGCCAGCCGAGCCGCAGCGCCGCCAGCCCGTAGATTTTCGAAAACGTCCGGCACATGACGACGTTTTCGCAGGTGGCGACGAGTTCAATGCCGGCCTCGTAGTCGTTGCGGCGGACGTATTCGGCATAGGCGGCATCGAGCACCAGCAAGACATGCGGGGGTAGCGCGCTATGCAGCCGCTTCACCTCGTCGAACGGCACATAGGTGCCGGTCGGGTTGTTGGGATTGGCAAGAAAGACGATCTTGGTCCGCTCGCTCACCGCCGCGAGGATCGCGTCGACGTCGGCGGTGTAATTCGTCTCGGCGGCCACGATCGGCTTCGCGCCGGAACCGAGCGTGGCGATGGGATAGACGAGAAATCCGTGGGTGGTGTGGATCGCCTCGTCACCATCGCAGAGATACGCATCGGCGATGAGATTCAGCAGATCGTCCGAGCCGGCGCCACAGACAATGCGGCCGGGATCGAGCCCGAAGGCGCGTCCGATCGTTTCGCGCAGCGCGGTCGAGGCGCCATCGGGATAATCCTCCAGGTGCTCGGCGACTGCGCGATAGGCGGCGACGGCTTTCGGACTCGGGCCAAGCGGGGTCTCGTTCGACGACAGCTTGAACACGCGGGCAACGCCCGGTGCAGTGCTCTTGCCCGGTACATAGGGATCGATCGCGAGCACGCCGGGACGCGGTTGCGGACGCTGCAGAGCGGACATTTCACGAACCTTGCTTGCTCTCACGCTCCGCGCCGGCGGAGCACCCAGTCATTACCGAAAGTATCATGAGCTCACAGTGCTTCATCGCCGGTTCTTGGATCTCCCGCTTGTGCGGCGATCGCAGGTCCTGATCACCGGCTGGTCGGGATCGGTCGTGCGCCTGCGGCCGAAACCCTATAGCGGGTCGCGTGGCTTCCGACGAGGGCCGAGGCACGCACCGAGGCGCCGGCCTCGACCAGCGTATCGGTCACCCTCGCGATGTCGCCGCCTGCGGGCACCGATATGAGCAGCGCCGCGCCGTCGAACGCACGATCGGGCACCGCGATCACCTCGGCGAGAGGGTCGAGCGCCTGCGTCGCCGCCGTGCGCCAGCCGGCAACCCGCACGCTCCACACCTCGACCTCTTTGACCATGGAGTCGGCCGCGGCGCGCGAAACGACGAACACCGGCGCGGCGGCCGGGTGGTCCGCGCGGTCGACGAAGGGCAGCCGTGCGATGATCTTCGGGGCGGTGTCGAACTCGAGCGCGTTCCACCATGCGCCGATGCGCGCAACGCCGAAGGCCGGCACCAGGCCGAGATCGCCCTTGGAGTCGGAGACAGCCGCGACGACGCTCGCCGCGCCCATATGCGGCACGAACGGCACGGTGAAGCCGAAATGAAAGCGGGCGGAATCGCGCATCGCCGCATCGCCCGCCGACAGGTCGGCGTGGACGGAGAACGGCGCCTGCACGAAGGTAAACGTCGAGATAATGACCCGCCAAATGCTCTCGACGGTGTCGAGCGGCAGGATCCCTTTGTGACGATCGACCAGCCGTCGCATCATTTCCGCCTCCCGCGCGGGGCGGAACGCGGAACCGGACTCCTGCGTCTGCTTCGCAGAGATCAGGCGATCGATGATCTCGGCGCGCTCCATCAGGAGCCCATGCATCGTCTCGTCGATGCGGTCGATCTCGCGCCGCAACTCGGTGAGCGAAGGTGTCTCGGTGCGGGATGGCTTCGTCATGGTGCTTCTTCGCGCTCGCGATAAACCCCTCCGCGGGCGCGGCATAGATAGGTGGGACAACGGGTGAAAGCAAAGAAAACATTGACAGCAGCGCCCTGCGGCCTATCTAAGCCGGTCGCGGCGGCCTGCTTCCAGGCCAGCCGTGCAAAGTCATTCCGCTTCGCCGGCCGGGTTGTTTAGAGATGGTCGAGGCCGATTTCAGCGTCGCACTTGATCCCGCCGACCGCGCGCGCGAGGCCGATACTCCCCATTCGCCGGTCGTGCGTTTCGGGATGGACAGTCCGCTCCGGCTCGATGCCGGCATCGACCTCGCACCGTTCCAGATCGCCTACCAGACATACGGTACGCTCAATGCTGAGCGCAGCAATGCGGTGCTGGTCTGCCACGCCCTCACCGGCGATCAGCACGTTGCCAACCTTCATCCGGTGACCCAGAAGGCGGGATGGTGGGAAACCATGGTTGGTCCCGGCCGGCCGATCGACACCCAGCGCTATTTCGTGATCTGCCCGAATGTGGTCGGCGGCTGCATGGGCGCCACCGGTCCGGCCTCGACGAATCCGGCCACCGGCATGCCGTGGGGACTCGACTTTCCCGTCATCACCATTCGCGACATGGTGCGCGCGCAAGCCATGCTGCTCGACCATCTCGGAATTGCCTCGCTGTTCTCGATCGCCGGTGGCTCCATGGGCGGCATGCAGGTGCTGCAATGGTGCGCGAGCTATCCGCGGCGCGTGTTCTCCGCGCTCCCAATCGCGACCTCGACCCGTCATTCGGCGCAGAACATTGCTTTCCACGAGGTTGGCCGCCAGGCGGTAATGGCCGATCCGGAATGGCGGCAGGGGCGCTATTTCGCGGAAGGCAGCGATCCGCGGCGCGGCCTCGCGGTGGCGCGCATGGGAGCCCACATTACTTATCTTTCGGACGCGGCGTTGCACCGCAAGTTCGGCCGCCGATTCCAGGACCGCGACAATCCCACGTTTTCCTTCGATGCCGACTTTCAGGTGGAGAGTTATCTGCGCCACCAGGGCATCAGCTTCGTCGAACGCTTCGACGCCAATTCCTATCTCTATCTCACCCGCGCGATGGACTATTTCGATCTCGCGGCCGATTGCGGTGGCGTGCTCGCACAAGCGTTCAAGGATACGCCGACGCGGTTCTGCGTAATCTCGTTTACGTCGGACTGGCTGTTCCCCACGTCGGACTCGCGGGCCATCGTGCACGCGCTCAACGCCGGCGGCGCGCGCGTTTCGTTCGCCGAGATCGTGACCGACAAGGGTCATGACGCCTTTCTGCTCGAGGAGCCCGAGCTGTTTGCCATCGTGCGCGGCTTCCTCGAAGGCGCTGCCAAAGCGCGCGGCCTGCCGCCAGTGCGGGGATGACCATGCTGACACGCCTCAAACAGGACCTGACCATGGCGGACGCGGCCCGCACTCACGGCGGCGCCCGCGTCGACCTGGTCGTGGTCGCCGAGATGGTGGCGCCGGGCGCCAAGGTCCTGGACGTCGGTTGTGGCGACGGCGAGCTGCTGCGTCTGCTCGCCGAGACGCGCGGCGTCGATGGGCGCGGCATCGAGCTGTCACGCGAGGGCGTGAACGAGTGCGTGGCGAAGGGGCTCGCGGTGATTCAGGGTGACGCCGATACCGACCTGTCGGACTATCCCGACGACGCCTTCGATTACGTCATTCTCTCGCAAACCTTGCAGGCGACGCGACATCCGCGGGTCGTGCTGGAACATATGTTGCGTATCGGCCGGCACGCGGTCGTGTCGTTTCCTAACTTCGGGCATTGGGGTATCCGCCTTCAGCTCCTGCTGGGCGGACACATGCCGCGCACCGACAACCTGCCGTACGCTTGGTGGGACTCACCCAACATCCATTTCTGCACCATCAAGGATTTCCGCCAGCTCTGTCACGTGGTCGGCGCCAAGATGGAGAAGGCGGTGGCGTTCAATCCCTGGGGACGTGCGCTGCGCTTGAACGCGCCGTGGTGGTTCTGGAACCTGCTCGGCGAGCAGGCGGTATTCTTGTTGAGCAGACGGGGATGACCGACGGCCGGCCGCGGGCAGCGGACAAGATCAGTTGCGCAGCTCATCTCCGGGAACGATCTCTCCGGCATTCACCACCTCGCCATAAACCCCGCAATCGGCGTGGCCGAAGCTTCGCATCAGCGCGTGCGGGATCGACAGATCACGGATGCCGGTGTCGGGATCGACGTCGATCGCGGCGCAGCGCACGATCCGTTTGACGATCTTGAGCCGCGCCTCCCTGCCGATCGCGATTTCTTGCCCGACGAGATCGAACTCGCGCCAGGCTGGCCAGCCCGTCACATAGAGGTTGGCGCGAAAGCGCAGCGGATGCACCGGCATCCCCACCAGACTTTCGATCGCGGCCACGGACGCGAGATTGATGATCGAGACGACCTTGCGTGCAACGTCGGAGAAGCTGAAGCCCGGCGCGTGCAGCACGCGCGGCGCCCCCCGAAGCTCGTCGGCGCAGAAGTCGGCGAAGAAGCGCTCGATCGTCGCGCGGCCGTCCGATGTATGGAGGTCGCCGCGCGCGGCTTCGCGGCCGTCCAGTTCGATCGCCAGCATGTGGTTCGCGTCCTCGAAGCGGCTGCGCAGCCGGGCAAGCCGCTCGTTGCGCATGAGCATCAGATAGCGCTGTTTGGGCTGGTAGCGCGGCGCAACGGGGTCGAAGCCGGAGGGCCCATTCTCGATGGCATAGAGCCGGTCGGCTGGCAGCGTCTCGCAGACCGCAAGCCTGGTGCGCGTAAGCGCCTCGGGGGAAAGGCCCTTCACCGGATAGCGGTAGATGGCGTGCACGCTCGGAATTTCGGCGTTCATGACAGGCTTGTAAGCCGCCGAACCGCCCCCTGCCTAGGCCGCGCTTGAAAATCCGCGACGGCCTCTACCGCCGCAATTACGAGTTCCCACATAGGATTTGCCGGCCGCCATTCGGGGTTGGTGCCATTGATCGTTCGCGGTTAATTGGCTTAGCTGGCTGCCGTTTTCGTGCCGAACGGGCGGAGGGGCAGGCCGAGGGAGGCGTCATGGATTTCGAGAAATACACGGACCGCGCCCGCGGGTTCGTTCAATCTGCCCAATCACTGGCCGTGCGGGAGGGCCAGCAGCAATTCGCAACCGAGCACCTGCTCAAGGTCCTGCTCGACGATCCCGAAGGGTTGGCCAGCGGGCTGATCGACCGCGCCGGCGGCCGTTCGCGCGAGGCCCTTGCGGCGGTCGAGGCCGCGCTCGCCAAGCTGCCCAAGGTCTCGGGCAGCGGCGCTGGCCAAGTCTATCTGGCGCCGGCGCTCGCGCGCGTGTTCGATCAAGCGCAGAAGGTCGCGGAAAAAGCCGGCGACAGCTACGTCACGGTGGAACGCCTCCTGCTGGCGCTCGCGCTGGAGAAGGACAGCGAAGCCGGAAAGATTCTGGCGCGCGCAGGCGTCACGCCGCAGAATCTCAACGAGGCCATCAACGCATTGCGCAAGGG
>JGI12053J15887_10000014_pt1 | contig 45058 bp, 44 predicted proteins | sample MedBloCAOM1_O3_FD_15887 | JGI IMG/M metagenome (IMG submission 15887)
CTCACCGAGGCCGGTTACCGGGTGCTGGGCGGCGAGCCGCCATCGTAACCTACTGCAACGGGCGATAGGCGGCCGCCGACGTGAGCGTTAACCACGCCGCCGCAGCGCGTCGTTAACCAATAACGGGCGTCAACGATGACAAGCGCGGCGCCTCCTCTCACGCGCCCAGGAGGGAACACGACGGTCGTCGCCCGCATCGATTGCCGAACCGTGCATCTGCTCGCGGGAACGCCGGTTGCGGACGCGCGGGAGCGACTTCGAGGCGGCGATTGATCTCGGCCGTCATCTGGCGCGCGCTCGCGCCAGCAGCTATAGGAGCCCGGCGCCGCGCCGCACGTCCTCCCAACGATCCCCCCATTCACATGCCGAGCATCACCTACATCGATTACGAAGGCACCCCCCGCACGGTCGAGGGCGAGATCGGTTCGACCGTCATGGAAACCGCGATCAAGAACGGCATTCCCGGCATCGAGGCGGAATGCGGCGGTGCCTGCGCCTGCGCCACCTGTCACGTTCATGTTGACGAGGCCTGGCGCGCGGTGGTGGGCGAACCGTCACCGATGGAGGAGGATATGCTCGACTTCGGCTACGACGTGAAGCCGAACTCGCGGTTGTCATGCCAGATCAAGGTCACCGCCGAGCTCGAAGGCTTGGTGGTGCGCACGCCCGAGCGGCAAGCGTAGCGGCCATGTCAGGCCACGGCTATCCTTCCGCGGCACCTCATCCCATATCAGAACAACGGCGGCTGGTGCGGTGGATTTGAAGTTCCTACGATTCTGGCCGCGAGTTCGCGTAGCAGCTTCAAATCCAAAACCGCACCTCGGAATCGGGACACTAGCGAAGTTCGGCGAAAACGTATGAGCGAAGTCATCAAGACTGATGTGCTGATCATCGGTGCGGGGCCCTGCGGGCTGTTCGCGGTGTTCGAGCTCGGCTTGCTCGATATGAAAACGCACCTGATCGACATTCTCGACAAGATCGGCGGTCAGTGCGCCGAGCTCTATCCGGAAAAGCCGATTTACGACATCCCGGGGATACCCTACGTCACCGGCCAAGGTCTCTGCGACGCGCTCATGGCGCAGATCAAGCCGTTCGGGGCGACGTTTCACCTTCAGGAGATGGTGCAGACGATCGAGAAAATCGGCGATCCGCTGTTTCGCGTGACAACCGATCGCGGCCAGGTGTTCGAGGTCAAGGTCATCGTGATCGCGGCGGGGGGCGGCTCGTTTCAGCCCAAGCGCCCGCCCATTCCGGGCATCGAAGCCTATGAGAGCGCCTCGGTCTTCTATGCCGTCCGGCAGATGGAAGCATTCCGCGACAAGCGCATCCTGATCGTGGGCGGCGGCGACTCCGCGCTCGATTGGACTCTGAACCTCGCGCCACTTGCCAGTCACCTCACGCTGTTGCACCGGCGCAGCGATTTTCGCGCCGCGCCCGACAGCGTCAACAAGATGATGACCCTGGTCGGCGAGGGTAAGATCGACTTCGTACTGGGTCAGGTGGCGTCACTGGAGGGGCAGGGAGGACGGATCGCCAAGGCGATCGTGAAGCGCAACGACGGCTCAAACTTTGAAATCGCCTGCGATGCGCTACTGCCGTTCTTCGGACTGACCATGAAGCTCGGCCCGGTCGCGGAGTGGGGCATGGAGATGAAGAACGGCGAATACATCATCGTCGACACTGCGACTTTCGAATCGAGCGTGCCCGGCATTTTCGCGATCGGCGACATCAATTGGTACCCGGGCAAGCTCAAGCTCATTCTCTCGGGCTTCCATGAAGGCGCGCTGATGGCGCAAAAAGCCCATCGCTACGTCTACCCCGACAAGCGCCTGGTGTTTCAATACACCACATCATCCACCAGCCTGCAGAAGAAGCTCGGCGTGGCGTGACAAGCTCGCCCGTGTCCCGGCGGAGTCGAACCAGACCCGACGCTCGGTGAGTGAGAGACCGTCCGGGATCGGAGTTACCGCCCGGAGGTCGGCAATCGCGGCGTGATCATATTTTGCGGCGGCGGCAGCGGCTCGCTGCGCACCGGTTGAGCCGGCGGAGCCAAGCCGAGCACCTCGCGCGCCGCCGGCAACGCCGCATCCGCCATGGCGGCGTGGCCTTCCGCCGTCGGGTGAATGGCGCCGCCATAGACCGCCGCGAATACTCCCCAGATGGCATCGTGCAGATCGCTCGGCTGCAGCAGCGCGGGCAGTCCTTCGGGATAGGTCAGCGCGGTGAAGTAGCTGTCGTTCGCCGTTCGTATCCAACGCGCGCGCGGTGCGTAGGGACGAAATTCGCTCGCCTGGTAGCCGCAGGTCATCGGGTCGAGCGCACCCTTCGTCAGGCTGCTCTCGAACGTCTCGCCCTTGCCGGAAAAGCATTCGCGATCGAAGGCTGGATCGTCGTCGGCGCGCGCGCACGCGCCATGCAACGCAAAGGCCGGCTGGTGACCATCTACGAACGTCATGCGTTCGGTCGCGGGATCGCGGCAGGCCTTGCCCGCTTCGCAGCGTGCGAGCGCCTTGATCCCGGGAAGAAATTTTTTCGAAACGAATTCCGCGGCCTGGCGCAGCCGTTCGCCGTCGGCGCCGAAGGCGGGATGCACGTCGAAACCGTCCCGCCCGCCGGGGCAGGGCGTGTCGGGGCCGGCCAGCGCCGGATTGCCGTAGCTCACATAGACGACGCGCGAAAGATTTCCGCCGACCAGCGGCTTGAGCGCGGCACGCAGCTTGACAAAATTATCGGGCAGCTCGCGGTCGAGGACCTTCTGTGCGTCCTGCACCGACGCAAGGATGCCGCCACGATTGAGCAGGCTGCGTTCGGTGCCCGGCTCGATAATGACGCTGGCGATCAGCCCGGAAAACAGAATGTCGTTGGCCCCGATGGTGAGCAACACCAGGTCGAGACTGCGATCGGCGCGATAGCGGCGCGCGATCGCCATGAGGTCGGTCAATTCGCTGATCTGGGCACGTGCCGTTCCTGAACAGGCTGCGCCGGTCCCCGGGTTCGGGCACTCGCGTGCGCGCTGGCTCTCGAGAAATCCCGCCCTGATGGTCGCGCCCGAGCACCCGAGGGGGATGAATGTGACCGCGAGACGCGGGTTGTCGATCGCGAGCGCGAGCGCGGTGCGCATCTGGTAGCTGTAGAGCGAGCGGTGGCAGGCGCCGCTCAGCCAGCGCGCGCTCTGCCGCGCCCACTCGCTGATGCCGGCATCATCGCCCGCCGTGGTGTTGCACGATCTGTTGCCGTTGAAGCCCGCCCGTCCCGGCCGATAATATTCGCCGCCCTCAAAGCGCTTGAAGCAAAAGCCTTCGTCGGAGAGCCGCACCGCCCGGTCGGGGTTGCCTTCGCCGGCCGCGATCGAATCCCCCATGCCGGCGATCAAGACATCACGCACCTGGATCTCGCTCACCAGCCGCAGCGCCGTGCCGTCGAGCAAAATGATATCGACGCCTACGGTGCTTGGGCGCCCGTAGGGAAGGTGGGCCTTTACTTCTTCGTTGCAGGCGGCGTTGACTTGCCGCGCGGGCCCGTCACCGTCATCGAAGCTCCAAACGCACCCTTCATTCGCCGGCACCGTTCCGGCAAGCACCACGCCGACGCGGTGATCGCGCGGCGACAGATAGACCTCGCGCACGCCGTCCCGGTCGCAGACTTCCAGCAGCTTGCCCGCGCGGTCGACGCACAGTCGCTCCACCATATCGCGGGCCCAGCCGCGGCCGTCGGTCTCGCGNGCCAGGAGCCGCTCGGCCGCCAACACACCCTCGCTGCGTGTTGCGGCGACGTGACGCTGGAAGTCGGTCTCGCTGCGGAACAGACGAAACCGGTTCTTAACCTCCCACTCGATATGCGCGGCGCCGCCGCCGCGCAGTTCGGCGTGGGCAGCGGGTCCGCACCAAGTCGAGAAGGCAATGGTGATGAGGCCAAGAAGACAGAAATGGCGCATGGTGCCCGCCGGAATAATGGGCCCATGACTAGCACGCCGGATGCGGCGGAAATATGAGGTTGGAACGCCTCCAGCCGACGGTGCTAAGCTCATAACGGCACAGCGATTTCAACGCGGTGGCTGCCCGATTGTGGTTTGGGGCGGGCGTGTAGCCGATGCCTGCCGGTGAACCTCACCGAGGACCGACGCGGGGCCCCTCAGTCGCCCGCCGCGGCAACGCGGTGCCGGGCAAATTCCATCTGCTTTGCTAGACGGATGAATGACCCGGCGCCGATGCCGCGCTTCAGGCGGGGGGCGGGCGCCCACCACTGGAGGCGCCACTGAAGCCGTCGCGCCTCGACGCTGCCAATATCGATTCGACCGCGTAATTTTTCGTGAGTACACTTTTCNCAACAAGACAGTCGTCACCAAAACAATCCGGGAGGATGGGCATGGATCGAACGGTTCTGGGANTTGGCTGCGCCGTCGCGCTGCTATTGGGCGGCTCGTCCGTGCANGCGCAGGGCACGGTCAAGATCGGACTGATCAACGTTCTCTCCGGGCAATTCGCCGATGCCGGCATCCAACTCGACAACGGCGTCAAGACCTACATGAAGCAGCACGGCGACACCGTTGCCGGCAAGAAGATCGAGATCATCCGCCGCGACGTGGGCGGCCCAGCCCCCGACGTCGCGAAACGGCTTGCGCAAGAGCTAGTCGTGCGCGATGGCGTCGATCTGTTGGCGGGATTCCTGCTGACGCCGAACGCGCTTGCCGCCGCTGACGTTTCCGCCCAGGCCAAGAAGTTCATGGTGGTGATGAATGCGGCCACCTCCATCATCACCACCAAGTCGCCCTACATGATCCGCACGTCGGTCACGTTGCCGCAGGTGATGGAGACGTTCGGCACGTGGGCAGCCAAGAGCGGAACCAAGAAGTGCTACACGATGGTGACCGACTATGGTCCCGGACATGACTCGGAGGCGGCGTTCCAGCGCGCGTTCAAGGAGGCGGGCGGCGATATCGTAGGATCGGTGCGCTTTCCGGTCGCGAACCCCGACTTCTCGGCGTTCGTGCAGCGCGCCAAGGACATGAACCTGGAGTGCATCTACATTTTCATCCCCGGCGGCGCGCAACCGGCTGCGCTCGGAAAAGCGTTGGCCGAGCGCGGCATCGATCCCACCAAGACCAAGGTCCTGGGATCGGGCGAGGCCACGTCGGAACAGGCGTTGAAAAGCATGGGCGACGCCGGTCTCGGCATGATCTCGGCGTGGCACTACGACTACAAGAGCGACGCGCCGCTGAACGTGGAGTTCGTCAAGGTCTTCAACGAAATGCACGGACGCAACCCGGACTTCTTCTCGATCGGCGGCTATGACGGCATGCACGCCATCTACGAGGCGCTCAAGCGGGCCGGCGGCAAGACCGACGGCGAGTCCCTGATCACGGCGGCCAGGGGGATGACGTGGGATAGCCCGCGTGGCCCGATGTCGATCGATTCGGAGACGCGCGACGTCGTGCAGACGATCTATATCCGGCGGGTGCAGAAGGTCGGCGGCGAACTCGTCAATGTCCCGTTCGACAAGATCGAGAAGGTCAAGGATCCGACGCGGGCGCGCGGCGGGTAGACGCTCAGAGCGAGGGTTGCGCGGCGGCGACGCCGCGCCATGACCTCGCGTGCCAAAAGGCGGCGCGGGTCGTTGGGCGCGGGCGCGCCCAGGAGGACAGCAATGCGACAGACGCTCGTTGGCTTTGCCGCTCTTGCCGCGGCCATCCTGGCCGTCTCGCCGGCCGATGCGCAGCAGACGATCAAGATTGGTCTCATCCTGCCCTATTCGGGACAGTTCGCTGACCCCGGCGCCCAGGCTGACAACGGGATCAAGCTGTACATGCAGCAGCACGGCGACACGGTTGCCGGCAGGAAAATCGAAATCATTCGCAAGGACACCGGCGGCATTGCGCCCGACGTGGCCAAGCGCCTCGCCCAGGAACTGGTGGTGCGCGACAAGGTCGACCTGTTCGCCGGCTTCTCGCTCACCCCCAATGCACTGGCGGCCGCCGACGTCTCGGCGCAGGCCAAGAAGTTCATGGTGGTGATGAACGCGGCCGCGTCGATCGTCACCACCAAGTCGCCCTACATGGTGCGTGTATCCTTCACGCTGCCGCAGCTCAACGAGCCGCTCGGACTCTGGGCCTACAAAAACGGGGTGCGGAAGGTGTATTCCATCGTGGCGGATTTCGCGGCCGGCCATGACGCCGAAGCGGCCTTCCAAGGCGCGTTCAAAGCGGCTGGCGGCGAAATCATCGGTTCGGTGCGGTATCCCGTAGTCAATCCCGACTTCTCCGCTTTCGTGCAGCGCGCCAAGGACATGAACCCGGAGGCGATCTTCGTTTTCGTTCCCGGCGGTTCGCAGTCGCCGGCGATCGCGAAGGCGCTGGCTGATCGCGGCATCGACCCGCGGAAGACCAAGGTCATGGCGCAGGCGGAGCTGACCGACGAGCAAGCCTTGAAGAACATGGGCGACACGGCGCTCGGCATCATCACTTCCGCGCACTACGACTACAATCACGATTCGAAGCTGAATAAGGAATTCGTGGGCGCTTTCAACGCCGCCTTCAAGCGCAACCCGGATTTCTTCGCTGTGGGCGGATATGACGGAATGCACCTCATCTACGAAGCGCTGAAGAAGGGCAGCGCGAACACCGATGGCGAGGCGTTGATCGCCGCCGCCAAGGGAATGGCGTGGGAGAGCCCGCGCGGCCCGATGTCGATCGATCCGGCGACCCGCGACGTCGTGCAGACCGTGTATATGCGGCGGGTGGAGAAGGTCGGCAGTCGGCTCGTCAATGTTGAGTTCGACAAGATCGAGAACGTCAAGGACCCGGTGAAGGCTCGGAGCGCGAACTAGTCGGTGGATTGAAGTCCTACCATTGTAGCGGCGAGCTTGGTTAGGAACTTCAAATCCAAACCACACTAGAACTACAGAGTTGCTAGTGTCCCTTTGATTCCGAAGTCCGCATCGGAGGGTGCTGCGACGGCTAGCGAACTTCGGGATCGCGACACTAGAGCGAAATCGATTCAGATTGAATCACGATTTCGCTCTAAGTATTTATTCGGTCGCATGATCTTATCCGAAAAGTCTGCAACTTTTCGGGATCATGCTCTGAGGCGAGCGATCATGCTGACCATGGCTCGGGCTCCGGCATGATTGCCTCGGCGTTCGGCGTGCTATTCGACGGCTTTGCCTACGGGATGCTGCTGTTCCTCCTGTCGGTGGGCCTGTCGGTGACGCTCGGGATGATGAATTTCGTCAACCTGGCGCATTGCAGCTTCGCAATGCTGGGCGGCTACGTCGCGGTGACGGTGACGAACGACCTCGGCTGGCCGTTTCTTGTCAGCCTACCGGTGGCGTTCTTGTCGGCGGCGATGGTGAGCGTCGCGTTCGAGCGCGTGCTTTACCGGCGTCTTTACCGCGCCACCGATCTCGACCAGTGCCTGCTGACGATCGGGATCGTCTTCATCTCGGTGGCAGTCGCCGCCTACATCTACGGAACCACTCAACAGCCCCTGAACGTGCCCTCGTATCTGCGCGGCACGGTCTCGGTAATGGGCCAGAGCATCGGTGTGTACCGGCTGTTCCTGATCGGCGTTTCGCTCGTGGTCACGCTCGTGCTGGTGGCGACGCTCGAATGCACCCGCTTCGGGGCGCAGGTGCGGGCGGCGGTCGACAACCAGCGCATGGCGCGCGGCCTCGGCATCAATGTCGATCGCGTCTTCGCCATCACCTTTGCGCTCGGCAGCGGTCTTGCCGGCCTCGGCGGGGCGCTTGCCGTCGAGATAGTCGGCCTCGATCACGCCTTCGCCTTCACCTACCTGGTCTATGTCCTGATCGTGGTCGCGGTCGGCGGGCTCGGCTCGATTGCCGGCTCCTTCGTTGCCGCGACCCTCCTCGGCATCAGCGACATGGCCGGCAAATATTATTTTCCCGAGCTCGGCGCGTTTCTCATCTATTTCGTCATGGTCACGCTGCTGATGTGGCGGCCGGTCGGCCTGTTCGGGAGACGCTAGTGCGGTGGATTTGAAGTTCCTATCATTGTAGCCGCAAGCTCGCTTAGGAACTTCAAATCCAAAAAACCGCACTAGAATCATAAATTGGCTAATGTCCCTTTGATTCCGAAGTTCGCATCAGAGGGTGCCGCGAGGGTTTGCGAACTTCGGAATGGGGACACTAGCCAATGACGTCTTCCGCGGCGGCCGAGCCGCAACGCTATCTCGAAGCGCAGATCCGCTGGCGTCCGCTCGAAATCGCGTTCTGGCTCGCAACACTCCTTCCCTTCGTGCTCACGCCGAACTACCTGCTGCTGGCGAGCCAGATCGCCATCACCGCGCTGTTTGCGTTGTCGCTCGATCTCATTCTCGGCTATGCCGGCATCGTGTCGCTCGGCCATGCCGCCTATTTCGGCTTTGGCTCCTACACCGCTGGTCTGATTGCGAAGTGGGGCTGGGGCGAGCCCCTCACCGGCCTGGTGATCGCAGCCGCCGCCGCCGGCGTGCTCGGATATCTCACGAGTTTCATCATCGCCCGCTTCCGCCACCTCGCCTTGATCATGATCACGCTCGGGCTTGGCCTGCTGCTCGCCGAGGCTGCCAACAGCGCAAGTTGGCTCACGGGCGGCGCCGACGGGCTCCAGGGCGTGCGTATGTGGAAGCTCCTCGGCATTTTCCAGTTCGATCTCTACGGCACCACCGCCTACAGCTATTCGCTTGCGGTCCTGTTCCTCTTGTTCCTGGTCGCACGGCGGGTGATCCACTCGCCGTTCGGTCTGGCCTTGCGGGGCATCCGCGAGAACGCCGTCCGCATGCCCGCGATCGGAGCGCCGAGTCCCGCGCATATCCGCAAGGTCTACACCATCGCCGCGGTCATGGCCGGAGTGGCCGGCGCGTTGCTCGCGCAGACCACCGAGACCGTTTCGCTCGAGACGCTGAGCTTCCAGCGCTCGGCCGACGTGCTGGTGATCCTCATTCTGGGTGGCGCCGGCCGGCTCTATGGCGGGATCGTCGGTGCGATCATCTACATGGTCGCGCGCGACCAGCTCTCCGGCGTCAATCCGCAATACTGGTATTTCTGGATCGGAACATTGCTGGTGGCAGTCGTGATCTTCCTGCCCAACGGCATCCTCGGCGGATTGGCGCGGCTGATGCCATCCGGACGGAGCCGGGCGTGAGCGCGGCGGCACTGTCGACGCGCGGCCTGGACAAGAGCTTCGGCTCCCTCGTGGTCGCCAAGAATATCGAGCTCGATCTGCCCCGCGGCGCGCGCTACGCGCTGATCGGGCCCAACGGCGCCGGCAAGACCACGCTGATCAATCTGATCACCGGGATGCTCAAGCCGGACAAGGGCCGCATCTTTCTGGAAGGGGACGAGGTCACGGCGCTCAGGCCCGAGGAGCGCGTCAAGCGCGGTCTCGTGCGCACGTTTCAGATCAACACGCTGTTTCCCCACCTCAGTGCGCTCGAGGCGGTGACGCTCGCGGTGTGCGAACGGCGCGGCTACGCCGGGACCTGGTGGCAGAAGCTGCCGGCCTACGCCGATGCGGTCGAGGAGGGGTACGCGATCCTCCTCTCGCTGCGGCTCGGTGCGAGCTGCTATCGGCCCACCCGCGAGCTCGCCTATGGCCAGCAGCGGCTGTTGGAGATCGCGCTCGCGCTCGCCACCAACCCGAAAGTGCTGCTCCTCGACGAACCGGCTGCCGGCGTGCCGCAGGGCGAGAGCGCCGAGCTGTTCTCGGTCATCGCGGACCTGTCGCAGGATATCGCGGTGCTGTTCATCGAGCACGACATGAACGTCGTGTTCCGTTTCGCACGTCGCATCATCGTCATGGTGGGAGGGCGCATCCTGGTGGAGGGCACGCCCGGGGAGATCGCCGCCGATGCGCGCGTGCGCGAGGTCTATCTCGGCAGGGCGCATCATGGCTGAGGCGCTGCTTGCCCTTGACGGCGTGCGCGCCGGTTACGGCGATGCCGTCGTGCTCGAATGCATCGCGTTCGATGTCCCGGAACGCGGCAGCCTCGCCCTGCTCGGGCGCAACGGGGTCGGCAAGACGACGCTCCTGCTCACCATCATGGGCTTCACCCGCGTCAGCCGCGGCACCATTGCCTGGCGCGGCCGCGACATCACGCGCCTTGCCCCCCATGGGCGCGCCCGCGACGGGCTCGGGTGGGTGGCGCAGGAGCGCGAGATATTTCCCTCCCTCAACGTCGAGGAAAATCTCACGGTTGCCGCGCGGCCGGGACGGTGGACCCTGGATGCGGTCTACAACCTGTTCCCGCGGCTCAAGGAGCGGCGCGCCAGCGCGGGCAATCATCTCTCCGGCGGCGAGCAGCAGATGCTGGCGATCGCGCGCGCGCTGATGACAAATCCGGCGCTGCTCCTGCTCGATGAGCCCCTCGAGGGCCTGGCACCGATCATCGTCGAGGAATTGACCGGAGCGATCCGGCGGATGACCTCGGATGAAGGCACGGCCTTCATCCTTGTCGAGCAGCATGCCGAGGTCGCATTGTCGTTGACCGAGGACGCGATCGTGCTGGAGCGCGGGAGCATCGCGCATCGCGCGCGCTCGCAAGACTTGCTGCAGGATCAGGCCACGCTCGATCGCCTGATCGGCCTGCGCCTGGACGACGCCGGCGACCCGTCCACAGCACCGAGCGGCATTCCCGCGCGCTGAAAACGCTAAAGCTTCTCCGCGATGAATTTCAGGATCTCAGCGCATTGGCGGTTGAGATCGTGCGCCGCCGCCGTTTCGCCCTGCTGCTGGGCCTCCGCCTGTATCGCCCGCGACACGGCCTCGTCGAGGAGGGCCCGCACCGCTTCGTCGCGGGTCAAGACCCCGTTTTTAACGAGCGCCCGATAGAGCGCAACAACGGCGCTGACCGCCGCCATCGTATACGCCGCGTCGTCGAATGGCTTCATTTCACGCTTTCTGATGGATTGCGCGGCAGCGTCCCCCTGTGACGGCCGTAAAGGCCGGATGCGTCGCTGCCGTCAGAAACCTGCTCAATGGCCTGCAATGGCTGGGCGATAGGCGATTGGGGTGTAAAGTTACCACGCCCGCTGGACCATGCCTATGTGGGTGGCCGGCACCCAAGCCCGTGGGTCTGTTGTCACCAAGCAACAGTTGGTGGAAGAGTTTATCTACCGGGCCGTCATGCCCTTGATTGGTCGCAGCACACAATAAATAGTCGTGATGGAGCATGTGCGCGCCGCATGAAGTGGATCTGCAATGAGCTGGCGCAGCAAAGATGTAGGTAAGTGTAAAGGGCGTGTCATGTCGTCATATGCAAGGTACTGCAAGGTCCAAGCCGCGGAATGTGCGCGGCGCGCCAAACTGGCAAGCTCGCCGGACATCGCCGCGGAGCGACGGAATTTAGGGCTGCGATGGCTGAAGCTGGCAGAAAAGGCGCTCGCGGCGAGCCGGCCCCTCACTCATGCGAGCAAGCCCTCCGCCGCCATGCCGGCCCGGGCGTAGAGCGAAATCGTCTTAGGTGAATCGCGGCTTCGCTCTAGGCATTTGCTGGTCGCCCGGCTTTGTCGTCTTTGGGCCCGCCTGCTCCCCGCACAGGCGGGGAGCGATCCGTGACCCGTATGGCGGTTACTGCGCCGCGCGGATGACCGCTTCCTCGTAGTTGCCCGTGCCCATGCCGCTGTCGGCAAAAATGCCGTGATCGGCGATCCACTTGAAAGTCTCCTCGTAGACTTCCCTGGTGTAGGGCTCGAACACCAGGCGTTCGCCCGGACCCCAGCGACGCGTATCCATCTTGGCGTGATAGCGCGCCGGGAATTCGTTCTTGTAGTAGTGGGTGTAGAGATCGGGGCGAAGATCGATGTCGCGCTGCGCGCGTTTGAGCGCACGGAAGAATTTACGCAGATCTTCGGGATCCGGATCGCCGGTGACCATGGTCGCGATCATGAACGTGGTGTCGATGATCTTGCGGAAGCCGAGTTGCTCCGCGAAATAATAGGGTCCGCTGAACAGCGCCGAGGCCTGCGCCTTGCCGTCGATCAATTGGTCGAGCCGGTGAAACAGCATGCCGTCGGCATAGCTCAGATTGATCTTGTCTGCCGGCATGTACTGCTCGAGCGCCTGGATGGTCGAGTAGTGGCTGCCCGATTGATAGCCGACCGCGATGGGGACGCCGGCCAGATCCTCAGGCCGCTTGATCGGCGAGTCCTGGGGAACGAACACGCCGGACGGCGCGACCGAATAGACATCCGCGTAGAGCCTGCCCTTGCCCTTCGACGCCGCGACACCGACGGTCCAGTGGCAGGCGCAGCTCACGTCCGAGTTGCGGCCGCGCTCGAACGACTGCATGGCGCCGACTTTGTCGCCCTTGTAGTGGTGCGNGCCGTCGGTCGACTTGATCAATTCCTGGAAGATGTAGTCGAGGCCTTCGTCCTTGAAGTAGCCCTTCTCGTCGGCGACCCATTCCTGCAGCCGGAAGTGCGGCTCGATGATGAATTTCTCCTTGGCCATGGCATGCTCCTTTCTCGGATTGGTCGGTTCCCGGTGCGTTGCGTCTTGCTCAGCAGCAGTCTCGCTCCGCTGAGCGCTTGTCGCGTTGCTCGGCGACGCGCCGGGCCGCGATCATCTTCACGTGCTCGTCCATCAAGCGGCGTGCGCCGGCGGCGTCGCGGATTTCGATGAGAGAGGCCAATTCCTTGTGGGCGTCGAGAATGCGGCGCGCCACTTTGGGCGTCAGCGTCGGGTTCCGGGCGGGCCAGGACACATGCTGCAGCGAGATCAACTGCACCACGAGGACGCGGTTATGCGAGGCCTCGGCGACCGCGAGATGAAACTCCCGCGACGAGCGCGTAAAGGCACCCACGTCGTCGATCTTGCCTTCGGCATCGGCGATGAGCTCGCGCAGCCGCGCGTGGTCCTCGGCGGTGGAATTGACGGCGGCGAGCTCTGCCGCGAGGCACTCGATGGCGCGCTGCGCATCCATGATTTCGCCCACCGACACGCCGGCGAGATCGAGCTGCACAGCTAGCGCTTCGGCGAACAGGCGGGCGTTGCCCTGCGCGATGCGCGCACCGCCGCCGGACCCGACCTTGATATCGACCACGCCCTGGGCTTCGAGCGTCCTCAGCGCATCGCGGGCAACGATGCGGCTCACGCCGAAGCGGCCGGCCAGATCCTTCTCGGTCCCGAGGAAATCGCCCGGACGCAGCTCTCTGGCGAACAGCGCGTCACGGACCTGAGCTACGATCTGCGTCGACATGGTCGCGGAGCGGAAGGGGATGACCTTCCGCTCGCCGCTTTCCATGGCGGGATGCAGCCGCATCGCTTTCTCCGCAGGCGCTTGGTACCAAAGATATCAAAGATGATATCTTTGCCTTGGGGGTCACGTCAAGGGCGCGGGCAGGAAGGCCCAGCTCCGAGGGCGGGCCTGCGGCTACTTTTTCAGGCCGGCCGCCTGGGCGACCTCGCCCCAGCGCTGGATCTCGCTTTGTATGATCTTGGCGAAATCCTCCGGCCCTCCGCTGAGCGCATCGAACCCCTGCGGATGCAGCGCCGAGAGCACGTCCTCCGACCGCAGCGCCTCGCGCACCGCGCGCGCGAGCTTGTCCACGATCTCGCGCGGCGTTCCCGCTGGCGCCATCAGCCCGAACCAGATGCTGGTGTCGAAGTCTGGCATGCCGGCTTCGGCCATGGTCGGCAGGTTGCGGGCGATGGAGGGGCGTTTGGCGGCGGCTGAGGCGAGCGCCTTGAGCTTGCCGGTTTCGACTTGCGAGACCACGGCGGAGGCGGGAGAGAACATCATCGAGGTGCGCCCGGCGAGCAGATCGGTCACAGCTTGCGGGCTGCCCTGGTAGGGAACGTGCACGAGCTTCAAGCCACCGCGCATGGCGAAGAGCTCGCCGGAGAGATGCGGGGCCGTGCCGACCCCAGTCGAAGCGTAGAACACTTCGCCCGGCTTCGACTTGGCGAGCGCGATCAGCTCCTGCACGCTGTTCACGCCGGTTGAAGGATGGACCACGAGGATGACGGCGGCCGTGGTCACGAGCGCGATCGGCGCAAAATCCTTGGCGAGGTCAAACGAAAGGTTGGGATTGATGGCCGCATTGGTGATGTTGGCGGACGATGCAAGAAAGAGCGTGTAGCCGTCCTTCGGCGCGCGCGCGACAAATTCGGCCGCCAGGCTGGATCCGGCGCCCGGCTTGTTCTCGACCACGAATTGCTGGCCGAGAATCTGACCCATGCGCTGGCCCAGCACGCGCGCGGTAATGTCTGCAGACGACCCCGGGATGAAGCCGACGATGATGCGAACCGGCCGCGCGGGATAGTCCTCGGCATAGGCGCAGGGCAGGGCAAGTTGAGCGGCGAGCGCCAATGCAAGCGCAATACCTCGTCGCTTTGCTCGATCCATCTTGTTGCCTCCCGATATGTCCGGCCGCACTGGTCGGTGCGCCGTGCCTGTTATTTTCTGAGGCCGGCGGCCTCGGCGACCGTGGCCCAGCGCTTCATCTCGCTGTCGAGATAGCGGGCGAAGTCCTCGGGGCTGCCGCCGACGAGATCGATCCCTTGCGGCGCCAGCGCCTTGGCGACCTCGTCCGCTAGCAACGCTTCGTTGGCGGCGCGCGCGAGCTTTTCGACGATCTCCTTGGGCGTGCCCGCGGGCGCGAGCAGGCCGAACCACAGCCCGGTCTCGAAGCCGGGCAATCCGCCTTCGACCATGGTCGGAAGCTCGGGCGCGATCGCGGTCCGCTTGGCTTCAGTCGATGCCAGCGCGATGAGCTTGCCGTCGCGCACATGCTGCAGCACCGTCGAGGCCGGCGAGAAGAAAACCTGGATGCGGCCGGCGAGCAGATCGGTGACCGCCTGCGGGCTGCCGGCGTAGGGCACGTGCACCATCTTCACGCCCGCCAGCACCTTGAACAGCTCGGCGGAAAGATGCGTGCCGGTCGCGACCCCGGAGGATGCGAACGACAGCTGGTCGGGCTTGCTCTTCGCCAGATCGATCAGCTCCTTGACGCTCTTCACGCCGACCGAGGGATGCACGACAAGAATGTTGGGTGTCGTGGTGAGGCGCACGATCGGGACGAAGTCCTTGGGGAAATCGAACGAGAGATTGGAGCTCATCGCTGCGTTGATCGGATTGGCGATCGTCGCCAGCAACAGCGTGTAGCCGTCCTTGGGGGCACGCGCGACCAACTCGGCGGCGAGCGACGAGCCGGCGCCGGTCTTGTTCTCCACCACGATCTGCTGGCCGAGGAGTTGGGCCATGCGCTGTCCAACGACGCGCGCGGAGATGTCGGCGCCCGATCCCGCCGAGAAACCGACCACGACCCGGATCGGACGAATCGGATAATCGTCTGCGCGCGCGGCAAACGCCGCCAGCAATGCAGCGCAGGTCAGTGCCGCATAAATTGCAAACCGTTTCTTCATGGCCGTCTCTCCCTGTCTTTTCCGGCAGCGAAGCATGTTTGGGCGCGCCCCGCCAGCGCGCGGATGTCGTGACTTTGCGGGCCGGCCGCGCGCCATTCTGTCGCGCCATTTGTTCGTGCTGATGCCGAGTGTCCGGCGCGAAGGCCGCGCTCAGCCCAAGGCGGCGTGAGCGCGACGATCTGGTCTTGACCGCCCGGCGCAATGGCGCAAGTTTGCGCGATGTTCGTCGCCTTCTTCCACGAGCTCAAAGCCGCCGGCGTGCCGGTGACGCTGCGCGAATATCTCACGCTCATGGAGGCGATGGAGAAGGACCTCGCGGGGCGGCGGGTCGAGGACTTCTACTATCTCTCGCGCGCCGCGCTGGTGAAAGATGAGCGCAACCTCGACAAGTTCGACCGCGTCTTCGGCCACGTGTTCAAGGGCCTCGAGCTGATGAGCGACGCGCCCACCGCCGAAATCCCTTCGGAGTGGCTCAAGAAGCTGGCGGAAAAATATCTCACCGAAGAAGAGAAGAAGCAGATCGAGGCCATGGGAGGCTTGGACAAGCTTTTGGAAACTTTGCGCCAGCGCATGAAGGAGCAGAAAGGCCGCCACCAGGGCGGCAAGAAATGGATCGGCACCGCCGGCACGTCGCCCTTCGGCGCCTACGGATACAACCCGGAAGGCATCCGCATCGGCCAGGACGAGAACCGCAGCTTCCGCGCGGTCAAGGTCTGGGACCGGCGCGAGTTCAAGGATCTCGACGACCAGGTCGAGCTCGGCACCCGCAACATCAAGATCGCGCTGCGGCGCTTGCGCAAATTCGCGCGCACCGGCGCGCCCGAGGAACTCGACCTCGACGGCACCATCAAGGGCACGGCGCACAAGGGCTATCTCGACATTCTGATGCGGCCGGAGCGGCACAATGCCGTGAAGGTGTTGCTGTTCTTTGACGTCGGCGGCTCCATGGACTGGCACATCAAGGCCACCGAGGAGCTGTTTTCGGCCGCGCGGACCGAGTTCAAGCACATGGAGCACCTCTACTTCCACAATTGCCTGTACGAATCGGTGTGGAAGCAGAACCGCCGGCGCTTCGACGACACCACGCCGACCTGGGACGTGCTGCACACGTATCCCCACGACTACAAGGCGATCTTCGTGGGCGACGCCTCGATGTCGCCCTACGAGATCATGGCGCCAGGCGGCTCGGTCGAGCACTACAACGAGGAGACCGGCGCGATTTGGATTGAGCGCGTCGCGCGCACGTATCCCGCATGCGTCTGGCTCAACCCCGTGCCCGAAGCCGAATGGGATTACACACAGTCGATCCGGATGATGCGCCAGCTCCTGGGCGGGCGGATGTATCCGTTGACGCTCGAGGGCCTGGACAGGGCGATGCGCGAGTTGGTGCGCTAGCAGCTCCACTGAGCGTCATGCGCGACATCCAACCTGCACCGGGAGCGCGTGGTAGCGGCGTGAGCAGCCTTTGCGCTCTCTGCGCTTGCTGGTAGCGTCGTTGCAACAAAAAAACTTAGGGAGAATGAAACGCATGCGGGTCCTTATATTCGCGGCCGCGGTGGCCACCGCGACGGCCCTTCCGGCGCAGGCGCAGCAGGATTATCCGAGCCGCACGGTCACCGTGGTCAATCCCACGCAAGCGGGCGCGACCACCGACGTGCTGGCACGCGCGCTCGTGCTCGGGCTGTCGAGCCGGCTTGGGCAGCAATTCGTCGTGGTCAATCGCACCGGTGCAAGCGGAGCGATCGGAACGGCTTCGGTCGCGCGGGCGGCACCCGACGGCTACACGCTGCTCTTCGGTGCGGTCTATGTGCTCTCCGTGCTGCCCGCGGCGCGAAGCAACGACATCGGATACGAGGCGCATTCGCTCATTCCGGTCTGCCAGACCGTCTCCAACGCCATGGTGATCGCGGTGCGACCGGACTCGCCGTTCAAGACGCTGGGAGACTTGGTGGCGGCCGCGCGCGCCCAGCCTGGCAAGCTCAACTACGGCCACCAAGGCGCGGGCTCGATCCCGCATCTCTCCATGGAGGAGTTTCTCGACACGGCGAAGCTCGACATCAAGGGCATTCCCAGCCGTGGCGATCCGGCAGTGGTGACGGATTTGCTCGGCGGGAGCATCGATGTCGCCGCGCTCGTGCAAGGGACCGTAGCGGGGCAGAACCTGCGCCTGCTCGGCATCTTCGCCGAGGAGCGGCACCCCTCGTTTGCCGATACGCCGACCGTCAAGGAGCAGGGCTTCGATGTCGCGCCGATCAGCTTCGGTGGATTATTGGCGCCGGCAGGGACTCCGCTCGAGATCGTCGCCAAGCTGGAAGTGGCCTGTGCCGGCGCGGCCAAGGACGAAATCTATGCCAGTGCGGCTAAGCGTGGAGGCCAGCCGCCGAACTATTACGCCGACCGCACCACGTTCGGCACGCGGCTCGATCGCGACATTGACGCCAAAGGACGGCTCATCGCGCGCATGAAATTGCAGATGTAGCGACGAATCGTTGCATCGGCGTCCAACGCGATCAACATGCCGGCCAAAATACCGGGAGGGTGTCACTCACCTGCGGACCCACCACGCCAAGGCTTCGCGACTCGCAGAAGAAGTCGTCGGGCTATTACGATTGAGCGGCGTAGAAATTTCTCAGCAGCCGTTTGTACGCGCCACTTAAAGATTGCTCGGGGTTCCGACCCAACGCCCCATGCGCGTGAGGTGACGCGAGACTGCAATGTCGGTGACGCGTCCGATGAGATTGGCCATCGGAACCGGACCGTGAGCCACCAGGTCGCGACTGTCGACGCTGTTGGCCCGGTTATCGCCCAGGACATAGACGTGTCCCAACGGCACTCGAATCTCCGGCAGTTCGGCGAAGCGTCCCTCAACGGGACTTGAATCGAGATAGGGTTCCTCCACCGTCATTCCATTGACGATGGCGCGCCCACGCTTGATGGCGATACGATCGCCTTCCACCGCGACGATGCGTTTGATGTAGTAGAGCTGGTCTTGCTTCGGGTGCAAGTAGACCACGACCTCGCCGCGGCTGGGCGAACGGCTGCGATAGTAGCTTGCGTCAGCGAGAAAATATTCGCCCACCCGCAGCGTGGGTTCCATGCTGGGCGTTACGGCGTTGAGCACCAGGAGCTGGCCGGACGCCTGAGCATGGACGGCATAAATGCACGGTGCCGCGAAGACGAGGCAGGCGACCACGAACGCGCCGGCGTAAATCGTCCATCGTTTGGCGCCCGGATGCGGGTAGTCGCGCATTCGGTAAGCGCGCCGAACCGCGTCGACCATGATGTAGAGCCACAGGCCGGCCAGCAACGAGAGACTGACGGCAAACATCCAGAAGCGCGCCAGTACGCCCATCATAGCGAACATCAACAGGGTGTCCGCGATCATGACGAGAATGAACAGCGTGATGCCGCGCCGCGTCTCACCGATATAAATGTGACCTAAACCGGGTGTGAGCACCGTCAGCAGCGCCGCCACCCAAGGTGAGGGGCCCCGTCGCTCGTTGGTGAGATCGTTCGCTTCGGTCGATCCGAAATCGGCAACCGATGCCATCAACTTCTCCAAACTGGGCGCACCCCTGCTCGACTATTAGTCTCGCGAGCGCGGATTAGGTTCGAAGCTGACAGTGGATTTCTCGCCGCGGCCCACAATTTATAAGAGTTTATTATGGTGATATAACAATCGGTGATGACGCGGCTGACGCTAGCGCTTCCGCATCAACGCCGCACCGCGAGGTAGGCGCCGAACATAGCCATCGACGCCGCGACCCCGAGCGCCGCGAGCCTTACGGCCACGTTTGTGCCGGGGCCCAGGGCCTCCGCCCCCGCCGCATCGGAATGGCCGATATGGGCGAGTAGGAGAACGATCACGGCGCCCAAAGCCCACCGCAGGGGACGAAAGCGGCGCCACGGGAAGGGGAGGCGGGAAAGCGCCGCGGCGGTTGCCCCGCTCACGACGAAGGCCGTCCCGGCAATGGCCCACCACGGCCCGGTGGTACGCAGTTGCCGCGCTTTCGCGGTCAACAGGCTTTCCCACAGCGCGCCGAGGTCGAAGCCGGCCGCGCTCAAGTAGATTTGCAGCGCCAAGGCGGCTAACACACCGCAGGTGACGGCGCCCGCGTAGATCAGCATTTGCGAGCGCTTGTTACTGAGAAGGGACGGCTCAAACACAGTAATGCCCGGGTTGAACCCGGGCATTACCAGAACTGTTGCAGGCGCTGCCCGGCCTACAGATAGGGATTTAGCCGCGGCGCTCGGCCTGCCAGGTGCCGGAGCAGGCACCGTTGCCGCCGCTCCAGGAGCCGCCGCCGCTGGTGGCGGCGAGGCGGCCGGTGCCAGTTGCGGTCTTGTCGCCGGTGCTGACGTTCACGATCACCGCCCCGTTCTTGCCGACCTTGCCGCTGATGCTGACGGTTGCGGTGCCGGCATTGCCCAAATTCCCATTGGTGATGCGGATCGGATAACGATAGGACGTATCACAGATCCCTTCCTTCGTGATGATCACCACGCTCCAGATCCCATCGTAGCCCGGCACGGCCTCGGCCGAACGAAACGCTGGAAGCGCGGCTACCGTCGAGAGCGCGGCCACCAGCGCAAGGCCCCGTGACCGGGCTAAAATTCCGGAATAAGTCATTTGTTGCCCCTTCCTGCTTCCTGCCGGGCGCCGCGCCCCCTGAACCCGGGCATAACGGCAGTGAACACAGTGATCTTCGTGCGCCACTTTGTTAGTCGCAAAGCAAGCGCAATTGGTTCAAACAGCGTGAACGAATTCGAAAGAGCCGCCGGATACCGGCGTTTGCCCCGGCGCGCAAAGCTGTCAGACTGCTGGTGACGAGGCACCATCGATCACGGGGACTTGCAATGATCACGCGCAGGCATCTGTTGGGGGTGAGTGCGGCGATGGCGGGAGCCGCCGCGCTGCGCGATCCTCGTCCTGCCATAGCGCAGCAGCGAAACCTTGGAGCCAACCGGCTGGTCCTGCTGGGCACGCGCGGCGGACCGCGCATCACCGATTACAAACAGACCCCTGCGGCAAATCTCATCGTCTGGAACAACGTCCCTTATGTGATCGATACCGGCTATGGCGTGACCTTCAAGCTGGTGGAGACGAAATTTCCGCTGCCTGCGTTGCGCTACACGTTCATCACGCACCATCACTCCGATCACAACGCCGAATTCGGGCTCCTCGTCTACAACGCGTGGGCGACCGGTTTGCAGACGCCGGTCGACGCCTACGGCCCGGCCGGCATGAAGCAGCTCGCGCAGGGCTTTTGGGACGCCTACAAATTCGACATTGAGACTCGGATAGCGGACGAGGGCAGGCCCGACCTGCGCAAGCTCGTCAACATTCACGAATATACCGAAGGCGCGGTGATGGCCACGGGCGACGCCAAGGTGACGGCATTGCGCAATCTGCATCCGCCGATCACCGAGAGCTTCGCTCTCAAATTCGAGTTCCCGGGAAAGACCGTCGTCTTTTCCGGTGACACCGCTTATTTTCCCCCGCTTGCAGCGTTCGCGAAGGGCGCCGACATCCTGGTGCACGAGGTCATGTACGGACCGGCGCTCGACGAGTTGGTGATGCGCAACACCAACGCCGCGACCCTGATGGCTCATCTCAAAGCGAGTCACACGCTGGCCGCAGACGTGGGACGCATCGCCACCGAGGCCGGGGTGAAGACACTGGTGCTCAGCCACTTTGTGCCGGCCGATGCCACCGGGGTGACTGCGGAGAAGTGGGCCGATGCGGTGCGCCCGACCTACAAGGGCGATCTGGTGGTCGCGCACGATCTGACGGAAATCCTGCTGTGAGCGAGGCGCGGGGCCGGCGCCCGCAATTCAGGGGAGACAGACATGCCGGCTGAACGCTTCGATTTTCCCAACGCGGCAGGTCAAAAACTCGCCGCGCTGCTCGACCGCCCGCCTGGAGAGCCGCGCGCCTACGCTTTGTTCGCCCATTGCTTCACCTGCGGCAAAGACGTGCATGCGGCCAAGCGCATCGCGGAAGGGCTGACCGCGCTCGACATCGCCGTGCTGCGCTTCGACTTCACCGGGCTCGGCTCGAGCGAGGGCGAATTCGCCAACACCACGTTTTCGTCCAATGTCGCGGATCTTGTCGCGGCGGCAAATGAGTTGCGGCGAACGCGGAGCGCGCCTGCGATCCTGATCGGCCACAGCCTCGGCGGCACGGCGGTGCTCGCGGCGGCCTCGGATGTGCCCGAGGCGCGTGCGGTGGTGACGATCGCCGCGCCCAGCGATCCCACCCACGTCAAGGGGCTTTTCGCGCATCGTCTCGAGGAGATCGGCGCGAAGGGCGAGGTCGAAGCTGTGCTGGGCGGCCGGCCGTTTCGGATCAGCCGCGCCTTCGTCGACGATCTCGCGGAACACAGGCTGCTGGATCGCCTTGCCGATCTACACAGGGCCTTGCTGATCTTTCATTCGCCGACGGACGCCACCGTCGGTATCGAGAACGCGGGCCGGATCTTCACTGCCGCCAAACATCCGAAAAGCTTTGTCTCGCTTGCCGACGCCGACCATCTCTTGAGCCGCCGCAATGACGCGACCTACGTCGCCAACGTGATCCACGCCTGGGCCGAACGCTATCTCGATATGCCGGAGGTCGCGCCCGACCTGCCGGACGAATCCGGTACCGTCGTTGTTCGCGAAACGCGTCGCGGCCGCTTTCAACAACAGGTCACGGTGGGGCGGCATCATTTCCTGGCGGACGAACCGGCCGATGTCGGCGGCCTCGACAGCGGCCCGGGTCCTTACGATCTGGTGCTCGCCGGACTGGGCGCTTGCACAGCGATGACGCTTCGGCTCTACGCCGAGCGCAAGGGGCTGCCGCTCGAGCGCGTCATCGTTGAGCTCAGCCACGGCAGGATCCATGCCGCGGATTGCGAAACCTGCGAGACCAAAGAAGGAATGATAGACCGCATCGAACGCACCATTGCCCTGCGGGGCAACCTTGACGCGGAGCAACGCGAGCGGTTGCTGGAGATCGCCGACAAATGTCCGGTGCATCGGACGCTGACCTCGGAGGTGGATATCCGCACCATCGAGCGCCGCGACGTGGATGATGAGCCGATTGCGCAATAGCTCGGGGCAGAGCTCGAATCCACGGAACGAACAAATGAGCGGCATAGGGGCGCCGCCATCGAGTCCAGGCGGCTGATATTTCCCGACCTGCGCTGATGCGACCAAGGCGTTGCACCCTGACGCTGCGCGATCCATCCGTGTCTGCGCGGTGATGGTTGTCGACAGAGTGCCGTTATCGCCTTCAGTGTTGGCGGACACTGTTCCGTCGATCGCACGATCGGCGACGAGTTCGAACCCACAGTTTCCGTCACGCGCCTGAGCGCGGCAGTCTCGGGCGGCAGATGTTCTCGATGCAGCTTTCCCTGAGTGGCGCCCTGGGGAACCGTGTGCCGCTTGGGCAGTTGGCTCGATGTGAACGGGGTGGCGTGCGCGCGAGCATCGCTTTGCGATGGCGCCATGACCCCCCGTGCCCCACACCGGATCCCAACAGAAAGGCTGCAGCCATGGGCTTGTTTTCCAAGGACATCAAAACGATGAATGACCTGTTCGTGCACACCCTGCGCGATATCTACTATGCCGAAAACCAAATCCTCAAAGCGCTGCCCGAAATGATCGAAAAAGCGACCGACGCGCAGCTCAAGCAGGCGTTTCAATCGCATCTGACCGAGACCAAGAACCAGGTGAAGCGTGTCGAGCAAGTGTTTCAGATGCATGGCGTGGAAGCCAAGGGCCTCGACTGTCCGGCCATCGATGGCATCATCGAAGAAGCTGATGACGTCGCGGGCGAGATCGCGGACAAGGAGGTGCTAAATGCGGCGCTCGCTGCCGCGGCGCAGGCCGTCGAGCATTACGAGATCGCTCGATATGGAACCCTGATTGCCTGGGCGAAGCAACTCGGCCGCAACGATTGTGCGAGCGTGCTGCAGAAGAATCTGGACGAGGAGAAGGCCGCGGACAAGAAGCTGACCGAAATCGCGGAAGCGAGGCTCAACTTCAAAGCCGCGAGCTAATTTGCGTGCCGCTCGCTAAGCGGCGCATGCTGACAGGCTAGCGGGCTCGCTCTGGTGCGCCCGCGATTGGGGGATCCTTCTCGGGTCCCCCTTTTTCGTTTGATATGCACGAGGCGTGATCACGGACCGGCTTGATCGAGCGATTTGCGGCGTTCTACGCGCGCAGTTCGAACGTTATTCCCGCCGCCAGCCGGCGACTGACGTCGAGACGCTGCGACATCACGTCAGCCCTTGCAGCCGCGACGGATCGTCTCGTACCGGTTGATCCCGCTGCAGGGGTCGTCAACTTTGATGTACGCGCAATCAACGCCAAGGGGGCGAAGCCATGCGCTTGCTAGTTGTCTTCCTTCTGAGTCTGGTGGTGAGCCAGTCGATCTCGATCGGCGTCGGATTGTTGGTGGAACGCCACTCCACTCCGTACACCGGCCTGGTGACCTTTATCGCGCTTTATTTCGCGATGTTCTGGCTTGCTTGGCGGTTTGCGGTCCGCATGACCGAACCCAACGCGTTCTTCGGAACTCGGCTGAGCAGCGCGGAAAAGTAACGCGCTACACGCGGCGTCGCGGCAGATCGCACGTGTTGATCTTTAGGTACGGCACCGCGGCGGCGTTTACTTCGGTTCGATCCGTGGGTTTCCGCCCGGCGTGCCTGGCGGGGGAATGATCTTGAGCTCGCCCCCGCCGGGTGGCGCGACGTGGATGTCCCGATCTACGCCGGCAGGCGGGCAGATCACCCCTTTGGACTGCGCGAGCTTGTCGCTCAGCGGAGCGTCCCTGCCGCTACCCACCGTCGGGCCCTCACCTTTGACATCGGGGGGACATGCCACACCTTGCTCAGGCACGCGGTCGGCGCCGACCGATTGCGCCAGCGCGGCTCCTGGCGCTAGGCCCACGAACATTGCCAAGATCAGGCTGATAGTGCGCAAGGGCTTATCCTCACAGACATACGCAAGATCAACGCGCCGGGCGCCCGAAACGTTCCCGCTGCGGGGCTGCGGCAAGCCCGACGAGTCTGGAGAATTGTCGTGTCTGAGAGGCGCGTGTCGCGCGTGCCCTGCTGACGATATGCCGGCGTCGGTTCGGCGCGGCAGAGCCGGTGTCGCTACTGCTTGTTTGATCCGCGCATCGAGAGATCCGGCAGCGCGTTTCCGAATGCGGTGCCGGCCTTGCCCGCAGCGACTCCAAATTCGTAGAGCGCCTGCATGTATTTTCCGTCAAACGGGCCGCGGCTCGGATGATTGAAGGCGGAATCCACGTGGGCGATGCGCAGGGCGTAGCCGTGCCGCTGCGCGCCGACAGAGATCAACATGAGTTCCGCGCGGAGCGCCGCGGTGAGCGCGACCGCGATAGAGCGGCCGAGAACGCCGGGTATGTTACGATCCGGCATCGAGAACTCGGGGCCGAGCTTTGAGTTCACGATGACGTAGAGTTGGCTGAACGGCGAGGCCGATCCTGTGCTCGCCAACAACATCGTTTCCGGCAAGACGAAAAAGGGCGCGGTCAGCGTCCCGTCGCTGTGCATCTCCTGCAGCTTCTTGCCGTTCGCTTCCACGTCGATAATGACCGGCGAGAAAAATCCGGGAATGCTGGACGACGCGAGGAGGACTTCACGGAACAGCTTGAGCGCCGCCTCGTCGCCGCGGGTGGCGATCGCGCCCATGTTCCACACCACCCGCCGCCCGGCATCGAGATTGGTGGTCACCACGAACAGGCGCCGCCCGCGGGCGTGCTCGGCGGCGATCTCCGAGAGCAGCTTTGCCGTCACGCGATGCTCGACCAGCCGCTTGAGCGGCCAGAAATCGAACAGGCTGTCACGGGTGACCCGATCCTCGAAAATATCCGCCGCGCCGATGGTGGTGAAATTCTTGTGCACTTCCTCGTCGTAACGCGGTCCGAGGAAGGCGAATGGAGCGATCAGGGCGCCGATGCTCACGCCGGTCACCACCGTGAATTCAGGCCTGGTGCCGGATTCCGTCCAGCCGGTGAGCACGCCGGCGCCGTAGGCGCCGTCCGACCCGCCGCCGGAGATCGCCAGCCACGGTCCGCTCGCGCCGGTCGGCAGGAGTCGAGCGAAATCTGTCGCGGAGTCGCCCCACACGCGCGCGTCCGGAATGCCCGGAATAACTGCTGCATCGTCCTCATCCGCCGTGAACGAGGCGCGCTCCTGACGGTCCTTCGGAGCCTCTTTCGGCGCCGGACCTTTCCGATCGACCTTCTTCCTGACCTCCGTCAGCTTCTGCGCATGCGCCGATGCCCACTCGAGGGGCGCAAACGACGTCAATACCGTGCACGCCAACAGCCCGGCGGCAAAAGCAGAGGCAATACGAAGCGTATGCAAAGTTGCTCTCCGACGTCGACGCGCGGCATTCCCTATGGAGTTGAACGCTGCCAGCTGCCTGACTTGCCGTCGCTCCGGGCGCAGGTCTCAGACCTCACGAATCGTATGTCACGTGGTGACCGTCGCGACATCAGCCCTGCGTCGCGCTCCAGACACCTGCGCAGCTTCCTGACGGGCCCTGGCCGCGCCACGTTCCGCTGCCGCGTCCGCCGGACAGCCGTCCGACTCCGGCCGCGCTTTGCCCGCCGGCCGAGACGTTCACATTGACGTGGCCGTTAGGCGACACGCGACCCGAAACGCTGACCGCGGCGCCACCCAGATAAGAGACGGAGCTGCCGCGAATCATCAGGCCGTAGCGATAAGACTGGTCGCAGCCACCACTCTTGGTGATGACGAGCACGCTCCACGGGCCGTCGAACGACGCCGCATCGGCGGTTGGTGCGGCAGCAAAGGCGCTGACGGCGAAAGCCGTCGCCAGCAAAACGGCGCGGATGGAATGGCTCGTCATGGGATCCTCGTGTTGGTCTCGCGACGCCGTTGTCCGGTCGCAGGCGCCCCGTTGTGGTCGCTGTGCATTTTCTTCATCATGGACAAAGCGATGGCTGGACTCGCTCACAATGAGCGCATGGTTAGCAGAAGGCATCGGACGGCAGAAGAGCCTTTGACCGGCACCCCTGCTGCCAAAATGAGCGATCAGCCACCCGCCTCATGATCATGTTATTATTGTGTTCGTTCAGTCGCTTCGGTCGGCCAAAAGGCCACAAATGGCAGGAGGAAACGCCATGCACCCGATTCGTCTGTTTCTCGCCGTTGCCGCCGTCGTGGTTTCGCCGCTGGCCGCTGCGAGCCTGGTGCAGCAGGCCTCCGCGGAAGAATCCAAATCGGGGGTGGAGCGCCTCTATATCCTCAATTGCGGCGAAGGCGTCGCCGGCGATATTTCGCGCTGGTCGCCCGGCGTCAATGTTGGCAAGTCAATGGACTTCGTCGACAACTGCTATCTGATCAAACATAGGCAGGGCTGGCTCCTGTGGGATACCGGAGTGGCCGACGCCATTGCCGCGATGCCGGAGGGTCAGCGTCCCGCCGACCCGCGGGCGACCCATTGGCGGCGGCCTAAGACGCTTGTCTCGCAACTCGATCAACTCGGAGTGAAAGCGTCCGACATCAAATATGTTGCCGTGTCCCATACCCATCCCGATCACGTCGGGAATGTGACGCTGTTTCCGCAAGCGATGCTGCTGGTACAGAAGGCCGAGTACGAGTGGCCGTCGCCGGTCGGTCCGCGTTTTAAACCGGATCAGCCCGTGACCAAGCTCGAAGGCGATCATGACGTTTTCGGTGACGGCAGCGTGACGATCATCTCGACGCCCGGACACACCCCCGGCCATCAGAGCCTGCTGGTCAAACTGCCGAAGACCGGCGCGGTGCTGCTGTCGGGTGATGCCGTGCACTTCAAGGACAACTGGGAGAACCGGCGCGTGCCCGAGAACAACGACAACCAGGACAAGAGCGCGGCGTCCCTGCGGCGCATGGCGGATGTCATGGCGAAAGAAAAGGCGCAGCTCTGGATCAACCACGACAAGGCGCAACGCGACGGCCAGAAGCTGTCGCCCGAGTTCTACGAGTGAGGAGGACGAATGTTTGAGCGTATCGCCACCGGCGTGGTCTGCGCAATGACTCTGCTCGCATGCGCGAGCGGAGTCGCGCACGCGCAGACCAGCTTCCCGAACCGCCCGATCACCATGGTCGTGCCGCTGCCGGCGGGCGGGACCGCGGACCTGCTTTGCCGTTTCGCCGCGGAAAAGGCGAGCGGCCTGCTCGGGCAGCAGATGGTGATCGAGAACCGCGCCGGCGGCGCGGGCGGCCGCGTGGGAACCGAATCGGTGCTGCGGTCGCCGCCCGACGGATATACCGTCTTGTGCGCGCCCCAGCTGACCTACAGCATCACCCATCTCGTGTTCACCAAGGCGGCGTTCGACACGCGCGCGATGGAGCCCATCAGCGTGCTCGCGACCTATCCCCTGATCGTGCTCGCAAGGGCGGGGCTGCCGGCCAACAACATGTCCGAGCTCATCGCGTACGCGCAAGCCAACCCCGGCAAGGTCAACTATGGTCATCAGGGCAAGGGCAACACCGGACACCTCTTGGGCGAGTTGCTGATGCTCAAGGGCAATTTCCGCATGACGGAGATCCCTTATCGGGGGAGCGCCCCCGCCATCAATGATCTGCTGGCAGGCAACATCGACATCGTTCCGGATTACCTGCTGGCCAACAAACAGAATATCGATGCCGGCAAGCTGAAATTTCTCGCCACCGGCAGCCGCGAAAGGCTCAAGGACTATCCCAATGCCGCGATCTTGGCCGAGACGCTGCCGGGCGTCTATGCCGATACCTGGATGGGCGTGGCCGCTCCTCCCGGTACGCCGAAGGAAATCGTCAAAAAAATATCGGACGCGATTGGACAGGCGTTCCAGATGCCGGATTTGCGCGCGCGTATCCTGGCACTGGAAGCCGAACCCCTCGGCAGCACGCCGGATCAGATGCGCGACATCATCAAGGCAAGCACGGAACAATGGGGGCCGGTGGTCCAGGCCGCTAAGATCGCCGTTGAATAATCACAAAACGTTTGGGTGAGGAGACGCGTAATGACTTTGAGTTGCATCGTCGGTTCGCGCCGACGTTTCGCGCGTGGGTGCATCGGCGCCGGACTTGCGCTTGCCGCGATGCTGGCGGCGCTGCCAGGTGCCGGTGCGCAGGACTATCCATCGCGGCCGGTGAAAATCATCGTGCCGTTCCCCGCGGGCGGGACCGCCGACGTGATGCCGCGCGTCATCGGCGAGTGGCTGTCGCGGAAATGGGCACAGCCGGTCGTAGTCGAGAACCGCACCGGCGCTGCCGGGAACATCGGCGCCGAGGCGGCCGCCAAGGCGGAACCCGATGGCTACACGCTGCTCTCCGCGCCGCCGCCGCCCTTGGTGATCAACCAGAATCTTTACCCCAAGCTCGGCTTCGATCCGACCGAATTCGTTCCGATCGTGATCATGGGCCGGGTTCCAAACGCCCTCGTCGTCAACGCCAAGCTGCCATTCAACAGCGTCGCGGAACTTATCGCCTATGCCAAGGCGAATCCGGGCAAGCTCACGTCCGCCACTCAGGGCAACGGCACCACTTCGCATCTCACCTCCGAACTGTTCCAGATGATGGCGGACGTCAAATTCCAGCACGTGCCGTATCGCGGCTCGGCGCCGGCACTGACGGATCTCGTGGCCGGGAGCGTCGATCTCATGTTCGACAATCTCGGCGTGTCGCTGCCGCTGGTGAAGGGCGGTCAGCTCAAGCTCCTGGGCGTGGCCACGCCCAAGCGCATGGCGTCGCTGCCGGACGTGCCGACGATCGCGGAAACGCTGCCCGGCTTCGAATCGGCGGCGTGGTTCGCAATCGTGGCGCCGCCAAAGACGCCGCAGGCCGTCGTCGACAAGATCAACGCCGACGTCAATGAAGCGCTGCGCCAAGGCGACATTGTTCAGCGCCTCGCGCAACTCTCGGCCGAACCGATCGGCGGCACGCCCCAGGCGACGGCCGCCTATATGCGCGAAGAGATCGAGCGCTGGCACAAGGTCATCAAGGCCGCCAACGTAAAGCTCGACTGATCACGGTTTGCTCGAAAGGACGCCATGACAGCCATCTCGCACCAATGGCCGGCGGAAGGGCTCACGCGGGTGCCCTATTGGGTCTATTCCGACCGCGACACCTATGAGGAGGAGCAGGCGCGGATCTTTCGCGGGCCGACGTGGAGTTTCCTTTGCCTCGAGGCCGAGCTGCCGGGGCCAAACAGCTATCGCCGCTCCAATCTCGGAGCGATGCCTGTCGTGGTGACCCGCGACAAGGACGGTTCGCTTCACGCCTTCGAGAACCGCTGCGCGCATCGCGGATCGCTGCTGGTGCTCAACGAGAGCGGCGAGGCGCGCGACATCATCTGCGTCTATCACAACTGGAGCTACGATCTTTCCGGCAACCTCACCGGCGTCGCGTTCCGCAAGGGGCTCGGCGGCAAGGGCGGCATGCCGGCGCAATGCCGCCCCGAGGATCACGGACCGCGCAAGCTGCGCCTCGAGACGCTGTCGGGCCTCGTCTTCGGCACGCTGTCGGCCGACACCCTGCCGCTCGAGCAATACCTCGGGCCCGAGATCGTCAAGCGCATCCGCCGCGTGGTGCGGGCGCCGGTGAAGCTGCTCGGCGGCTACAGCCAGACGCTGCCGAGCAACTGGAAGCTCTATATGGAGAACGTGAAGGACACCTACCACGCCAGTCTCCTCCACACGTTCTTCACCACCTTCCGCCTCAACCGGCTGTCGCAGAAAGGCGGCATCGTGGTGAGCGATTCGGGCGGCCACCACGTGAGCTATTCGCTCGCCGCCGACACCGGCGGCAAGGAATACGAGCAGGCCGGCATGCGCGCGGCGCAGGAGGGATTCGGGCTCGAAGCGCCGCAATTGCTGGAAGCGGTCGACGAGTTCGGCGACGGCATCGGGCTGCAGATCCTGTCCGTATTCCCGACCTTCGTACTGCAGCAGACCCGCAACAGCCTGGCGGTGCGCCGGCTGGTGCCGCAGGGTCTCGATAAGACCGAGCTGGTCTGGACTTGCTTCGGCTTTACGACCGACGACGAGGACATGACCGAGCGCCGCTTGCGACAAGCCAACTTGATCGGCCCCGCCGGTTACATTTCCATGGAGGATGGCGCCGCGCCGGGCTTCGTGCAGCGCGCCGTGACCACGGCGCCGGATCTCCTCTCAGTGGTCGAGATGGGCGGCGCGAGCGTCGCCTCCGATGACAATCGCGTCACCGAAGCGGCGGTGCGCGGTTTCTGGAAGGCTTATCGCGGATATGTGGGACTCTAGCGTGCGGAGGACGGACGACCGACGATGGATGATGGACACCGGAACCGTCCGTCCTCCGTCCTCCGTCATCGGTTCTCCGTCGTCCGTGCTGACATGAACATCGAGCTGCAGCTCAAGATCCAGGACCTCAACGCCCGCTACGCCCAGGCGATCGACGGCAACAAGCTCGAGGCGTGGCCGGATTTCTTCACCGAGGACGGACGCTACCGCGTGACCACCGCAGAAAATTTCGAGCGCGGCCTGCCGCTCGGCATGATCTATGCGACCTCGCGCGCCATGCTGCGCGACCGCGTGCGCTCGCTGCGCGACGCCAACGTGTACGAAGCGCAGCGCTACCGCCACATCATGGCTTCGCCGCTCGTGACGCCGGACGAGGGGAGAGGGGCGCGTGCCCAGACGGGCTTTCTCGTCGCACGCATCATGCACACCGGCGAGACGATGCTGTTCGCGAGCGGACGTTACGAGGATCATGTGGTGTTCGACGACGGCGCGGCGCGCTTTGCCGAGAAGGTGGTGATCCTCGACAGCCGGCTGATCGACACGTTGCTCGCCATTCCGCTGTAGCGCCGCGATCATGTCCGTCTCCGCAGCCGCCTCGTCCCTGACGCGCCACCGCTCATTCGTGCGCTTCTGGTGCGCGCGGACGTTCACCAACGGCGCCTACATGATGCAGGGGGTGGCGGTTGGCTGGCAGATCTACGCGCTCACCAACGATCCGCTCGACCTCGGCCTCGTCGGCCTCGTGCAGTTCTTTCCCCTGCTCGCGACGTCGATCATCGCCGGACAGGTCCTCGATCTGTTCGATCGCCGGATGGTCGCCGGCGTCTGCCAAGTGGGCAAGGCACTCGCGGCGCTTGCGCTTGCCGTCGGCACCGTGCAGGGCTGGCTCGACCGCGAGGCCATGTTCGCCATCCTGTTCCTGTCCGGTACCGCGCGCGCGTTCGAGATTCCGACCATGCACGCGCTCCTGCCCGGTGTCGTGCCGATGGCGCTGCTGCCGCGCGCGATCGCGGCCTCGGCGTCGGCGCAGCAGACGGCGGTGATCTGCGGGCCCTCGCTCGGCGGGCTGCTGTACGGGCTCGGGCCGGCCACGGTCTACGCCACCTGCACCGCCATCTTCATCGCTGCGAGCGTGCTGATCAGCGGCGTGGAGATCATCGCGCGCAGCGAGCCGCGCAGACCGGTGAGCTTGGAAACAGTGTTCGCGGGTTTTGCATATGTCCGCAGTCACCCGATTCTCCTCGGCGCCATCTCGCTCGATCTGTTCGCCGTCCTGCTCGGCGGCGTCACCGCGCTGCTGCCGATCTATGCGCGCGACATTTTGCATGCCGGACCCTGGGCGCTCGGCTTGTTGCGCTCGGCGCCTGCCGTCGGTGCGCTGGCCATATCGATCGTGCTGGCGCACCGCGCGATCGCCGGCCGCGCCGGCCACGTCATGTTCGCCGCGGTCGGACTATTCGGGGTCGCGAGCCTGCTGTTCGGACTGTCGACCTCGATCGGGCTGTCGTTCTTGGCGCTGGTGATCTACGGCGCGTCCGACGCCGTCAGCGTGGTCATCCGTCAGTCGCTGGTGCAGATGCGCACCCCCCACGACATGTTGGGCCGCGTGATGGCGGTCAACTCGATGTTCACCGGCTCCTCGGGCTCGCTCGGCGAATTTCGCGCCGGCGCGATTGCGGCCTGGCTCGGCGCAGTGCCGTCCGCGCTGATCGGCGGCTTCGGCGCGATCGTGGTGATGCTGATCTGGATGTGGACGTTCCCGCAGCTCCGCCGCGTCGACAAATTGACGCCGGACGCAGGCCCTGCGCCGTGAGCGCCATGCCGGATGATCAAGCGCGCTTATCCAGTTCCGGCGAGGACCCGGTCTATATCCACAAGCCCTCGCTGATGGGTGCGCCCTGGGAACTCCGTCTGCGGCCCGAGGCGCTCGCATGGCGCACGGGTCGGCATGAGGGCCGCATCCCCTATGGGCGCATCACCCGCGTGCGGTTGTCGTTCCGGCCGGTGACGATGCAGACGCGCCGCTTCGTCGCCGAGGTCTGGTCAGCCGGCGGGCCTCGGCTGTCGATCGCATCGACCTCGTGGCGATCGATGGTGGAGCAAACGGCGCAAGATCAAGCCTACGGCGCCTTCGTCCGCGAATTGCACCGGCGCATCGCCGCCGCGGGCGCAGCGGTCGCGTACGATCGCGGTTCGCCGGCTCTCCTCTACTGGCCGGGGCTCGCGGTTTTCGTCGCCGTGCTTGTGGGCTTCGCGATGCTGATCGTGCAGGCGCTGGACGTCGGCGCCTATGCCGGCGCGGCCGTGGTCGGCGCCTTCCTCGCCCTGTTCGGGTGGCAGAGCGGCAACTATTTCTGGCGCAATCGGCCCGGCCGCTATCGTCCTGATGCGCTGCCGAAGGCCCTGGTGCCGGACGGGTAGGGCGTTGCAGTACGATTGCGGCAAGGCCTCAGCGACGGGCCGCGCCTGTAAATAACAGGAAAAATACAGGCGCGGGCGTGTCCATGGATAGCCGCCGGCGCCGGCAAGACGCGTGGCTCGGCCGGGCATNCGGCACACGCGCGGCCGCGCCGCCGCCGGCAGGCGTCGGTTGGACACAAGTGGGCGCGATCCCGAAAGCGGTGCGCCCCTCGAACTCACGATGTCAAACAGCGCAGTCTTCTTCGTTCCCGCGACGCGTTTCTGCGTCCGGGTTGGCAGCTTTGCGTCCATCGCCCAAGTCACGAGCGGAGGCAGCGCCGGCCAGCGCGAATCCGTACTCTATATTCGTTACGTAGTCAATATATAAATGCAAATTGTAGTCGCTGCGCCGCTGCGCGCGACTCCGTTCGAACAGCAGCCGGGCAGCCCGTCAGTTCCGCACCACCAGCACCGAGCATTTGGCGTAGCGCACCACGTGTCCGGCGTTGGAGCCGAGAAAATAAGTGCGCATGGCATGTCGCTGCTGGCGGTGCGAACTCATGACGATGAGGTCGGCCTGGATGGCGTTCGCTTCTTCCAGGATCTCCTGGTAGATGCCACCCTGACGCACCGTCGATGAGGCCTGGGCCGGGGGCAGCCCGGTCTCCTTGACCACGATCGCGAGCGCGTCCTCCGCCGCCTTGCGCTGCTGCACCTCGAAATCGGGCGGCACGTATTCCGCGAGCATCACGGGCGTGAGCGGCAGTACATTGACGAACCGGACCGAACCGTCCGAAGGACCCGCCATCATCAAGGCGGTTGCGACTGCGGGCTTGGCGAGTTCCTGATCGGCAAGGTCGATCGGAACGAGGATCTTCCTGTACATGGCGCTGTCCCTCTCTCTCCCTGGTTTTGCACCATATTGCCACGCCGGCAGCGGGAAGGCGAAGGTGATGGTCACCACGCCGCGATGACGCAGGCCGCAACCGCCGCCGGGCAGCGCTGTTGACCAAGGTCCCGGGCACCAGCGCGTCGGGCCGGTCAGACCCGATCGGCGGCCGCGAGCGAGCGGGGACTGACGAAACGCTCCAGCCGGCCGCCACGCGGATGCACCTTGCCCCAGTCCTGAGCGGCGAAGTCGATGACGGCGAGGCCGGACGTCGGCAGCCCCTCATTGAGCCGCTCGCGGGCCTCGACATCGCCGGAGGCGATCAACAGCCGGGCGAGGTTGTGCAGTCCCGGATTGTGCCCGATCACAAGCAGCGTACGCACCGGCGGCTTGATGTGCTTGGCGAGCACGAGAATGGCCTCGCTGCCGGCGTTGTAGAGGCGCTCGTCGAAGCTGACCTGCGGGCGGGCGCCCAGAGCCCCGGCGAGGCGTTGCCAAGTTTCACGTGTGCGCTCGGCCGTCGACACCATGACGCGATCCGGAATCAGGGCATGACGGGCCATGTAGGCGCCGATCATCGGGGCGTCATTCTGGCCGCGCGCATTGAGGCGGCGCTCATGATCGCCCATGCCGGCTTCGGCCTTTTCCGCTTTGGCGTGTCGCAGGAGTATCAGGCGCATGGCACCAGCATCGATTTCCCTCGCGCCGCAGTTTAGCATGACCTGGGTCGCGACTTGATCTCCGAGGAAGAAAACGTGAACGCGTCCGAGCAGGTATCCTACGCGCCCTCCTGGTACACGGCGACCATGGTCCCGGCGGACATGCGCGGGCCGCTGACCTTCGATCTCGACGTCGACGTCTGCGTGATCGGCGCGGGCCTTGCGGGGTTGACCACGGCGCGCGAGATCGCGCGGCGCGGGTGGTCGGTCGCAGTGTTGGAAGCCGGCCGCATCGCCGGCAACGCCTCGGGCCGCAACCACGGTTTTGTTCTGCCGGGTTTCGGCGAGTCGATGGAGCGGGTGGTCAGCCGCGTCGGCATGGAACACGCGAAGGCGCTGTGGGATCTCTCCGAGATGGGCCTGCGCTACGTGCGCACGACCATCGCCGAAGCGCGCATGCCCGGCGTTGCACCAGTTGCCGGGTGGCTCAAGGTCTCCAAGGTCGACAACGGCGATGAGATCCTCGCCAATGTGCAACTCTATGGCCAGGAGCTCGGCGCCGAGATCGAGGGCTGGCCGACGGAGCGCGTGCGCGAAGTACTCAAGTCCGATCACTACTTCCACGCGCTGCATCTGCCGCGCGCGTTTCATATTCACCCGCTCAATTACGCGCTCGGGCTCGCCGACGTGGCGGAGGCGGCGGGAGCGCGCATCTTCGAGGGCACGCCGGCGCTCTCGATCGACGCCGAAGGCGTGCGCAAGCGCATCACCACACCGCACGCGCGCGTGCGCGCCGGCCATATCGTCCTGGCCGGCAACGTCCATCTCGCCGCGCTGATGCCGCGCGTCGTCGGCACCCTGATGCCGATCTGGAGCTATGTGGTCACCACCGCGCCACTCGGGCCGCGCCTCGCCGAGGCGGTCACCTATCGCGGCGCGGTGACGGATACCGACCTGGCCAACAGTCACTACCGCATCGTCGGCAACGACCGGCTGATGTGGTCGGGGCACTCGACCACATGGGCGGCCAATCCGGCGAGGATGGTGCCGCGGCTGCAAGCCGAGATCGCGGCGATCTACCCGCAGCTGGGCGAGGTCGAGGTCGAGCATGTCTGGTCGGGCGTGCTCGGCAATCCGCTGCACCGGATGCCGCAGATCGGCGAGCTGTCGCCCGGCATCTGGCTTGCGAGCGGCTTCGGCGGGCACGGCCTCAACACCACAGCCATGGCCGGCAACATCGTGGCGCAGGCGATCGTCGAGGGCGAAGACACTTGGCGGCTGTTCGCGCCGTTCGAGCTGGTGTGGGCGGGCGGCACGCTCGGCCGCGCCGCGATGCAAGTCTATTACTGGTGGTTCGATGCGCGCGAACGCTTCGCCGCCCGTCAGGCCCGTCAGCGCGAGGAGGAATATCGTCGCGGCACGGAGCTCGCGGCGTTGCGCGCGGGAGAAGAGCAGGCGCACGTGGAAGCGCGGCTCGGGGCGGTGGTGCCGCGGGGGGCACTGCCGGAAGAGCCCGCCCTGGCCGAACTGCCCGCCGATCCGGTCGCCGCCGGCGAGATCGCCTCGCCGCCGATGGACCACCACGAACCCGGCGACGACGTCATCGAACGTCCGATGGATGACGCCCGTCGCTTCGCGCGGGCGAACTCGCCGGAGGCCTCCCTGCTCGAGAACAACGAGCAGCCGGACTGGCCCGCCGACGGCAACGGTCCCAAACGCAGGACCTGACTCCACCACAAGCGGGTAGGTTGGGTCGAGTTCTTCACGAGACCCAACGATCCTAAACCGCGAGGTGTTGGGTCTCGCGCAGGGCTCGACCCAACCTACCTCTCCGATCTCACCGGCTTTCTCTGCGCGCCATGAACGCAAGGCGCTCGAACAGATGCACGTCCTGCTCGTTCTTGAGCAGGGCGCCATGCAGCGGGGGAATAAGCTTCTTGGGATCGCGTTCGCGCAGAATTTCCGGGCCGATGTCTTCGACCATCAGGAGCTTGAGCCAGTCCAGCAGTTCCGAGGTCGAAGGCTTCTTCTTCATCCCCGGCACCTCGCGGATCTCATAGAACAGCTTGAGCGCCTCCGCCACCAGGCGCTGCTTGATGCCGGGAAAATGGACTTCGATGATCGCCCGCATGGTCTCGTTGTCGGGGAAGCGGATGTAATGGAAGAAGCAGCGGCGCAGGAACGCGTCCGGTAATTCCTTCTCGTTGTTGGAGGTGATGACCACGACCGGCCGCCGCCGCGCCTTGATGGTTTCGCCGGTTTCGTAGACGAAGAACTCCATGCGATCGAGTTCCTGCAGCAGATCGTTGGGAAACTCGATATCGGCCTTGTCGATCTCATCGATCAGCAGCACCGGCCGCTCGTCCGCGACGAAGGCGTCCCACAGCTTGCCGCGCTTGATGTAATTGCGGATGTCCTTGACCCGCTCGTCGCCGAGCTGGCTGTCGCGCAGCCGCGACACCGCGTCGTATTCATAGAGACCTTGCAACGCTTTGGTGGTGGATTTGATGTGCCACTCGATCAGCGGGGCGGCGAGGCTCTTGGCGATTTCGAGCGCGAGCACGGTCTTGCCGGTGCCGGGCTCGCCTTTGACCAGCAAAGGTCGTTCAAGCGTGATGGCGGCGTTGACGGCGACCTTGAGGTCGTCGGTCACGACGTAAGCGCTGGTTCCTTCGAAACGCATGGACTCCCCTTGCTCGGCGCGACGGTGCTTGACCGCAACGTATGGCACAATAAGCTGGAGCCGCAATAATTAGATGAAATCGCGCTTACAGACGCGATCGACGGGGAGGAACACATGAGGAGCAGCTTTCGGCTGCCGATAACGGCGGCCAGTATCGCGTTCGCGTCCTGCGTCGCGACAACGGCGCTCGCGCAGAGCTTCGTCATGAAGTTCGGCACCGCAACGGTCAACGATCCGCAGCACGAATACATCAAGATCTTCAAGGAAGAGATCGAGCCGCGCAGTGGCGGGCGGATCAAGGTGGAGATCTATCCCCAGAGCCAGCTCGGTCCGATTCCGCGTCAGCTCGAGGGTCTGCAACTCGGCACCATTGAAGGCTTCATCGGTCCGGCGGATTTCTACGTCGGGGTCGACAAGCGTTTCGGGGTGTTCAGCGCGCCGATCCTATTCCGCGACATGACCAATGCCGCAGCGACCTTGGCCGATCCGGAACTCAACCAGGCGATCCTCGCGCTTGGTTCGGACAAGGGTTACGTCGGGCTCGGCACGTTTGCCTATGCCCAACACGACTACATGGCGAAGGATCCGATCCGTACGTTTGCCGACTTCAAGGGCAAGAAGATCCGCGTCAACGCCACGCCGCTGGAACGAGAAGCGATGGCACGGCTCGGCGCGACGGCGTCGCCGATGCCGCTCAACGAGGTCCTGCCGGCGCTCCAACGCAATGTCATCGACGGCACGCGCAGCGGCCTGTCAGTCTTCGTCACGCTGAAGTACCAGGATGTCTCCAAGGTCGTAACCGTTACCAACGATACCATGCTCGTACCGCTCGCAACCGCGAGCAAGGCTTGGTTCGACAAGCTTCCCACCGACCTGCAGAAGGCGGTGATCGACGCAGGCCGCGCCGCGCAGATCAGAAACCAGAAGTTCACGCTCGATTTCAATGCGCAGATGCCCAAGCGTTGGGCCGAGGTCGGCGGGGAATTGTTCGTGCTGCCGGATGCGGAACGTCAGAAGCTCGTGGCCGCGCTCAAGTCGGTCGGCGACGACGTCACCAAGGACGATCCGCCGGTCAAGGCGTTCTTCGAGCGTGTGCGGGCGGCGGCGGCGAAAAACTGACGCCTCGATCCTGCATCCTGTCCGACGACGGCAAGCAAGATCTCGCATCTCCGGACGAAGCGGGAAGGGGGACGCCTGATGGGTCTGTCCGAACAAAGGCTCGAGGCCCTTGCCAGGTTGCTGCTGCATCGCGCGCCGCTCACGCTTGCGGCCCTGCTGCTCCTCGTCGCAATCGCGGTCAACTTCGCCAACGTGGTCGCGCGCTATGTGTTCCTCGCGGCGTTCTATTGGGCCGAGGAGGTGATGGTCTACCTGTCGATCTGGTCCGTCTTCCTTGCCGCCGCGGCGGTTGCCTATGACGGACGTCATCTCACGATGGACCTGTTCGTCGCCAGGCTTCCGCCGCTGTGGCGCCGTGTGCTGCAGGCTTTCGTAGCGGCGATCTGCTTTGCCACCTTCGGGTTGATGGCGTGGCAGTCGTTCGAGGTCGTACGACTGTTGGCGAGGAACGACCAGCGCTCGATCGCGGTCGACCTGCCGATGGTCGTCCCGCATGCGGCGCTGCTCGTGGGATTTGCGCTTTGCGCCGCCGCAGTGGTCTGCAGATCGTTTTTTCGACGGTCCGCGGTCGAGCAGGATGATCTCGAAGATATCGTCGAGCGGGCGAGCTAAATTGGGAGAACCGGCGGTGGCGCTGACGATGACGCTGGTGCCGATCGTCCTGCTGTTTTTCGGTTTTCCGATTTTCGTTGTTCTGCTGGCGACCGCCGCAATCGCGATCATCATCTTCTACTCGATCCCGCTCACGGTGCTCCATCAGGTGATGTTCGGGTCGCTCGACAGCGCCGCGCTGCTGGCGATCCCATTTTTTATTTTTGCCGGAGAGATCATGGCGGCCGGAGGAATCTCCGGTCGCCTGGTGGCGTGGGCGAAATCGCTGTTCGGCAGCTCGAAGGCCAGCCTGCCGATCACGACGGTGGCGACGTGCGTGGTGTTCGGGGCGATCTCCGGGTCGTCCGCGGCAACCGTGGCGGCCGTGGGGCGTATCACGTTCAGACCGATGCTCGATGCCGGCTATGACCGTCGGTTCGCCACCGGACTGCTCACCGCCTCCGGATTGATCGACAACATGATCCCGCCGTCGATCGCCATGATCCTTTATGCCATCGTGGCCGAGCAGTCCCTGGTGCGCATATTCACGGCTGGCTTCGTGCCCGGCTTCTTGTTCGCGTTCGCTTTCGTAGCCTATGTGCTGGTGAAATCATGGGGCAGCGCCATCGACCCGCCGGAGCCGTTCCGTTGGACGCGCCTGGGGCATGAAACGCTCAACGCGGCGTGGGCGCTCGGCATGCCGGTCATCATTCTGGGCGGCATCTATACCGGGGTCCTGTCGGCGAACGAGGCTGGCGGCGCCGCTTGTGTCTACGCAATTCTGGTGGCGATGTTCGTTCATCGCGACGTCGGCGTCACCCAATTGCTCGATCTCGCCCGCCGCTCCGCCTACGTGACCTCGCAGTTGATGGTGATCGTTGCCTCGGCCGGCGTATTCTCCTGGCTTCTCACCACCAGCGGGGCGGCCCCGAAGCTCGCCGAGGTTTTCGCCGCGCTCGATCTGTCGAGCGCGATGCTGCTCTTCATCATCAACGTCTTTCTGCTGCTCGTCGGCATTTTCTTCGATCCGGCGCCTGCGATCCTGCTGCTCACGCCGATCCTCCTTCCAGTCGTCAAGGCGGCGGGCATCGATCTCGTCCACTTCGGCATCGTCATGACCGCGAATTTGAGTATCGGATGCTTCACGCCACCGTTCGGCATCAACATTTTCGTGGCGCAGGCGGTGTTCAGGCAGCCGGTCTCGGTCATCTATCGCGGCGTCATACCGTTCATCTGGCTCAGCATCGCCGTGCTTGCGGTGATTACCTACGTGCCGGAGCTGTCGCTGTTCTTGACCCGCCTGCACGATTGAACGTGCAAGCTCGATCTTGCCGCTCGCTTGGGGCGGACGTACCATTTGATGCGCGGCGGTTCCGCCTGCGCGGGTCGGATTGGCGCGAGGGAGCAAGACATGCAGCGCGAGAGCAGCAGCCGCTGGAGCAAGACCGTTCTGACGTTCGCCTTCGTTCTTCCGCTGGCCTGCGCCGCGGGTGCCGACGAGCGCAAGCAGCTCGCATTCGACGTGATCGAGCGCAACGCCCAGCAGATGACCGACATCAGCGACGCGCTGTTCTACTTCGGCGAGCTCGGGATGCAGGAATTCGAAAGCACGAAACTGCTCAAGGACACCCTGACCGCGGCCGGCTTCAAGGTGGAGCTGGGCGGGGCCGACATGCCGACCAATTTTTGGGCCGAGTATGGCAGCGGCCGGCCGAAGATCGCTATCGTCACCGAAGTCGACGCCTTGCCCGGAGGCTCGCAGACGCCCGGTACCTATGAGCGCAAGCCGCTGGTGAAGGATGGTCCCGGTCATATGGAAGGTCACAACACGCACGGCGGCGTCGCGTCGCTGGCCGCGTTCGCCGTGAAGGAGGTGATGCGGCGGCACAACATTCCCGGCACGGTCGCGGTTTCGTTCGGGCCCGCCGAAGAACAGATCGCGAGCCGTCCCTACCTCGTGCGCGCCGGCTACTTCAAAGACGTCGATGCGATCATCTATCTCCATATCGGCGAGGGGCTGACGACCGGCTACGGCTTGCAGAACTACGCCGCGATCAGCTCGATCTTCACCTTTCAAGGCAAGACCGCACACGGCGCGGTCAATCCCTGGGACGGGAAGGACGCCGTCGACGCGGTCGAGCTGATGGATATCGGCTTCGACAAGTTGCGCGAACATCTGCGCCCGACTTATCGCGCGCATCGCACGATCACCGCCGGCGGCATCCAGCCCAACATCATCGCCGACAAGGGACAGATCTGGTGGTTCGTGCGCGATGCCGGCATGCCGGCCGCCAAGGAGACCTACGACAAGCTCTTGAAGGTCGCCGAAGGCGCCGCGCTGATGACCGGGACGACCTGGGAGGTCAAATACGCGGCCTCGGCCTGGCCGCAGCTCGTGAGCAAAGCGATCGCCGAGAGCGTGCAAAAGAACATCGAGATCGTCGGCATGCCCAAGTGGAGCGAGCAGGAACAGCAATTCGCCAAGGATTTCCAAAAGGCGGCGGAGAAGCCGATTGTCGGGCTGCGGACCGCGCCGACCCCGCTGGGCGGACGGCCGCAGGCGAGCTCATCGAACGACAACGGCGATGTGTCCTGGGTGGTGCCGGCCGGCCTCGTGCACTTTCCGGCCTCGGTTCCGGGCATCGGCTATCACGAGTGGAAGGCCGCCGTCACGCCGGTGAGCTCCATCTCCCACAAGGGCCAGGTGACGGGCGCGAAAGTGTTGGCCGCGTCCATCATCGATCTCATGACCACGCCGGACCTCCTGCAGAAGGCGCGCGCCGAGTTCGAGGTCGAGTCGAAGAAGACGCCGTACTTCTCGCTGGTTCCACCCGATGCCAAGCCGGATCTCGAGCTCAACCGCACGGAGATGGAGAAATACCGCGCTGAGATGCGCAAGTTCTATCTGGACAAGACGCCGCGTTTCAACTGAAGGGCCGCGGCTCGCGCCGTCATCGAGTGAACGTGAGCAAAAGTTGAGCGGCGCAAGAGCCCAAACTGCCTACGCTGCCCCTCCGGCCGCGGGCGATGCGCGGCGTGAGGAGTGGTGGTAAGGGTAGGATCAGCCATGATCGATCGTCGCCTCCTATTGGCCGGTGCGGGCGCCCTCGCGTTAGTCGCGGGTCTGCGCTGGCTGCGGGCGACCGACGTCGAGGCCGCGAGCTCGTTCGAGCTGCAGAAGAGCGACAGCGAATGGCGAGCCGTGCTGTCCAAGGCGCAATATGACGTGCTGCGCCTGCACCGCACGGAGGTCCCGGGTTCGAGCCCGCTCAATCACGAGAAGCGCAAGGGCGTGTTCGTCTGCGCCGGCTGCGATCTTCCGCTGTTCTCGTCCGATACCAAATACGACAGCCGTACCGGGTGGCCGAGCTTCTATCGTCCGCTGGCGAACGCGGTCGGCACCGCCACCGACCGCGTCCTGCTGCTGCCACGCACGGAGGTGCATTGCCGGCGCTGCGGCGGACATTTGGGTCACGTCTTCGAAGGTGGCCCGCCCCCCACCGGGTTGCGCTACTGCATCAACGGCGTCGCCTTGAAATTCAATGCCGATGCCGCGTCCTGAGCGGATCGTTTCGATCCGGCTGGCACGCGACACCCGAGCGCTTTCGCACCCAGCAGGGCAAGCGTAAGCTTCCATTCAAGTCGCGCACATTGCCAAGGTGCGACGTGAGGGAGACGCGCCATGTTGCATGCCGCTCGGCTCGTGTTTGCGGCCACCGCCGTGGGATGGCTGGCAGCGACACCGGTGTGTGCGGCGGACAAGCTCAAGATTGCAGTCGGCCAGCGCGAAATATGGCACGGTGCTCCGGCTGCGCTGGGGGAGCGCGCCGGCATTTTCCGCAAGCACGATCTCGAGCTCGAGCTGCTGTTCACCAGCGGCAGCGGCGAGACGATGCAGGCGACGATCGCCGGCAGCGTCGATGTCGGAGTCGCCGCCGGCACGTTCGGCGTCATGGGCGCCTACGCCAAGGGTGCACCGATCCGCATCATCGGTGCGGAATCGACCGGAGAGGATTCGTATTGGTATGTGCGCGCGGAATCGCCGGTCAGATCGATGGCGGACATGAAGGGGCGGACCATGGCGTATTCGACCAACGGTTCGTCCACGCATGCGAACGCGTTGGCCTTCGTCGAGCTCTACAAAGTCGATGCCAGGCTTGTCGCAACCGGCGGTTTCCCGGCAACTTTCACCACGGTCATGTCGGGGCAGATCGATGCAGGCTGGTCCGCTCCACCCTACGCCATGGAGGCGCTACGCAAGGGCGAGATCCGCGTTATCGCGCGATCCGCCGAGCTTCCGTTGGTGAAGGGGCATACGGTTCGGGTGCTCATCGCCAACAAGGCGGATCTCGACAGCAGGCCCGACGTCTATCGTCGCTTTATGCGGGCCTACCGCGAGACCGTGGATTGGATGTATGCGAGCGACGAGGCGCCGAAAATCTACGCGGAATTTGCCAAGATCAGCATCGAGGATGCGCGGCGGGTGCGCGAGGAGTTCGACCCCAAGGAGATGCTGATCCCCGACCGGGTGCTGGGACTGAGCGATCTCGTGCCCGACGCGGTCAAATTCAAGTATCTCAGCCAGCCGCTGACGGCGAGCCAACTCGACGATCTCGTGCAGATTCCAAGATAGGCGCGATCGCGGCACGAGCGTCGTGCTCGACGGCCGCCGGCGTCATCGGCGAGTTGACGGGCAAATGCATTTCGGATCAAGTCGCGCGCCCCTTCACCAGGAGCTTACGATGCTTCGCCAGATGCTTTGGCGCGTGCTTGCGCTTGCGTTGTTCGCTGTTCCCGGCCTGTCCGCGCAAGCCGCCGAGGCCTATCAGGTGTCCACGATTTCCAGCCTGCTGGCCGGCGGCTATGACGGCACGATCGCCGTTGGCGAGCTCCTCAGCCATGGCGACTTCGGCTTGGGCACCTTCAACGGCGTGGACGGGGAGATGATGGTGCTCGATGGCCAGGTCTACCGCGCCACCGTCGACGGCCGCGCCCATCTGGTCGACCCCTCCGAGCTCACCCCGTTCGCAGTGGTGGCGCCGTTCCAGCCGCAATCCTCGATGGCCGTGGCCGCGGGACAATCGCTGGACCAACTCGAGGCGGCGCTCGACGCGCTCCCGTACAGCGCCTCCCGCATCTTTGCAGCGCGGGTGGACGGCCGGTTCCAGGCGATTCAGATCCGCAGCGAGCCCAAGCAAAATCCTCCCTACCGCTCCCTGGTCGAGGTCATCAAAACGCAGCAGGTCATCCACACGCTCAACGACGTGCAAGGTACCCTGATCGGCTTTCGGTTCCCGGCAGCGGCGAGCTCGGTCAATGTGGCCGGCTGGCATTTTCATTTTCTCAGCGCCGACAAGACGCGGGGAGGTCATGTCCTTGGCCTGACCACCGGCGATGGCGTGGCGCTGGTCGAGGAAATTTCCGACCTGCGCATCAGCTTCCCCGCCAGCGCCCCCGCATCCACCGCCAGCGCCGAATCGATCAAGGCGGTGGAACGTCCGGCGGTGAAGCCCGGCGAGTGAGTCGGTTGCGCGCTCGCGCTCGAGACGGGCAGGCAAACAGGCGANATGTGGCGCCGCCAAGGCTGCGCGGCGGCCGTCTGGGCCTGGTTCTTTTTGCACCGCACCGAAAACGGGGCTTGCCACAATTCCGTTATTGTCCCGCATCGCGCGGCCCGATATAAGCTCGCCGCGCGAGCAGGGGGTTCGCTTGGTTTTCGGACGGGGTTGCAATGTCTTCGCAGAAGAACGGCGTGGCACTACTCGACAAGAACAAAACCTACCGACCTTCCGACAAAGAGCCTTTCATGAATGAGCGCCAGCGGGACTATTTCCGCCACAAGCTGCTCACCTGGAAGGAAGAGATTCTGAAAGAGGCGAAGGAGACGCTGGCGCATCTTCAGGCCGAGAGCGAGAACCATCCCGATCTGGCCGACCGCGCGTCCTCCGAAACGGACCGCGCCATCGAGCTGCGGGCTCGCGACCGCCAGCGCAAGCTGATCGCCAAGATCGATGCCGCGATTGCCCGCCTTGACGACGGCACCTACGGCTATTGTGAGGAGACCGGCGAGCCG
>JGI12053J15887_10000015_pt1 | contig 42552 bp, 34 predicted proteins | sample MedBloCAOM1_O3_FD_15887 | JGI IMG/M metagenome (IMG submission 15887)
TGTTATCCACGCCAAAGGAAATATCAGAAGATTGCAGGACCGCGTGCGAAGCCACTTTGGATAGATCGTCGCGGTACAAGGTAATGTCCAGCGTTCCCACCGGCACTTCCACACCATCGATGCCGCGCATGGCTTTTGCGATTCGCTGCGCCAGAGGCACGCCTCTGCGTCGCACTCCGATCAACGCCAGATGTTTCGTGCCACCGGATTTCTCCACAATTTCGTGTGCCAGCCGCTGAATAGTGCGATCGATTTCAGACGCCGACATGAGCTGAGACTTTTCTACGATGCGCATAAGTTCGCGTAATCCTATCATTGCTGCCGCAACTCGGCCAATGCAACCGTTCCGTAACATTTGGATGATAGACTGCCGAAGTTCTTCTGGAGGAAATGGGCATGGCTGCTGGGGTCTCAGGTTTTTTCGATCGTGCACATAAAATTGTGGCGATTGTGTTGTCTGTGGTGCTGCTTGCGGCGCTGCCCATAGCAGCGGAAGAATTTCCGGCACAAACCGCCGCTCATAAAACCACCACGAAAGACTCGGTCCGTGATTCCAGTAAGCCAAAACTGGTGGTCATTCTGGTAGTCGACCAGATGCGCGGCGATTACATCGATAAATTTCAACAGCAGTGGACGGGCGGTTTGAAACGCCTCGTCAACGAAGGAGCCTGGTTCCGCGAAGCTGCCTACCCTTACGGGGCTACGGAAACCTGCGTAGGCCACTCCACTATTTCCACCGGGGCATTTCCCGCAAGCCACGGCATGGTTGCCAATGAATGGTGGGATCGCAAACAGGGGAAGGAGGTTACTTGCACCGCAGACGCCTCGGTAAAAAATATTCCCTACGACCCGACTGCTCCCGCTGCAAGCAATGCGGCGGGCAGCGCACCAAGTTCAACTATAAACGCCGCGGGAGATAGCGCCGCTAACATGATGATTCCCGCGTTTGCAGAAGAGTTGAAGTTCCAGTCCGGGGCCGGAACACGTGTGGTCGCCTTGTCCCTCAAAGCGCGCGCCGCTATCACTCTGGCCGGACATCAAGCCGATGGTGTTACGTGGTGGGATGGAGCAACCGGATTGTGGCAAACTTCGTCGGCCTATCCACAAGCGCCCTTCATCGCTGAATTTGTGAAACGGCATCCCGTGACGGGCGACTATGGCAAAACATGGGCGCCTCTGCTACCTGAATCAGCGTACTTATACGATAAAACCGCGTTCAATGCCGGACCGCCTCCCAATTACGGCGCCACATTTCCTCATTCTTTGCGCGGAGGGCCGGACGTCGCGTTTTATTCACAGTGGGCCACAAGTCCATACGCCGAAACCTATCTCGCTCACATGGCCGAAGATGCCGTGGACAAACTTCAGCTTGGCCGGGGTCCTGGCATTGATTTTCTTTCCGTGAGTTTTTCGTCCGTAGACTACGTCGGACACGCTTTTGGTCCGCGCAGCTGGGAAGTACAGGACGAACTGGCTCGCCTGGATCGCGATCTAGCGGAATTCTTCACGCATCTTGATAAAACCGTTGGGCGAGGCAAATATGTCGTGGCCTTCAGTTCCGACCACGGCGTGGCGCCGGTTCCAGAAGATTTGCGCAAGACCGGCATAGATGCAGGCCGCCTCAATCTCGCGGACGTAAAAAATCGCATCGAGCAGGTGCTTGAACCATTTCATTTTGCGAAGCCTTCAGTATCTGCAATTGACGGTGCTGATGTGTACTTCACTCCCGGCACTTACGCCAAGCTGAAAAGTGATCCGCACGCGTTGCAAGCGGTGATCGACGCCATTCAAGAAACTCCCGGGGTCGCTCGCGCATATCAAGCTGAGGAATTGGATGACCGGCCGGCCACGCGCAATCCGATTCGCGCTGCCGAAGCGGCTGGCTTTTTTAAGTCCCGCAGCGGTGACTTGCTTATCATTCCCAAGCCATACTGGATCTGGGATAACTCAGTGCCAGGCAAACCAAGACGCAGTGGCGGCACTTCGCACGGCACACCGTATTTCTACGACCAACGTGTTCCAGTGATTCTCATGGGCTCGGGAATTCGTGGTGGAAAATATTACGAACCGGCTACGCCCGCGGACATTGCGCCAACGCTTGCAACTCTTTGTGGCATCACTTTGGCTACGCATGACGGCCGGACGTTGGTCGAAGCGCTTGATGCTTCACAGTCCGCGCAAGCGCCGTCATCTTCGCGGACACCAGCAACAAGCAATTCCCACATATCGGATCGCTAAAATACCGCTGACGGACAGGTGGCTTTTCGGGACGGAATTCGCGGCGCCTGGCTCGCACTTCGTGCTATGCTGCGCCCGATGTGACCTCCGCTGGCCCTGTCGATCTCACCGTTAACATCGGCGCTTTGCGCCTCAGAAACCCCATTATTGCCGCGAGCGGGACGTTCGGTTACGGCCTCGAATTTGCCCATCTTATCGATCTAAACACAATCGGCGGTTTTGTTACTAAAGGTTTATCTCTCAATCCTATGCAGGGTTCCCCGGCCCCTCGAGTTTGTCACACTCCTTCCGGAATGTTGAACGCTGTAGGGCTTCAAAATGTCGGTGTCAAAGCCTTCGTGACGGAAAAACTTCCGATACTAAGAAAATACGATACCCCCGTATTAGTTAACATCTTCGGGTATTCACTTGAGGACTACGCGGAGGTCATCCGCATACTGGACGATGCCCCGGGCATAGCGGGATATGAGCTGAATATTTCCTGCCCCAATGTGAAGCAGGGCGGCATCCAATTCGGTAGCGACCCTGCCATGGTTTCTCAGGTGGTTAGCGTCGCCAAGCGATCAGCGGTCAGCCGTCCCCTGTGGGTGAAGCTATCGCCTCTCGTTACAGACATTGGGGTTATTGCCAAGGCGGCGGAGGAAGCGGGCGCGGACGGGTTGACGGTGGCCAACACCTACCCCGCCATGTCGATTGACGTCCAAGCCCGTAGGTCCAGGTTAGGATGCGCTACTGGGGGCCTTTCTGGCCCGGCCATCCGGCCGATAACGTTGCGGCTGGTCTGGCAGGCGTGCAAGGCGGTGCGGATCCCGATTATAGGCCTCGGGGGCATCGAGACGGTCGACGACGTGCTTGAGTACTTATCCGTGGGGGCTGCAGCCGTTCAGGTTGGCACAGCGAGTTTCGTGAACCCGGGTGCAATAGGAGGCCTAGCGGCTCAGTTAGAGGAGCGTGTTACAGGTTATAAGTTGCAGAACATAAAAGACTTAACTGAAGTTTTGGTACCTAAGTTGGATTGACCAACCGGCCGGAGGCTGGTACACTTTTCAGTATGATGATGCGAAAAAGACACAATATGCGACGTTCCGTTCACATCCTCTATGCCTTCTTCCTATGGATACCGGTTATGTTCCTAGCCGCCCAATCCATCGACGCGCCTTTGGTGGCGAGGTCAAATGAGCCTGTTAAGCCCCTCAAGACTTGGGTAGGGAACGCCAGCTGGTACGGGAACGATTTTGACGGTAAGAAGACGGCTAATGGCGAAGAGTTCGATTCTGAGGCCCTGACCGCAGCGCACCCGAACCTGCCGTTTGGATCTATCGTGCGCGTGGTAAACACTCGGAACGGAAAGTTTGAAGTAGTACGAATTAATGACCGCGGCCCTTATCAAGAGGGACGCGAAATTGATGTATCCTATCGCGTGGCTAGAAAGATTGGCCTGACCCATGCGGGAGTTATCAAGGTCAGACTCGAATTGATGCAGCTGCCTCAGCGGCCTTAACGAACCTCAGAAGGCCGGGTTCACAAACGTGACCTTGACCTTTGACGCTCATCCACGAAGCAACCTGATCGTAGCCCTCGATTTTGATTCATTATCAACTGCGATAAAGTTCGCGAAGAACATTGCCCCCCTTGTGGGCATGTTCAAAATCGGCACCCAGCTTTTCACGGCAGCCGGACCGGCGGCTGTTAAAGAGATCGCCGCGCTGGATGTCGGAATTTTCCTGGATCTGAAATTCCACGATATACCCAACACTGTTGCAGGCGCGGTGCTGTCCGCCGCTTCGTTACCAGGAGTTGAGTTGCTCAATGTTCATGCGCTGGGCGGCACCGCCATGCTTCAGGCAGGTGTTCAAGCCATCAGCGCAGGAGTGGCCATGGGCGCGAATCGCGCCAGGCTGCTTGCTGTGACGATTTTGACCAGCATGGATGACAAGTCTTTGGTGGAAGTCGGCCTCGCCGGCCCGGCGGCAGACCGAGTTACCAAGCTGGCTGTCATGTCGCAAAAAGCGGGTGTGGATGGCGTGGTCGCTTCCGTCCAGGAAGCCGTGGCGATTCGCGAAGCGTGCGGGCGTGATTTTCTTATCGTGACTCCGGGCGTGCGCCCCAAAGACGAAACTTCTTCAGCGCAGCGCGATGATCAATCTCGCACCGCGACTCCCGCGGAAGCGATTCGTGCCGGTGCGGATTTCATCGTGGTGGGCCGCCCAATTCTAGCGGCCCGCGATCCTCGCGCAGCCATACAAACCATCGTCGAAGAAATTGCTGCCGCAAAGCAATTTTCGTAATTCTCTCAACTGAATTCCTCGCGCTCGCAATTTCGCGGCGCCTTTCCTTGACCACGATGCAAGCCGCCGATAAGCTTGAGTTTCTCCTTCCCGGTGAAAGGTTCAATGGACCAGATTCACGTTACATTACCCGACGGCAAAGTTCAGGAAGTGCCCAAAGGCACTACTCCGCTGGAAATTGCTCGCAAAATATCTCCGCGGCTCGCTGATGCCGCCCTGGTCGCCCGCATCTCTGCTGGTAATGGCATACCCGATTCCAACGCTTCAGACCAAAGCGAATTGATCGATCTGCGGCGTCCCCTCGACTACGACGTGAAGCTTCAAATCCTCACGGAAAAAGATGCCGACGCGTTGTACGTCTTCCGTCATTCCGCGGCTCATCTGCTTGCCGCTGCAGTTACTGAACTATTCCCCGACGTCAAACTTGGTATCGGTCCGCCCATCGACACAGGCTTTTTCTACGAATTCCTTCGCGAAGAACCATTCACTCCGGAGGATCTCGTCAAGATTGAAGCCAAGATGCGCGAGCTTGCCGCACAAGACTTGCCCAACGAACGCAAACTTCTTTCCAAGCCCGAAGCCCTGGAGCTGTACAAAAAAACCAATCAGACCTTTAAGTGCGAACTCGTGGAAGAAAAAGCGACTGAGCCTATGGTTTCCTTTTACACCACCGGGAAATTTATCGATTTTTGCCGCGGCCCCCATATTCCTTCCACCAAGCGCATCACGGCGTTCAAATTGATGAGCGTTGCCGGCGCCTATTGGAAAGGCCAGGAAGCGAATCCGCAGTTACAACGCATTTACGCCGCGGCTTTTTATACTCAGAAAGAACTNGACGAATATTTGCATCGCCTAGAAGAAGCCAAGCGCCGTGACCATCGCAAGCTGGGAGTCGAGCTCGATCTTTTCAGTATTCAGGAAGAAGCCGGCCCGGGACTTATCTTTTGGCATCCCAAGGGCGGGCTGATCCGCAAAATTATGGAAGACTGGCTGCGCGACGAACTGTTGCGGCGCGGCTATGATCTGGTCGTCACGCCACATATCATGAAGCTCGATTTGTGGAAGACCAGCGGCCACACCGGCTTCTACCGCGAAAACATGTTTGGGCCGGTGGAAGTCGAAAAAACCGACTATCAATTGAAGCCCATGAATTGCCCGGGGCACATCCTCATCTATAAAGCCAAGATGAAGAGTTATCGCGATCTACCTGTTCGTCTCGCGGAGCTTGGCACGGTTTACCGCTACGAGCGCAGCGGCGTCCTGCATGGCTTGTTGCGCGTCCGGGGTTTTACGCAGGACGACGCGCACATTTTCTGCATGCCCTCGCAAATTGAAAGCGAAGTCGAGGCCTGCATGGATTTCGCCTTNGCGGTAATGAAAACTTTTGGCTTCGACAAATTTGAGGTGGAACTCAGTGNCTGGGACGCGTCCCACCCGGAGAATTACGCCGGGAAGGCTGAAGACTGGCAGCGTGCCACTTCCGCGCTCGCGGACACCATGACGCGCATGAATATTCCTTTTAAGAAAATCGAAGGCGAAGCCGCTTTCTACGGCCCCAAGATTGACGTCAAGTTAATCGATGCAATCGGCCGCTCCTGGCAACTCACCACGGTGCAGTTCGATTTCAATTTGCCCGCTCGCTTCGGGCTGCAATACATCGGCGAGGATGGCGCCAGGCACGAGCCGCTGATGGTTCACCGCGCCTTGCTCGGCTCCGTCGAGCGCTTCTTCGGCATCTTGATTGAGCACTATGCCGGCGCTTTCCCACTCTGGCTGGCTCCCGTGCAAGTCGAAGTCTGTCCGGTCAGCGAAAAGGTTGCCGACTACGCGCGCCACGTTACGGACACCCTGAAGCGGCACGGCTTCCGGGTGCATCTCGATGATCGAAATGAAAAACTACCCGCTAAAATTCGCGATGCCCAACTGCAGAAAATCCCTTACATGCTCGTACTCGGCCCCAAGGAATCTGAAGCTGGTACGGTCTCTGTGCGCCATCGAACCAAGGGGGATCTTGGTCCGAAACCACTTCCCGAAGTCATCGAGTCGCTGAAAAGCGAAGTGGAATCCAAATCTCAATAGCGTCCGCCAGTTTGGCGAACTTCCGGGCTTGGAGTCCGCATGTCGCAAAAAATTCCGCGCCGCATCTTTCTCGCTCTAGCCGGAGGCGCCCTCGGCTTCCCAAAACTCCCGTTGGGAGAGGTTGATCCGCCTACCGTGCTTGATCATATTCTTCTCGGCTGCAACGATCTCGACCGTGGCATCGCCTTCGTCGAGGAGCACACCGGTGTCCGCGCGGCCTTCGGTGGTGTTCATCCTGGCCGCGGGACCCGAAATGCGCTTCTCTCTCTTGGTGAAAGGCACTATCTCGAAATCATCGCGCCTGACCCACAGCAAGCCGGAGCGCCAGACACGCGCAATTTGCGGAAATTGGCCGAGCCGCGACTCCTAGGCTGGGCCGCGCATCCGGGCGACATCAGCCAATTTGCTGCTCACCTCCGCAGTGCTGGCATGGACTTCGAGGGCCCCACTCCCGGTTCCCGAAAGCGCCCCGATGGTCGCCTGCTTCAATGGAAAACCCTGAATCTGAAAAACGACGAGCAGGGCGTGCTGCCCTTTTTCATCGAATGGAGCGTCGGCACCATTCATCCCTCCGCAGACGCGCCCTTCGGTTGCAAAATCGAGCGCTTTACGATTTCCAGTCCTAATGAGGTTACGCTGCAAGGCCTCTGCTCTCTGCTTAGTCTTGATGTTCACGCGGAGCACGCTGAAAAGCCACAACTGTGCGCCCGCATCTCCGGACCCAATGACCACATGATGCAACTCAAGTCTTGATCAATCCCCGCCATTGGCCGCTAGCTGATGACCCTGCTTTCCGTCTTGTCCCACTACCGTAACCGCATGCTATACTTTGAAACCCATCCCATAGCGGTTTTGTACTGTGGGTAGCGGGTTTAATTTTCGGCGTTGCGGGCTTCGGATGTACTCCGCAAGCGCCTTGTGGCATTAGGGGGAAATATCGCAGAACGTACTTTCCGGCAGAGCGACCGCATTCGCGTTAACGAACGTATTCGGGCGCGCGAAATCCGGGTGATTGATGAAGAAGGCGGCCAGCTCGGCGTCATGCAGCCTTTCGAAGCTATAAAAATGGCTAAGGAAAAGGGCTTGGACCTGGTGGAAATCTCTCCCACCGCGGACCCGCCGGTTTGCAAGATCACCGATTATGGCAAGTATCTGTACCAGGCCAACAAGAAAGCGCACGAACAGCGTAAGAGCAGTCGCGGCTCGCAACTTAAAGAGGTAAAGTTTCGTCCCGCTACCGCCGAACACGATTATCAGGTTCGCAAGAATCAGATCATTCGGTTTCTCGGAGAAGGCCACAAAGTTCGTGCCATGATTTTTCATCGCGGCCGCGAAATGGCTCACCAGGAAGTCGGTCGCGCCAAGATGACCCGCTTGCTGGGCGAAATTGGCGAGAACGGCCAAGTGGAAACCATGCCGCGCATGGAAGGAAATGTTTTGGTGGCGTTGTTGGCGCCTAAAAAAGGCGTTCCGGCGAGCAAGCCCGCGGGTCAGCAGGCCAACGCCCAGCAGTCGCAGTAGCGCACGTCACAGCGCCAAAATAATGAACGAAGTTATTGCGAGAGGATTTTAGAGATGCCAAGGAATCGTTCCAAGCCCAAAATGAAGTTGAAAACTCACCGGGGCGCTAAGAAACGCTTCAAGGTCACCGCCACGGGCAAGATTCTTCGCATGCATTCTGGCAAGCGCCATTTGCTCGGTACCAAGAAACCCGGCCGCATGCGCAAGTTGAAGAAGCTCACGTTGGTGAGCCCCGCCGACAACAGAAATGTGAAGCTCTTGCTTCCGTACGCTTAGAGTGAATTTCGGCCAAAGACTTTCAGCCTCAATTTATCGAAGCTGATGCAGTAGCAACAAAAAGTCGGGCGCAAGCCCGCGCCGTTCCGCTGAAAAGCAAAATGGCATCGCGCCAGGCAGCGCTTCACGGGTGCCTGCCGGCCGATAACGAGCCGCATCCATTGTTCGCCTCGCGGTGAACACACGCGGTTCCGCAGTTCTACCGGAGACAAACCCGTTGCCGTACGCGTGTTCCTACGTGTCTGCGCAGCCCGTTGTCTCCCATTTCATTAAGGAGAAACCCAGATGGCACGCGTAAAACGCGGCACTAAACGCCGTGCGCGGCGAAAGAAATATCTCAAGCGCACGAAAGGTTTTTTTCTCACCAAGAGCAAGCTGTACCAATCCGCGCAAGAAGCCGCGAATCGCGCCGATCGCTATGCATTCCGCGATCGCCGCGTGAAAAAACGGCAGTATCGACGATTGTGGATCCAGCGCATCGGCGCCGCAGCGCGCTTGAACGGCATCACCTATGGGCAGCTTATCCATGGACTGAAAGCCGCCGGAGTGGATCTCGATCGCAAAATCCTGGCGGACATCGCCGTAAAAGATGCGGCCGCGTTCAAGTTGCTGGCTGAGCAAGCGAGAGCAGCCGCGCCACCCCAGAAGAAAAAGAAAACCGCCGCCTAACGTTTTTCTGCGCGCTGGCTATGTCATCGGTTTCGTTCGGGCGCTAACGTTACCACTCGAAGGGTGCCCCAGATTCGCAGTTGGTGTATGAAGCTGGGTGTTGGGGTTTCCGGCCTCAACTTGAGATCATTCATGAATGCTGCCGAAAACATCACCGCGAAAAAACTCGCTGATCTCGGCGTTGCCGAACCGGATCAGCTTGCGCCTCTCTTCGCGCAAGCACGTTCGCGATTCGACGACGAATCGGCTCGCGTTCACGACGAAGAATCGTGGAAACTTTTCCGTGATGCCTGGTTAGGACGCAAGTCCGGCGTGCTCACACAAATCACCGACAACTGGCTGAAACCGGCTGGCCCTGCTCTGAAGCCCGCCGTAGGCGCGGCATTAAATCAATTGCGTGCGCACGTCGAACCAAAAATTGAAGCGTTACACTCTTCAATCGATTCGGGTGGCGACGCATCCGCCAGCCCACGCGATCGTGCGGATCTTTCGCTTCCCGGAGTCGTTCGCCCTGTTGGCTCGCGCCATTTAATTCGCCAGGTCTTCCAGGAAATTGAAGACATTTTCTTTTCCATCGGGTTTTCCGTCGCCGAAGGCCCGGAAATCGAAACGCCTTACTACAATTTCGAAGCGCTCAACATTCCAGAATTCCATCCGGTGCGCGATGATATGGACACGTTCTATATCGACGTTCCGTCCTCCGCCGGGAAGCAATCCGCGCAAAGCCTGCTCTTGCGCACGCACACTTCTCCGGTGCAAATCCGCACTATGGAAAAAACCAAGCCTCCCGTGCGCGTAATCGTACCTGGTAAGGTTTATCGCCGGGACAATCCCGACGCCACTCATTCTTTCATGTTCCATCAGATCGAAGGCCTGGCCGTTGATTCCGACATTACTTTCTGCGATTTCACCGGCACCATCGAATATTTCGTGAAGCAGTTCTTCGGTCCAGGGGTAAAAACGCGTTTCCGGCCCAGCTATTTTCCATTTACCGAACCGTCCGTGGAATTCGACGCTTCCTGCATCTTCTGCAATGGCACCGGCTCGAATTCCTCCGGCGCGACATGCTCGAAGTGCAAAGGCTCAGGCTGGATAGAACTCTTTGGCGCCGGCATGGTGGACCCCGCCGTCTATGGCTTTGTGAATTACGATGCTAAAAAAGTCAGCGGCTTTGCGTTCGGCATCGGCATCGATAGGCTGGCCATGTTGAAGTACGGCATCGACGACATTCAGGTATTTTTTCAGAACGATGTGCGCTTCTTGCGACAATTTCCGTGAGTGAGGCTTCTCGCGCTGTGACGTTTGCTAACGCTAAAAATCGCTTTTCAAATCGCGCAGCCGATTACTTGCGTTATCGTCCNCATTATCCCGAGGGTGTGCTCGAATTCCTTAGGTCGCAAAGTTATCTATCTNCAGCGCACACCATCGCCGACATCGNTTCCGGCACGGGGTTTCTGTCCGAGCTGTTTTTAAAAAATGGTAATCAAGTTTTAGGCGTGGAGCCCAACCAGGAAATGCGACAGGCCGGNGAAGAATACCTTGCTGGCTATCCGGGCTTTACCAGCGTTAACGGGTCAGCAGAAGCCACCACGCTGCCGGATTCTTGCGCTGACTTCGTCACCGTAGGGCAAGCCTTTCATTGGTTCAAGCCGGAGCCGACCTATCGTGAATTTGCGCGCATCCTGCGCCCCCATGGATGGGTCGCCATTGTGTGGAACGACCGCACGCTCTCAGCAATGGGCTTTGCGGTGGGTTATGAAGAACTTCTGGTACGTTTTGGCACGGATTACTCTCGAGTAAGAGATTCTTATCCTCAACCCAAAGACCTTCGTGCGTTTTTCGGCCACGAAAATTTCTTGACGCACGAGCTCCCCAATTTTCAGCAACTTGATCTCCAATCATTGCGTGGCCGTCTGCGCAGCAGTTCTTTCGTTCCGTCGGAGGGCCAGCCGAATTTCACGGAAATGATGGCCGCGCTCGATACCCTCTACGCCGCTCACCAGCACGATGGCCGTGTTGTCATGGAATTTTCTACCTGGGTNCACGTGGGCCAATTGACCCCCGGAAGCAGCCGGTCATGAAGGTGCTGTACAGCTGGCTGCACGATTTNGTGGCCGNTAGTGCGTCACCAGAGGAATTAGCTTCGCGCCTCGCGCTCTCTGGAACCAACATCGNCGGAATTGAGAATGGTGCTCAGGGCGCCGTGCTCGACGCCGAAGTCACTTCGAATCGCCCGGATTGCTTGAGCCATTACGGCATCGCGCGCGAAGTCGACGCAATTTACAAACTGCCGCTCAAGCAGGTTTTGCCGAAGCCATCCGAATCCTCTGCTAAAACCGCAGAAGCGATAAAAGTAGAAATCCGCTCGCCGGAGTTATGCGGACGCTTCACCGCGCGCCTAATCCGCGGCGTGAAAATTCAGCCTTCTCCAGCGTGGCTTAAAAACAGGCTCGAAGCTTGCGGCCTTGCCAGCATCAACAACATCGTCGACGTTTCCAACTACGTCATGTTGGAGCTTGGCCATCCGCTTCATACTTTCGACTACGACAAAATACGCGACCACTCTATCGTCGTGCGCGGCGTGAATCCGCGCTCCTCCAGCGCACCTAATGCCGCTGGCGAAAAAATTAAAACTCTTGATGGCGTCGAGCGCCAACTCGATTCCGGCACCTGTGTGATCTGCGACGGCGACGGCTCGCGCATCGTGGGCATTGGCGGCATTATGGGCGGCGCGGAGACCGAAATTTCCTTTTCCACCAAGAAGGTATTGATTGAGTGCGCCTGGTTCGATCCCATCGCCATTCGCCGCGCCACTCGTTCACTCAAACTCCACACCGAAGCTTCGACTCGTTTCGGGCGCGGCGCCGATCCAGAAATGGCCGAGCTGGCTTCGCGCCGATGCGCCGAATTGATTTTGCAACTGGCGGGCGGCGAATTACTTGGCGGAGTCGTGGATGTGTATCCCGGAAAGCGTCCGCCCAAAAAGCTCCAGGTCACCCGCGCCGAACTTCTTCGTGTGATGGGCGCCGACGTTCCCGACAAGGAAATCGAATCCATCCTGGGTGCCTTGGGCTTCGCTCCTGTGCGCGTTGATCAAAATCGCGGCACCGCCGGCTCTATCCTGGCCACCTGGGAATGTACGCAACCTTCCTGGCGCGCCGACGTTTCACGCGAGATTGATCTAATCGAGGAAATTGTCCGCGTCTACGGGCTCGATAAATTTCCGCCGCGCTTGCCTGCGTCGCGACAAGGTGCGGCGCGCTTGCNGCATTACGAAGCTGAAATGCGNTTGCGCGAACGGCTGATCGGCCTGGGCTACNGCGAAATTGTTACCATCCCGCACGTCGCCGAAGAACGCGACGCGCTGTTCCGGCCNGCTGATGTCAGTCCCGCGCGCCTCGCCAATCCACTCTCCGAGGAAGCTGGCGTCTTGCGATCCACCGGTACCGTCGCCATGGCCGGTGCGCTCGAATGGAATTTGAATCATGGCCAGCGCAACGTGCGCCTGTTCGAAATCGGCCATCACTATCGCTTAAACGGCAGTAAGCCCGTTGAGACTCGTGTGCTCACACTCGGCGCAACAGGCGCCGCTCGCGACAAAAACCTGTATGAACCCGCTCGCGATTATTCTTTCGCCGATTTAAAGGGCGACCTCGATAATATTGGCGCGGTGGCCGGCGGCTTGCGCTGGGAAGAAAACGCCACAGAATTTTTGAATCCCGCGCGTCGTGGGGCGCTTTTCCTGAAGGCTGAATCGCTCGGCGTTGCCGGCCAACTTTCCCGCCGCGTTGCCGAACGCCTCAAATTTCGCCAGGACGTTTTCCTCGCGGAAATAAATCTTGGCCCATTCTATTGCTCCTTTTACGGAGTCAAAAATTCGCGCCGGTATCAGCCGATCCCGCGTTTTCCCGCTGTCGAGCGCGATTTCTCCCTGCTGTTTTCTGACCGCACGCACTTCTCCGATGTGGTCAAAGCCATTTCGTCGCTGAATATTCCAGAAATCGCTTCCATCGAGGCCGCCGATTTATTCCGCGGCAAAAATGTCCCCGCGGGGAAATATTCACTTTTGGTTAGAATTGCGCTGCAACCCCGCTCTGCAACTCTGACAGACCCGCAAATCAATGAAATTTCCGCACGCATCGTCGCCGCGCTGGAAAAAGAACTCGGCGCCCAGTTGCGCACCGCATAAGCCTTGATTGTTGTGAACATCCTTCCTGCGCCAATCACTTTTTCAACAACCGCCTGCACCACACAGCCAATGACTGTGCTATCTTGGCCCCAGTCACTCTATAGAAACGAGTTTCATGCGCGTGCCTGTTAAAGCAGAAATTTTCGGCCAGACCTATACGATTAGCGGCGAACTGGATGAGGACTACGTCCTGAAATTGGCCCGCTTCGTGGACGAAAAAATGCGCGCCGTAGCGAATGCCACCGCGACAGTAGACACGCAAAAAGTGGCCGTACTCGCGGCCCTGGCCATCGCCGATGAATTGCACAGCGCGCAGCGCGATCTAGGTTACCGGGAAGGCGTGTTGCGCGAACAAGCGGAGCGCTGCCTGGTGCTTGTCGAGCGCGCCCTGAAACAATCGGCCTAGTAGATCCCCACCTTCACGCTTCACTGTGACCAGGAAGTCGGCGTGCGATCCCAGCGGTGTGTTCGCAGTTCGGCGTGCAGCTCTCCCGGCAACGGCCCGCGGGCGCTTGCGCCCAAATTTGTCTCCACGTGATAGCGTTTACGCATCCCGGGAATGATGGTGCTCACGTCCGGATTATTCAAAATAAACCGCAGCGCCATTTCTGGCATGGCCATGTCGTCACACAGCAAGGGTTTTAGTGCGTCGGCATGCTCCACGCTGCTCTTCAGGTTTTCAGCCACGAAATAAGTATTGCGCCAATCGCCCTTGGGCCATTTGCTTTCCCGTGTAAGGGTGCCTGTAAGCGTGCCTTCGTCGAACGGCACGCGCGCAATCACCGCCACATTTTTCTCGCGACACGCCGGAAATAATTCATCTTCCGGGTTCTGATCGAAAATATTGTAGATAACCTGCACCGCATCGATCAGCCCCGAGTTCACGGCGCGAACACCATTCCAGGGTTCCCAGCGATTGATGCTGATCCCCACCGCGCGCACTTCGTTGCCGGTGCGCAGCTTTTCAATGGCTTTCAACAATCGATCGTCGTCCAGCCAGTGATCTTCCCAGGTGTGAAACTGAATTAGATCCAGCTTACTGACGCCAATATTTTCGAGACTTTTGTTTACATACTCTTCGATGTAGTCCGGCGGATAGGATTCGTCCACAGAAAATCCCCGCTGGCTCGGCCATCGACGATTCTTGGGCGGAATCTTCGTTGCCGCGTAAAGCGCCTTCAGCGGATTGGCGTGAATAATTTTGCCCAGCAAGGTCTCGCTATGGCCATCACCATAGGCCCACGCGGTATCAAAAAAATTGCATCCCAAATCCACCGCGTGTTGCAGCGCGTCCAGCGACTCCTGATCCTCCGATCCGGTCCACCCCGCCATGCCCCACATTCCGTAGCCGATCTCGCTGACATTCCAACCCGTGCGTCCAAATCGCCGGAAGTTCATCAAAGTCCTTTCCACCCGAGGCCGGTTCCATTATAGCTATCAAGCCTTTCCATCTCCCAAGCGTTGTGAATTTCTTTGATTCTGGCTCTGTGCGCGTGCAGAATCTCATGAATTGAGACGGGAGTATTAATGACTAAAACAAATCTGCGGCTAGCGATTTCTTTCTTAGCGGTGGTCACCGCCATCATTGCCGTTCACGCGCTAACTGCTGGATCTAAGGAGACCTCCGGCGGGCCTCAAGTTTCCGCGTCCGGTTACGACTTGGTCATCGCTAACGGCCGCGTGATGGACCCCGAGACCGGCCTCGATGCCGTGCGCAACGTAGGCATCACCGCCGGAAAAATTCGCGCGGTCTCCGTTGAAGCGCTAAATGGAAAGACGGTTCTCGACGCGAAAGGCCTGGTGGTGGCGCCAGGCTTCATCGATCTTCACGAGCATGCCCAGGAACCGCACAACTATAAGTTTCAGGCTCACGATGGCGTAACCACTTCTCTCGAACTCGAGGTCGGAACCGACGACGTAGATGCCTGGTACGCCCAGCGCGAAGGCAAAACGCTCATCAACTTTGGCGTAAGCGTAGGCCACATTCCGGTACGCATGAAAGTGATGCATGACCCAGGAAACTTTCTCCCCACCGGCGATGCCGCCCATCGCGAAGCCACTCCGAAAGAGTTGCAAGAAATAAAAACTCAAGTTCATCGCGGCCTGCAACGCGGTGCTCTGGCCGTAGGCATGGGTATCAATTACACCGCGGCCGCATCGCACGATGAAATCGTGGACGTGTTCCGCGTAGCAGCAGGGGAAAACGCCACTGTGCACGTGCATCTTCGTCACGCAGGGTTAAAAGAACCCACCACCGGATTAGTCGGCATCGAGGAAGTTATCGCCGCTGCTGCTTCCACCGGCGCCCCTCTTCACGTCGTGCACATCACCAGCATGGGACTGGCAAATACGCCGCAACTGATTGCCATGGTCAAAGGCGCGCAAAGTCGCGGTCTCGACGTCACCACAGAGTGCTATCCCTACACTGCCGGCAGCACGAATCTTGATTCCGCCATCTTCGATCCCGGCTGGCAAGAGCGCCAGGGCATCACCTTCAAAGATCTTCAGTGGAGTAAAACCGGTGAGCGCCTCACCGCCGAAACATTCGAAAAATATCGCAAAGAAGGGGGCCTGGTAGTCATCTTTTCGATTCCTGAGAAAGCGGTGCGCACCGCTATCGCCGATCCCATCGTGATGATCGCCAGTGATGGCGTTCCGGTCACCGGCCCAAAGGTTCATCCCCGAGGTCAAGGCACGTTCTCTCGCGTTTTGGGCCACTACGTCCGCGAAGAGAAAGCTGTAGACCTCATGACGGCCCTGCGTAAAATGACCCTTATGCCCGCGCAACGCCTGCAAAACCGGGCCCCCATGTTCCAAAATAAGGGCCGCATCAGTGAAGGCGCGGATGCAGATATCACAGTTTTCGATCCCCAGCGCATCATCGACAACGCCACCTTCGAAGATCCGCTCCAATACTCCAGCGGAATCCAGTTCGTCGTGGTGAACGGCGTTCCCGTCGTTTCAAACGGTGAACTGGTCGAAGGAGTCTTTCCAGGGCGCCCCGCCCGCGCACCAAATTCTAAGTAACAGAACGCCAGCGTTTTCGTCATGTACTTGTCGGTCGCAATCGCACCGGAGTATGCTTCCTGCGCTTCGACCAAGTGAAAGGGGAATAAATGAACTGCCTACGATTAGCTCTACTGCTCTCGATTGCGCTATCAATGGGAATCACGAGCAAGGCTCAGAAAGATGAAACCAAGCCGTTGGCCACTACAAACGCCCCTCAGGCCAGCACCACCCCGGTCGCCAATCCTGTAAGCTCTTTCGTCAAACAGCAATTGGCGCGGTACAACAAAAATATGGTCGCCGCTGCCGAAGCCATGCCGGCAGAAAAATACAGCTTTAAACCCACTCCGGAGATGAACAGCTTCGCCCATCTCACTATTCACATCGCGGAAGGTAACAATACGCTCTGTTCAAAAATTTCCGGTACTCCGGCTCCGTCAGAAAAACCTACGGATGAGGATCCCAAAGACAAACTCGTAGCTGGGCTCAAATCTTCTTTTGATTTCTGCACCACCGCGCTCGCCAACGTCGACGATTCCAAGCTGAGTGAACCTGTAGTGCTCTTCGGCAGTTTTTCTTCTTCGCGTGCCGGCGCACTCATAGCGCTGAGTATGGGCTTCGCCGATCACTACGGTGCCCAAGCCATTTACCTGCGCTTGAATGGAATCCTTCCGCCCACGGCCCAACCGAAGAAGTAAATTTCTGTAATGAAAAAAAGGACCCCAACACGCCGACGTGGCGTCCCCGGGGTCCTTTTTTCGGGTTAAGCAGCGCTTAAAAGTGGAAGCCGAGCTCCACGGTTTCGCTGCGCGGCGTCACAAAGTGTGTGCCGCTGAACGTTGAAAGGAAGTTATAAAGCGCAGTCTTATTTGTGAGGTTGACGACGGTGAAGCGTAGACTCCACTTGTAACGGTCACCGCGAAACAGATTGTCGTCGCCGACGCTGACGTCAAACAGGTGCCGGGGCTTGACGCGATCGGGATTGTGGTCGTTGTTTTCCTGGCTCGGGAAGGTGTCATACCCACCTTGCGGCAGGTTTATGAGTTTCGATGTAACTCGCCCCTCACTTCCGTCGGAATTTATGCAGTCGGTTAGGGGACTGCTGAATGTCGCAAAAACTCCATTACATGCTAAGCCAATGGTCACCTGCTGGTTGGGAGTCAGAGCGAGTGCTGCACCGGCATCCGGCACGCCACTCACAACCAGTCCACTGTCGTAACGCCAGTTGAACGCAATCCACGGCAGGGTCTTCCAGGGTTGATATTGCAGATGCGTTGTCTGTTGGAAGGCTTGGTCGTGGTCAATTCGAAACGGATCCCCGCCAGTTACAGTAGCTCCCAAACCTCCGACTAGTGGTGGAAAGAAGCGGGCGTTGACGTGGCCGAGAACGGCAAAAGCGGTAAACCCGTGAAAGTTAGGTACGCTTACGCGGATGGATGCGCCGTCGAGTTTCGAGTTATGCCAAGCAATCGGGAAGGTGATTGGTGTGCCCCCAAAGATGCTAAAATCATAGCCGTTGCGCGTGTATTTCCACATGTAGTCGGCATCCACAACCAGATATTTTCCGAAGGCCTGCTCAAAGCCCGCATTGAACTGGTTTCGCTGGCCCGGACGAATGGGTGCAAAAGGCTGCGTGCCTCCCAGATTAAAGACATCATTAATCACCGGGATCGTGGACCCCTCGCTCGCGAGTACCAGGTTCTCGTTGAAAGGCGTTTCCTGAATACGCGCGTACGAAGCCCGAAGAACGGTGTTCGTCTTCTTGACATTGTAGGCGACGCCCACGCGGGGCTCCGGCTGCGTGTCGTGAACGATTCCGCGGTACAAGTCCGCTCGAAATCCTACGTTGAAGGCCCAGTTGCCCTTGTTGATCGTGTCTTGAATATAGAAGGCAATCTCCTTGATGTCTGTGCGGCCTCGGAAGGGAAACAGGCCAACACCCGCGTGCGGATGCGAGAGATCAAAGGGAAACAGATCCGTGCAGGGTGCGTCGATGGGTTGATTCGTTACCGTGTCGAAGCACGGAGCGCCAGCCACATCTGTCAGGGACGGAAGGAACGTAGGATCGGTGATCCCGAAGTTGAAATTCTCCCTCAGGAAAGTATGCTGAAACGTAACGCCAGCCTTGATGTTATTGATCCCCTTCACGTAGGAGATGTCTGACCGTAAGCCGGCATTGGTGAGCGTTCTGTTTTGATTGACGGTGGCTGGGAGATCCGCGAAAACGTTGGTGCTCGGGAAATAGTCGTACCCGTCATGACGGACGAAAGCTCCCAAGGTAAACAGTGTGGTGGTGCTAATCAAGTGTGTCCATACCGGGGCGACATTGTAGGTGTTGATTAACGAACGCTGGTCGACCGGACCTACCAGCGCTCCGGTGGGGTCGGTAACTCCAACGTTGAGATTATCTAGGCTGTTCGGTGTCTGAAACCACGAACGCGTATATCCGGCATTGACGTGGATCGTGTCCGCACTGCTAATGTTATAGTCCACTCGATCAAACAGATTCTCCTGGTTGCCTTTATCATGGATGGCCTGAAATTCCGGAGGATCCAGGAACCGGCCCGTCCGCAGTCCGTTTGCTGCGACAAAGTTGCCCCATTTCTTGCCCCCGAACGCGACATCGAACCCGACGTTCCCGGTGCCAAACGATCCATACGACGCCCTGACACTTCCCACCGGAGTCGTTTGTCCCAAACCTGAACGGGTGGTCACTTTGATGATCAAGCTCGTTTTGTCACCGAATTCCGCCGGCGGCGCGCCGGAAATTACTTCCAGCGATTGGATGGACTCCACTGGAATCTGGTTGGAAAAGACCTTGCTCTGTTGATCGGTAATAGGTTGCCCGTCTACAGAAAACGAATTCTCCGCATGATCCCCGAGCCCATGAAATAAGCCGTTCGAGTCCGCCACTACGCCCGGCGTAGCCAGCGTTACCAACGAACTAACCGAGGAAGATGGACTTTCAAGCGGAAGCTTGTCGAACAGCCCGCGGTCGACGTCGGTGTGGAAGCTGGGATCGTTCTCCACCAAGTCCCCACCCGTGGCCTCGACGGTAACCGTCGTCGCCGATGAACCCATCTTCAATCCAAACTGCACGTTTACGGGAACGGCCGAACGTACGTCTACATCTTGGGTGTAGGGTTCGAATCCTGGCGCATTTACGACCGCGTGATAGGTGTTAAATGGCACGTTCGTGAACCGAAAAGTCCCATCACTTTGTGTGGTGGTCGTGCGTTGAAAGCCGCTCACGCCATAAGAAATTTCCACCGTTGCATTGGCAACCGCCGCCCCCGATGGATCTTTTACTACTCCTTCCACGGAGCCGGCATTACCCAACTGCGCGAAACTGGGAAGTGCGCTAAATAAGAAGCCAAGGCTCAAAACGAAAAATGCAAACTTTCTAAAATTCATTTGAATTCTCCTCGGCCCTCAGGCGGGCCATCTCTGTATGTGTAGATGACGGGAATAACGCGGTGGCCATCAAATTTTATGGCTAGCGTTAGTCGAGAAACTAATTGGAGTGAATAGCGTGCTTAAGCGATTGGAGGTGCGCGGGAGGGAGAATCGTGACTGAAGAGATCTTTATTAAACTGTATGGCGATTTCGTGAACACAACCGGTCGTTAAAAGAGGCGCGGCCAACAATAACGCACTGACGCCCGGCGCTGCGCCCAAGTGCGCGGCGTGGCAAACCCGGCAGGCGGCCTCGTTTTGCCCGTTTTCGTGGTCGTGAATTACGACCTGTATCAGGAACACGACGATGCAGCAGGCAGTCGCAAGCGCCAAAGTTCGGGCGAAATAATTTACGGATTTTGAGGTGTGCCGCATGCTTTTAAACTTCAATACTTATTGTACTCGCAATATTCGCGACTAAAGTTCGGGTCGCGACGAAGTTGCTCCTTCAAGGTACCGGGGGTTGCGCCCATGGTGCAGAATCAGGTGTAAGAAAAACATGAGTATCAAAACTCCACCAAAGGTCACCACAATTGTAGCGCCTGTCGGGGTATCAATCTTAACACTCAAGATGACCCCTAACGCCGATACTAGTGTACCCATTGTCCACCCTATGGCCAGCCGCGGTCCAATGCGGTCAGCAAAAAGCATCGCTCCCACGCTGGGAACGATCAGGTAACAAAACACTAGCAGAACACCCGCAATGGCGACCGAGGAAGTAACCACAAATCCGAACGAAGCATAAAAAAGAAAATCCCAGAACCTCACGTTGAAGTTAAGTTTTTCGGCGTTATCGTGATGCATGGAAATTTGCAAAAACTTTTTGCGGAAAATGTAGTGAAATATTCCGACCGCACCGTACAAAATTGCCGTCTTGCGAACTTCCGCCCAAGACACCGCCAGTATGTTTCCCACCAGCATGTCCTTCAAATGCTCAGTTTCGCCGGTAGCTTTGCTCATCAGCAGGATTGCCGTAGCCGAGGCCACCGCGTAGGCGATACCGATGAACGCTTCCTGGGGAATATGTCCACGCCTGGTCCTCGCCATTGCAAAAATGGCCGCGCCCAAAAACGTGAAACCCAGGCTGATCCAATAAGACCCGCGTCCATGCGGATCCATTCCCACCACAATTGCCACGGTCGCTCCCAGCGCTGCGATTTGGGCTAGCGCGAGGTCCACGAAGATAACTCCCCGTTCCACCACATGTACCCCAAGGTACGCGTGGATGCCGGTCAGAATCAGGCTCGCCACGAACGGCGCGAGCAAAAACGGAAGAATCTCCATCGAATGGGCTCCTGGTGCTAGTGGGTGGTGTCGAACGCTTGTTTTAATTTGGCGATATCGTAGTCAAACAATTTGAAGTAATCGGTAACTTCCTTTTCGCCGCCGACCGACGGCAGCAACACGACTACTTGCCCGCCGGTCTCCCGGGCCACGGAATTGGGAGTTTTCAAATCGAAGTACGGTTCCACTACGATCACTTTCACGTTGTCCCGCCTCATTTGTCCAATCAAGTCCACGGTGTGCTGCGGGGTAGGCGGAATGCCCGGGCGCGGTTCCACGTAGCCCACGACGTTCAGTTGAAAATGTTCGGCAAAATTCGGCCATGAGCGGTGATAGGTCACAATCTTCCGTCCGGCGTACGGTTTCATCTCGGCTTTCCATTTCTCATCGGCCTGCTTCAACCGCTGTTCGAAATCGCTATACCGTTGCGCAAAATAAGCCGAATCATTCGGACGCATTTCACTCAGCTTGTCCGCGATGCCCTTTGCGACGCGCAATCCATTCTCGGGATCGAGCCAGTAGTGCGGGTTACCTTGCGGATGCACATCGCCTTCGGCTCTGGTCACCTGCCCAGTCGGAATCTCCAGAATCTTCGCAAAGCGCGAAGCGTCCAGATAACCTGGCGCGGATACTTGAATATTCGGATTGCTGGATTGCGTGATTAGCGGCGGCAACCATCCAATCTCCAACTCAAGTCCCACTACGATCAGCAAATCTGCCTTGCGCAGCTTCAGCAGGAAGCTGGGCTTGGCCTCCACAAAGTGCGGGTCCTGATATCCCTTGGCGATGGATTCAACATCCACTTTGTCGCCGCCCACTTCCTGTGCCAGTGAGGCCAGGTCGGTGGTCGCCGTGATGATTTTCAGCTTGTTCTCCGCACGCCCTGCCGGACTTCCCGCCAATGCACACACCAATACGATTGCCATCGCCACGGCGGTGCTTTTCGTGAAGTAATTCGTGACGTAAAATATCATTCTCTCGATCAGCCGTACCTGTGACATGCCAGTCTCCTTGTTCACCATCAAAAGGGGTGAGCGCCATGCGCGCCCATCACGAATAAAAACTGGAACAATAGCTCGTTGGCATTGTCAAAACTTGCGTTGGGAGCCGTCGCCAGGTGGCCGTACCTATATTGTCCCCGTATTTGGCTGAACTCGCTTGGCCAATAGGTAACAATCGCCGACAGGCCCGTATCAATCAGATTCGCATTGCGTGCATGTGCGCTGCGGTCGAACCGGCCCCCAACCGTCCAGCGCCGGTTCACGCGGTACTCCGCGGAGGAGTACGTTCCGAAAGCGTGCACTGATTGGGAAAGGTCCAACGGCGAAATCTGGTCGCGCAAACTGTAAAACAATTCTGTGCGGAATATAAATGACTTGTAAATCGCGCGGCGCAGCGGCTTCCACCGCAGCGTAGCGTCGGCTCCATACAGGCTGGTGATGAAAGGCGAGCCGACGTCATTGTGGCCTCGCGCGTACGAAACGCCCAAATCCAGGTTGGTGGATTCACTTAAGTCCTTGTAGCCCCGAAGGTGTCCCACCACGCTAACGTCTTGCCGCTCGTTAGCGGTGAAAACATCCCCGGAATCGCCGCGAAATACTTGTCCGGTGGCTTCTAGGAACCAACCCTTTGGCGCCGGCAAGATGCGCGACAACGAAAATCCGGCGTCGTCAATGCCATCTTCGCCGCCAACCAGATTATTCGTCGCCAATGGCCGGTCTATGAACGGCAACGCGTGGTTGTGAATGGTATTGATCTTGCCGAAAGCGGCTCGCATTTTTCCGACCTTCAAGAGCAGCCCGGCGGGCAACGACGTAAACGTCACATACCCTTCTTCCACGTTCACCCCTTGCTCGCCAAACGAGATAAATACGTCCGCGCGCGCATAGGGATCGATAATCGCTTGTACCCCCAACTCCGACTCATGCAACTCCAGTGACGGAGACGGAGTCACGTCGTTGTGACCGACTGCGCCGATAAAGTCGCCGATCAAGCTGATGTCGGGATTTAGCAACCTGGCATTCCCGCTGGCGCCGCCAAAAGTCTGGGTCTGCGTTGACTGTAGCGCTTGAGCTTGGGGAGTAGGTGCAGCCAGAGCCGCGGCAGGCATCGTGGCAACGTTCGTTACGCTTGACGACTCCGCGATTACTGGCCGGGGAGCTGGTGCAGATGCAGATGTCAGCACCAGTCGCGCTGCTGCCTCTTCACTAGGGGCCTTCGCGTCCGCCAGGACCTTCAGTTGACCGCGCAGCAGGGCCACTTGCTCGGCCAGCATGCTCACCTGTTGTTCTAGCGTTTGTATGCGCGCCTCAGAATTGGCAGTGGACTTTTCGCCTGAAGAGCCGTTTGTTGGGACTCCCTGGGCCTTGGCGCAAACAGCTACAAATAGCAGAGCGCATAACACGGAGGTCTTTTTCATAAACACTTCTCCCAAATGCAAAAGTTTTTCTACGTCACCAGGAGATACTAGAGGGGGCTAGCAAAAACTAACAGCAGGGGGTGCGCGCGGTGAAACGGCGTGGGGAATATCTGGGGATGTTGCCGCCGGAACCGGAAAGGTCTCCAGCTGATTGATGACCGTCGTGAAAGCGAGACTGGGGGAGCTTGGCGTGACGACTGATCCGGCCGCCGAGCAGAGCGGGCAAACGTGAGAGTCCGAAGGTGCCGCGCTTAGGTCTCCACAATAGTGAAACTGCGCCCCCAGAAATATGACTGCCAGGAGCAAAGTTAGAATGTGGATTTTCCGGACATCCCCAGACATGTGCTTTGTAAGACGGAGCTTAGGCCGGAATGGTTGCGGGGTCAAGCAGCGAAACAATAGGATTGCCAAGTTCTAAATGGCTATTTCATAGCTTCCAGATTGACTTTAACTTCTTTTAACTCAGGCCGGTCGGCTCCAGCGTCCACTATTTTCAGCAGTTGCATGTAGTAATCTCGTGCAGAGCGGATGTCGCCCGCCGCCTGGCTTGCTTGCGCGGCGCCCAGCAAAGCGTCAAACCGGTTGGGCGCCTCGGCCAAAACCACCTTATAAGCCACCATCGCATCGTGCGGCTTCTTTAACTCCATCATTAAATCCCCTAACATCTCGCGAGCCGGCATGGTGGTAGACTCGAGGCCTTTGGCATCTTCTCGGTCAGCCGCGGATCGTAGTAAATCTATGGCTTTAGCGGAATTTCCCTCAGCATACGCCAGCCAGGCCTCCGCTTCGCGCAGGTCGGTAGCTTTCTCCGTGGAAACATCATAGCCCGTAGCTTTACTCTCTCCTTCGCGGTACAACACGGCTTCCGCCAATTTGCTTACATCATCTTTGGCTGTCGCCACATCACCGCTTCGTGCCGCTCCTATCGCCTTCGCCCAGTAAATGATGTCCCGGGAGTTTCTTCGCTCCGGAACCGACAGTGCCGCAGCCTCCTTCCATCGGTGCAGCTCGATCGCATTACGCGCGTCCACCGTGGCCCGGTGATCGGCTTTTTCTCCCTCGCCAGAACCGGGCACGGTCATCTCTTCCGCCGACAACGCGCGCGCCTGGGCTTCCTGTCCACTTTGCAAATAAGCGTAATCCAGGAAGTCCATGGCATGGGTTTGGTAATGTGCCTCGGCTTGATGCATTTCCGAAGCATGCGCTGCTGCCGCTGTGGCCGCTATGTTCGATGCAATCGATTCCTGCCACAACCCCAGCCTCGTAAAAATGTGCGACGGCATATGCAGAGCGTGCGAGGAATCCGGCGCGATCTTCGCGTANGCGCGCGCCGCGGCAAGCCCTTCACTCGCAAACTGCGGTTTGTCCGTGGCGTGAATCAGGTAATGCGCTACACCAGGATTGCCGGGATGCTTCTGGAAGAGCGGTTCTAGTATCGCCATCGCTTTTTTGCGATTGGCCGTGTCATCGACGTCTTCATCCGCCAAAGCCACCAGCGACAAGGCATAAAACGCGCTGGCCTCCACATCGCCCGGCGCGCCCGAATGTAATTGCGCTAAGGCTTCCGAGTACGCGGTAGTCCGCTGCACGTGAGAAAGCTTCTCGTCGTTCTGATAAAACGCGGCGGCCGCGGCAATATATCCGCGTTCACGCGGGGTGGGGGCGCTGAGTTTCTGCGCCTTTTCCACGCTCTCTAAACCTTCTTTAAGCGTTCGCTTCCCTGGAAAATCCCACAACTGGTGATAAAGCGCCATGGCCGCGCCCCAGTGTGCTATCGCACAATGCGTGTCCAGGTCCGCGCCCGCCTTGAACGCACTCTCCGATTCCCGATACTGAAACGAATGCAACAGCGCCAGCCCCTTCAGTAACGCCGGTTGCGCTTCCGCTTTGCAGCTATTGGGGAAATCCACGTGGCCAAGTTGCTCGGAAGTTGTTTCAGGAGAGTGCTTCGCGGTGGCGAAAAAGTAACTTAAGGGCAGTCCTAGACACAGTGACGTCGCAAGGAAAAGGTTGATCACGATGCTCATGCGCATCCCTCCGTAGCCGTTACACGTCCGAGTCCGCTTCCGCGACGAGGCAGCATTCTGCTAACTGCGCACCGATTTTAGCAGCTCCTAGGGCCCGAGCCGGTTTGTCTCGGTTGTTTCGCCTTCCCCGGGGTACGCCACTCTGATAGGTGCTCGCATATAGATGAACGGTTCACTCGTCGGTCGAGGTGTGCGGCTGAAATGATCACAGAAAATGCAATGCTCAGAACAGCCACCCTTGCAAAAACCGCAAGGATGGGTCACCCAACGTCAGAGGCCCAACTTCCTTGAAACGGACTCCGCCCAGCCTTCGACCTTCCCATGGCCATCCTGTTAGAATACTTACTGGAGCGGTTCTTCGAAGCAGGTGAGGGAGCGAAAGCTGTTTGAACCAATGACGAATCTCTGAGGCGCTGCGGACAGACAGCCTGTGTGCACGGCCTGTCCCGCTGGCTGGTCAACGCGTCAATCGCAAGACGACCCGCGAGCGGGGCAGGAAAGCCTAACGGTTGGCTCGTGGTGCCCACCTAATTCAGAGGTTCACGGCCTAGCTCCCCACNGCCTAGCAGTCCGCTCTATTTTTTTGCCCGNGTGATTGTCNGGCTCCCAAAACCAATGCTAGANAAACTTCACTAGCGCCTCGGTGGTTTCCTTGGGCCGCTCTTCCAGGATCCAATGGCCGGTCTCCGGCAGTACGATCACCGTCACGTTCGTAGCCACCAACTTCATCTGCTGCCCCAATTCTTTTCCCAGCGACTTTTCCCCGCCGATGGACAGCACCGGCATGGTCAGCTTGGTGCGCGACAAGTCCGCGAAATCCTTGGCCGTCTGCGGCCACGACACAAAATATTGCCACGCCGCCCTCATACGTCCCGGCCGAGAATATGCGGCGATGTACGCCTTCCGGTCGGCCTCCGGGAGCGAACGGTTCTTATCGGCGGCTAGATCGTCCCAAAAAAACGAAAAGTAGATTTGTTCGCGCCCGGCGACCAGCGCTTCCGGCTTCGGCCCGTTGAATCGAAAATGCCAGATCGACGGGTTGTTATAAATCGGTTCCCAGCCTTCGACGCCCGGCAAAAATGCATCCATTACCGCAAGTTTCTCCACTTCCGCTGGGAATTGCGCGGCATATGCGTAAGCCACCATCAGCCCGATGTCATGTCCCACGAGGCGGGCTTTTTCGATACCTAGCGAGCGCACCAGCGAGTGAATGCTGATCGCCGCATCCTTCATGTTGATCCCGTTTGCAGGGATTGAGGAGTCACCAATTCCTGGCAAGTCCGGCGCGATTACCGTGAACTTCTCACCGAGTACCGGCAATATCGGCGTCCACATCCTCGACGTCTCGGCAAAACCATGCAGCAAGACTACTGCTGGACCATGGCCACCCATGGTGTAGTGCAATTTCAGTCCGTCAACGTCCGCATCCTTTGATGCGAAGCCCGGTGGCAGCCTGTCTTGCCTTTGCGCGCGCGCCGGAAATGAAGCGACGAGTAGGGTGAACAAGAAAGTTCCTACAGCGAATTTGAACCTCATAGGTCTCCTTAGGGTCAGCAGACGGGTGCTGCAGAATATAACAGCGGCCGGCCGAGATGCGCGGCTGAAATAATCACAGAAAAATGTGAATGCTCAGAAAAGCCCCACCTTTGCAAAAGCCGCAAGGATGGGCCACCCGACGGATTCGCCGGTCCGGCCGTGACGTCGTTGATGCGCACGTGGATGTGTACTACGATTTGGTCCCTATATGATGAAAGCCGTGCAATCAGCCCCACAAATCGCCAGCTCTCCGCTTCGTGAAGCTCTGCCGAACTCCGAAGCTGGCTTCCTGTGGGATTTCTGGTATCCGGCGCTTCGCAGCTCGGAGATAAAGGGTCAAAAACTCTCGACCGCCATGCTTTTGGAAGTGCCTTTAGTGCTGGGGCGCACTTCGGACGGAAGGGCATTCGCGATGCGGGATGCTTGTCCGCATCGAGGAATCCCATTGTCGTATGGGAGATTTGACGGGCAGGCGGTGGAATGCAGCTACCACGGTTGGAAATTTGACGCGTGCAGCGCGCGATGCCTGGAAATTCCGTCCCTTGCAAGCCAGGATAAATTGCGCGTCGACCGGATTTTCGCGGGGCATTATCCATGCGCCGAACAAGATGGATACGTCTGGGTATATATGACCACGCCGGGCTCGCGGACCCCGGAAAATGTGCCGGAGGCCCCACGGCTACCGGTCTTCAGCGAGAAATACAAGATCACCAGGCTGTCTTGCGAACTTCCCTCGCACGTGGATCAGGGAATTATCGGCTTGATGGACCCAGCGCATGGGCCGTTCGTGCACCAATCGTGGTACTGGCGAAGCCGGCGAAGCATCCATGAAAAAGAAAAGCGCTTCGAGCCCATTCCCAATGGTTTTCGTATGAGCAGGCACGAGCCGTCGTCCAACAGCGCGCCGTATAAATTGTTGCGATATTTTTCAGGCGAAGCCACGACGACGATGATTGATTTTGTCTTACCCAACATGCGCCTGGAAGAAATTCGCAGCGGCCACTTATGGTTTTCGAGCCGCGCCACGGTGACCCCGGTGCGACAAGATCTATGCCGCATCGATTTTGTGGCCGCGTGGAATCTGGCTCGGTGGATGCCATTCGTCGTGCCGGTTTTTCGCGCCTTTGCTAAAAAGTTCTTGCGGCAGGATCAGGAAACGATGATTAAGCAGGCGGAAGGCTTGAAACACAATCCTCACTTAATGCTGATAGATGACGCCGACCGCCCGGCGAAATGGTATTTCGCGCTCAAAGCTAATTTGCTCGATTCTCGCAGCACCGGCACGCCCATGGTTCATCCCATGCCGGGCCCGGTAACGCTTCATTGGCGTAGTTAACAAATCAAATGGGGCGAGCGATGTTCGGAAAGTCCAGCCAGACTTTTATTCCGCAAAAATGCGCGCCCTCCGTGCAGATGGGCGTAGTCACTCCCGCACGAACATAACAAGGCGGCCCAACGTAGCGTGCTAACTCCGGATGTACTTCACGCAATTGATCAAGCTCGTCCATGGAACACTGATAAATCTCTTCCTGGGCATTAAAACAGGTTCGCATCGTCCATTTATGCAGCAGATGCAGCAGCGATCCGGTTTCGACCACACGAATCGATTTTGCATTGGGCAAAAGATATAGCGCGAGCTCCAGAGGAACGCCGCGATCGATCAATTGATTCTTGGCTTGCCAGGCGTCCTGCATCGCCCGTTCGTAAACCTCGCGTGCTTGTGGATTCTGCGCCAGCAATTTTGGAGTGATGAAATCGGGTTCTCGCGTGTCGGTAAGAGTGAGCAGCGGCCGCGAGCCGGGAACCATTCTGTGGCGTTGATCCTGACTGTCGGCGGTATGGCTGATTTTCTTGGCAAATGTGTAGTTGATGTGCTGCAACGCACGCATCATGGGCGCGTGAACGCCAACATTTAATGTTTCGAGGCGGTAGAGATTCCTAGCCGGGTTGAGCAGACGATCGATAGCCTCTGCGTCGGAACATTGCGCTTCAGTAAGCCCTACTACCGCGCGATACGCTTGCGCAATCACTCTTGGCGCATTGGCGGAATAATCAATCAGCTTGGAAGTTTTGCCGTGAAGATTAAAATCAAATTCACGTTCGAAGTCGCCGTCTGCGCCCGCGGTTCGATTACTTGAGGGCGATGTGCCATTGGCGCCGCTATTCTGGCGGTCACTCCATTCCGGAACTTCTTCAATCGCTTCCGTACCGAAGCGATCGAAGAATTGGGCGTCCACTTCTCGTACATGAGCGACCATGGCGCCGATTATCGCGCGCGCTTCATTGGGCGTATCGCATGCCGTACTCATCCGCCACAGGCGATGAAGAACGATACCGGATATGGTGTGCACCATGGTGGTAAAGGCCGCCACCGGGAGCACATAACGCGCAATTTCTATGGCGCGTTTTTCAGCGGACCGCTCGATTTTCTGAGCACGCTTGGGATGGGACATCGGTCCGATGTGCCAGATGCCAGACAAAATTGTGCGGGCATTTCCGACCAGCAGCGCCGACAATTCGCGATAGTAATCCCAGGCCCGCGCGATGGCTTGCTCGTAGATCTCCTTGCTGCCTTCGTCAAAAAATAGCGATAACGGCGGGACGTAGGCGTGCGCACGATCCAGGCGGACATAGCGCTGGCTTTGCTGCTCAGAGTTGTAAAAAGGGTGGGCGTGAAGAAACGACCACACAAACTGGCGGCTGACATTTTCGAGTCCAAATTCAAAATGGGCGTGCTGGTAGACGGTGTGATGGCCGCTGTAAAAGGTGCCTGTGCCGATATTGAGGCGTTGCTTGTCGGTGATTTCTTCGGGGCCAATTAATTTTGATGCGTAGCAGGTTCGCGCCGCAGCAATGGCGGAATCGTAGGGATGCGCAAAGGAATTTCGCAGGGTTACGCGCGGCGGCGCGGTCTCTACCAGTTCCCCTGAACGCGCCCCTTCGAACATGCGAGATTGATCGGCCACGATGGAACGTTATTCTACACGGACGGCTGAGAGCACACGAGCACACTTAAGGCGTCATCAAAGCGCGTCATGATAATGTTTGTGGAATAAAGAAGCGGCGGTTACTTCTTCGCGGCTCCGGCCTTGGCAGCAGCGTCGGCATACTTCTTCGTGAATCGCTCGACGCGGCCGGCAGTGTCGATAAGCTTTTGTTTGCCAGTGAAAAAGGGATGGCAACTTGAGCAAATTTCCACTCTCAGGGTGTCGCCTTTTATGGTCGAACGCGTTGGGAAAGTGTGCCCGCATGCGCAGTGCACGGTAACGGCGTGATAGTCGGGATGAATACCGGGTTTCATGGGGTCTCCAATCCATCGCGTCCGGTCTGCACGGCACTGTCGAATCCTGCCGCGTCGCTAGGTCGCGAGGCAATAGTGATTATACGCGAGGTGTCAAAGGTTTGCTAATTGAGGGGAGCTGACAGATTTCGCGAGCGCCGGTTTAGTTGACGAACGTGCAACCGACGCGGAAGCCCAGATTGGTGCGCAGTGTCCAGACGGGCTTGAGGTTGACGCGCACTGGGGGAAGAATCGGCACGTGCAGAACGGCGAGAATATTTTCTGTCAAGCCCTCAGCAGAATCGAGTTCGAGAGCTACGCCACCAAAGCCGAGATCCAACACCTTAGCGCGACGGGAGCCTTGTTCTCCGAGCACCGCGTAGGCATTTGTGCCGGTCATGGAGACGCGTTCCGCCTTACGCGGCGTCGTAAAAGCGCGCGGGGGTCTGCCGACGGAAGATAATTTTGAGCTTTCAGGCTGACCCTGCGAAGTTACCGGGGGCGCTGCTTCCTCTTGTTTTTCCGGCGTACGCTTAGACTCAATGGAAATCGGAGGTGCGGGAGGGGACGCTGGGCGCTCCGCGGCGGGAGGGGTTACCGGCGCTTGCGTTGGTGCCGCCTCCGCGGGTCGCGGCGTGGGGGTCTCAGCTGTTCTGCCGCGGTGAGCATGCTTGCGTTGATACAAGCGCTCATCAGCAATGCGTACGAGGCCTTCGGTATTGTCGGCATCCTGAGGGAAATTCGCAACGCCATAATCCATTCCTACGGTGACATTGAGTTGCAGCGATTTTAGGGTGTCCGCAAATACCGTCTCAACACGGCGGCTGAGCGCCAGCGCTTGCGCCGCATCTGTTTGCGGAAGGATAAGCGCGAATTCATCACCGCCGATTCGAAAGGCGAAGTCCGAAGTGCGCAACGCTTTCTTTAACGTAGCAGCAGCCAGTCGAAGAACTTCATCGCCTCGCGGGTGGCCATGCTTATCGTTTACTTCCTTGAAACGATGCATGTCCATCATGACTAAGCTGAGCGGCTGGTTATAGCGTTTTGCGCGGTTTAATTCTCGTTCAATAAACTCATTGAAGACACGGCGATTGTAGAGTTCCGTCAGCGAATCCGTAACCGCATTCAAGTTTAATTTTTTTAATTCGTCGTATTCGATGAGCACTGGAACGCGCAGCAGTCCGGCGGTGGAGAGCACATCCATAAGCGCGGTTTTTAACGAAACGGTGCGGTGGAGCGCTTCGCTCAATTGGCGCCTGCGCGTAATCATCTCTTCCCATATTTGCAGGCACTGGCTCTCGCGGAGGTCGAGATGCGTGACCGCGCGTAGATAGCGTTGGAGGAATTGTCCGCGAGCAGGCTGGTCTAGGGTCTCGAGCGTATCGGTAAGCAGCTCGAGATAGGAATCTTCTAAAGACGAACGAGGAGGCGCTGGGACGCCGGGGCTGGGCATATCGGGTCTAACCTAACCTTTGCCTGTCCCCGCGGGGGTGGGGTGAATCACTGAGGCTGCCCTTTAAGGGAGCATGCCGAAGTCCATTTGAAGTGGGACTACATCGCGACGCCCGTGCGAGAGAATCAGGAAAGCGTTGCGCTATGCTATTACAAAAGAGCGGCATACGGCAACTGCAGGTAAAACGTACAAAATGGATATCAGATTAAGACTGTTGCGCGGGACTTAGAATAGGCAGAAAAGTGTACAAATTTACTCAATTGCCCTGAGGAATTCCAATCCGAACAAACGCATTTCCCCTCTGCTTTCTTGCCGGAGTACGCGGGCGACCATCGGCGGTGTTTCGTTGGGTACGATCCCCGAAGAGGCCGGCGAAGGAGCGGGAATGGTCAGGTGAACGAGCTGATCCTTGCGGAGCTGATATGCCGAGGTAATGCACGCTCCGGTTGCACTTATGTTTAAAGTCTTGGTTAGTTCAATAAATTCCGCCCCCGAAGAATCTGTTGCGCGCAAAAATACGGGGACTTGCAGCCGAAGACGAGTTGACCGCCGCGTCGAAGATGAGTCCAAGCCTTGGTTTTCCTTGATCAGGTCGAATTCCACTTTCTCTCTCTTAGTACTAGGGACCTAGTACGGATATAAGCATCTTTAGTGCCACACAATCAGGCAGCCACCTATCGCAAGTCATTCATATTAATAGAATTAATATGACTATACCAGACCTGGCCGGAGTCAGGGGGAGTAGTCTTCTCGGGATATCCAGTTGGTTTCCGATAATGTGCAAATGGAACGCTTTTACCATTGACAGCCCGTAACCCCTTTGCGAGTATGAGCCAGCCAACATAGGAAAATTTTTGCCACTTAGCGACGCTCGACGGATGGGACTGAAATGTCTGTAGATACAGGTACTTCTTCCATGGCGAATGGCCGCTTGGCCCCCAAGCGACGGCCAATGTCCCCCGAGCGCTCTTCTGACACACTGCCGGTCAGCCTGGTTCATGGACTTTTGGACGCAGTAAATAGTTCACTCCTGGTAGCGGATCGTGACGGGCGAGTGCTATTGCTAAACCAGCGAGCGCGTCAATATCTGCTCTCCAAGGGCTTGGATCATCAGGAGGCCCTGCATCTTTTTAAGGATATTTTGAAGATTGGGTCGGGACATATCTTTAAATTGATAGAAAACGGGGAGCATCGAATGGAGCTCGATGTCGAGCTCGGAGATGTAAAGTCCCGAGCGCTGGTCAAGTGGATGCCTGATCCGGATTGGCTTGTGGTGCAGCTGGAAATTCCGACCAAGGAACAAAACGCCGCGGCGTCGGAAGCCGCGACCCAACTTACCGTACAAGAATTGTTGCAGGAACGCGAAATCACCTACCGCAATTTGCTCGCAGCGTACCTGAAACTTCAAGAAGTGAACCGTCAGAAGACCGTGTTCCTGGCCTCCGCCGCGCACGAACTCAAAACGCCGCTGGCGGTGATTAAGGGTTATTACGATTTATTGCTGACCGGTTCGTTGGGGCGGCTGACCGACAAACAGCAGGATATTCTCGAAGAGTCGAAAGACAGCTGCGAACGGCTGGTGCGCCTGGTGTCGATGTTCCTTAACTATTCCGCATTGGAGAGCGGAAAATTGGTTTTGCAACTTCGCGAGAACGATTTGCGCGATTGCCTGGATGAATTAGCAAAGCGTTGGGCGGAAGCATTTCAGCGCAAAGGCGTGAAACTGGATTCGAGTTTCGACCCCTCGATTCCCACTTTTCGATTTGATTACCAGAAGGTGCAACAAGCCGCCGCAAACCTGCTGGACAATTCCCTCAAACACACGCCTCCGGGCGGAAGCGTCACGCTCCGCGCGGGACCTCATTTTTGGGAGCGCCGTGTGGCTGGCGTAGCGCCTACTCAGGAACGCCGCCGTTTCCGGCTTCCTCGCCCCAACAGCGTGGAAGTCAGCGTAACCGATACCGGCCCAGGTATCGCTGCGGAGCATCATCAGGAAATTTTTGAGGATTTCGTGAGAGTGGATCGCAACACCTCCGGCATGGGCTTGGGCTTGGCCATCGCCAAGCGGCTTATTCAGGCGCATCGCGGCAAAATCTGGGTCGAAAGCGAACATCAAAAAGGCAGCACTTTTACATTTTTATTACCGATGGACCCAAGCTAGGTAAAAAGGTTTCCGCATCAGAAAGGTAAATATGTCCGCAAAAGAAGTTAAAGAAAAAATTCTCGTCATCGATGACGAGCCCAGTATTCGAAAGTACCTGCAGACCCTTCTGGAAGTGGACGGCTTTGAGGTGGAAGCGGTCAGCTCCGGAAGAGAGGGCCTCGAAAAAATTACCGCTGGAGAGAGACCCGACTTCATCATTCTCGACGTGCTGATGCCGGAACTTAGTGGTATTGAGACGCTCAAAGAACTGATGCAAATCGACCGCAGCTTGAACGTGATCATGCTGTCGTGCTCGAACGAAGTTGGCACGGTGGTCGAGGCCATACGCATCGGAGCGCACGACTACCTGACCAAGCCTTTTGAAAAGACCGAGCTGGATGCAGCGATGCTGAAGTCGCGCCAGAAAAAACAACTGGTGACGGAAAATCTGGCGCTTCGCGATTACTGCGAACAAATCACCGAAGACATCAGTTTCCTGGCGGCCAGCCCGCAAATGGTGCGCATTCGTCAACAGATACTGCAGATCGCTCCCGTGGACGTGCCGGTTTTCATTTGCGGGGAAAGCGGAGTCGGCAAAGAAGTAGTGGCGCGTATGATTCATTTGCGGTCGAAGCGGCGCAGCCAACCTTTTATAAAAGTGAATTGCGCTGCCTTGCCCGGAGAACTGCTGGAATCGGAATTATTCGGTTTCGAGCAGGGGGCGTTTACAGGCGCGGTGCGGGCCAAGCCCGGCAAATTCGAAATGGCCAATAAAGGAACTATTTTCCTCGACGAAATCGCGGAGATGACCACGCATTTGCAGGCCAAACTTCTGCATGTCCTGCAAGACCATCAATACTCTCGGCTCGGCGGCCGTCATCTCGTCGAGACCGATGTACGCGTCTTGGCCGCCACTAACGTCGACGTTCAGGAAGCAATGAAAACTGGACGGTTCCGGGAAGATCTTTACTACCGCTTGAACGTGCTATCGATAAATGTGCCGCCGCTGCGCGAGCGCACTTCGGAAATTCCACTGTTGTTCCGTCATTTTCTTCAGAAGTATAGCGAGAAGTTCGGCAAGACGCCGCAAGGTCCCTCCAAGTATCTGTTGGATGCCGCCGTGAATTATCCGTGGCCAGGCAATTTGCGCGAACTGGAGAACTTTGTGAAGCGCTACGTCATCCTAGAAGATGACGAGGGTAGCTTGCGCGAACTGATAGAAATGTCATCCGCGAGACAGCGTACTTCTCCGCGTGCGGAGCCTGTTGTGCATCGTGAGCCGCAAGGATTAAAGGCTCTTGTGCGTGGCCTGAAGGACGAAGCGGAGATGGAAGCGATTGCCGATGCGCTAGAGAAAACTCGGTGGTGCCGCAAGGATGCCGCGAAAATGTTAGGCATCAGTTACAAGGCGCTGCTGTACAAAATGCGTCAGTTTAATCTGGACACACCGCGGACGAGGCGGGCCAGTGTGCCTGCGGCGGCAGCGGCTGAAGAACCTACGACCGTCGGAATAGGGGGCCGGAACGAGTAGGCTCGCCTCCCAGTACGGGCCGTTTATCTTTAGAACAACCATGCCGGCTGTTTGCGGTTACAGCGTGGCAGCTTCGCGCTATTTACAGTAAGGTCACTCCTAGGGGGAGGCGCGAACCACGTCACATTGCCGCCGCGTTTACTGAGGATGCAAGGAATGTCGGAACGCCGCAATGCCCGGAGATACGATCTGTCGTTGCCAGTTATGATTCGCATTCCCTCCGAGGCCACTGACGTACGAATGGGTGGCTTGCAGAAGGGCGAGACGCTCGATATTTCCACGCGGGGGATGTACTTCATAATAGAGCAGGATCTGCAAGCGGGCTCAGAACTCGATATTACCCTAACGCTGCCCGCTGAAATCACCCATGGCTCGGAAGTATTTGTGAAAGCGGCGGTAAAGTCGTACGTGTTGACCCTCGCTCAGAAGCACGGAATATGCGGCTCGGCGTGGCCGCCGTAATTGAACGCTACGATATTGTTCGTGGCGAAAACGCCCCTACCAATTAAATTAGTTAAGGACAGCCTTGCCGAGTGATCTGCGAGAGCTTAGTGATGGCCTCGCTATTGCCCTTTTTCGCCGCGGCTCTCAGAAGCACGCGGGCCTGATCGCAGTTCTTCGTCACTCCGCCGCCAATTAAGTACAGTTTTGCCAAAGTTACTTCGGCCGACGTATTTCCTTTGCCCACCTCTTGCCAAAGTGCACGGACCTCTTCAGCAGGGCTCAGGTTGCGCGTATTCCTGGGGACGCTATCTTCAGCGGAAGGCCCCGGTCGTTCATCCTTAAACGTGGGGTCCGCTTTTGTTGGAGGCGAAACAACTTTTTCGCGATCTTCTTGTGACCGGACGGCTTCCGGTTTGTCAGCACTATTCGTCGTCGCCGACGATTGTGATGCAGGGTGATCTTCCTTGCTGGGATTTGCTGGTGCCGGTGCCGGTGCCGGCTGCTGGACTTCTTCTGCGGGCTTGGATGTATCGGGAACCTGCGCTTGGGAAGTTTCCGAAGGTGCAGATATAGTCTGCCCCAGGGAAATCAGGGAGCGGCCAATCGTTTCGCGAAAACTGTATAGCAGGATAGCCAGCAACAGGAGGCATGCCACCACCGCCGCTACAACGACGCCATTGCCTCGAGTGCGCGTGTCTGCCGGTAGACCGTCAGGATAATTCCATTCACTCGTGATCCATGTGGACCTCGGCAACGCCGCGGCGTTAAGTTCACCGGTGGAACCCTGAGCGCCCTGACTTTGCGGCGCTCCATCGTCGAACGATTGGCCAAAATTCATCCCAAACTCACGCCTAGGTTGTGTCTGTGCCATCGGTTCGGAGGCCCAACTTTTAGTCGATTCCGCCCTAAAATCGTGATCGAGCTCCAAGGGATTATCACTTCGCGCTTCAGCCGAGGAGGCCATGCTGGGCGCACTTAGTTCCGCTAGCCATCTTCTAAGAGCATGGAGAAATTGTGTCGATACATCGGTGAACTGCAAACCTGCCACTTTGCCGTCATCCTTTGTCCATTTAATCTCACCATACCCTTCTAATTTCTCGGTGCCATGAATGACAAAGGAAAACGGAATTCGCCCGGTGGGCCGAACGGAAGTTACCGCCCGAAACGCAAATCCTTCTTCGGAGACCGTTAGCATCATGCCGCCATTCCGGGACTCCAGCTCGACATAAACCAACTGATCGAGCTTTATACTTGAAAATTCGGAATGCACAGATTTATCCATCATTACTCTACCGCCCGCCTATGAGCTTCAGGACCTCTATGCCAGGGGAGCAAAATAAGGGGTGCTCTCGATTCGCTCTTTAGGGCAATTAACGGAAGACTCGACTGCAAGCCAACAGAGCGATCGACCGGCCCGGGCAGGGTTTACAGTGTGCCATATCTCACTCCGCGAAGTGTAGCTCGGATTCAGGGACGTCCACAGGGGCTAATTACGGTGGAAAACTGTTCTTTTATGGAGCGAAGATTTTCCTTTTCATGCGCTGGCCAGAGCCAGGAGCTAATTACCGGTACCAATGCTTTATTCTGAGTTGTAAGCTATGCCACAATTTATCAATGACTTACGAATTGGCCCTGCCTTTCCAAAGTTGTCCTAACGTTGGCGAATTGGATGCACTCTTCATGGCACCAGCCCATGGTCACCGCATCCACAACACGAGCTAATGACCCAAACTCGACCAACGCTCCTCCTCCGGACTACGTGCTTTTTGGGCGATCCGCGGCTATGAACGAAGTTCGACTTCGGGCCGAGAAGATATGTAGGACCAATATACCGGTTCTTCTTTGTGGGGCAGGGGGCACGGGGAAAGAGGCGATGGCCCAGTGGATTCACGCTCGATCCGCCTTTGGCCAAGGTCAGTTCATAAAGGTAAACTGCGCCGCGATACCTGGCAATCTGCTGGAGAGTGAGCTCTTTGGCTATGAAAAAGGGGCATTTACTGGGGCACACGTTTCAAAGCCGGGCCGCGTGGAGCTGGCACACAATGGCACGCTGTTTCTGGACGAGATCGCCGATCTGGAAATGGGACTGCAAAGCAAGATGCTGCACTTCCTGCAAGACGGCTGTTTTGCGCGTATCGGAGATCGGACGGAACGAGCCGTGAACGTACGCGTAATTTGCGCTACTAATAAGGATCTAGAACAAGAAATTGCCGCCGGAAACTTTCGCTCAGACCTGTTTTACAGAATTAATGTAGTTCGCTTTCGTTTACCCAAGCTCTGTGAACGCAAAGAAGACATTCCCGTGTTGGCGGAATATTTCCGCAGCCTGCATGAAAAGCATTTCGCGATTCAGTCGAAACCTCTTAGCCCTGGAATAATCGAGTATTTGCAGAATGCCGATTGGCCCGGAAATGTGCGCGAGCTCTCCAACGGTATGGCTCGCCATGTCTTGATCGGGCCGGAGGCCTCCCTGGGCCAAACGGTCGCAGCCGAGCGGGGGTCCATCAAATCGCAAATCAAAGGGGCGGTCGGGGCCGTGCCTCTGAAACGCATCGCCAAGGCCGCAATACAGGAACTTGAGCGTAACGTAATTCTCGATTCCCTGCGCGCTCACCAGTGGAACAGGCGCAAAACCGCCGCCGCACTTCAAATCAGCTATCGCGCACTAATCTATAAGATTCGAGATGCCGGATTGACTTCCCGGCGTCCGGCGCGGCCCTCGGATCGCCCCGAACAAAATCCTTTCGCAAAGTTGTAAGCCTCTGTACCACTAGCCGCACTAAAATTCCTTCAACAATTAGCTGTAAACAATTAGTTAATACTTACTGCTAGTAACAAGTAGTAAAGACGGGGCAGCGCTTTTGTCCCTCGGGGCAGGTACTACCTGCACCAAATTGGGACGACCCGCCAGTAGTTCCAAACCACGTCCAAATCTAGTCTTCCCTTGGTGCAGCTCGGGGGAGAAATGGCTAAGTGCTACAAGGGCTCTAGGCTACTAGGGCGGGGAAGTTTGGCAACATCCAGGTTCGCGGGAGCGCTGATTTTATGGAGCGCGGTCCTCACGGTTTTCTTATGGACCAGCGGTTGTACAGGAATGGTCAACGGCCAAAATCATGCGCAATCGGCTATCCAGGTAATACCTGGAACGGTGGATTTTGGAAGCGTTGGGCTAGGCAAGCAGGTTTCACACGCCGTTTCGGTCGTGAACAACAGCAAGTCAATTGTAACGCTGACGAAAGCGAACATTTCCAGATCCGAGTTTTCCATTTCGGGACTGAAATTTCCACTTTTCCTAAATCCTGGGCAAAGGTCCAATTTCACTGTTTGGTATAAAGGAGGCCGAGCGGGCAAAGCAGCGGGTACGTTGAGTTTCAACGGGGAACCTGGCGCTCCGAATCCTGTGATCCTGACCGGGTCGACCGGGAACTCCGGGCAGCAATTGACCGTTTCGCCGGCCAGTCACAACTTCGGAAACGTTACCGTGAACACCGTCGCAAATGCCGCCGTAAGCCTCACAAACTCCGGCGCGGCAAATCTCACCATCTCGCGCATAGTGGTCTCAGGAACCGGCTTTGCAGCAAACTCCATCAAGACGCCAACGACAGTTCCGGCGGGTGGCAATGTGGTTCTTGATGTCGCCTTCTCACCAAAAACGACTGGAAACTTCTACGGCGCCGTGACCGTTTCAAGCGACGATCCTGATACTCCAACAGAAACCATAGCCCTGGACGGGACGGCGACGACTCAGACGATTGGAAAGCTGATTGCCACACCCGCGGCCCTCAATTTCAACAATGTAAAGCAAGGCAGTACGGCCTCGGCGGTGACCACCTTGAAAAACGTCGGGACTGCCAATGTGACCCTTTCGCAGATCAACATCAGCGGGTCGGGATTTTCTACCTCAGGTATTGCTACTCCGGTGCTGGTCGTGCCCGGCGAAAGCCTGGCTTTGACAGTGAAATATAGCGCCGCATCGAACAGAACCAGCAGCGGCAATATTTCCTTAGTTAGTGCCCAAGGCGGCGTTACCAGCGTCAGCGTTTCTGGAACGGTGGCGCAGTCATCGCTCAACCTCTCGCCGGCAAATATCAACTTTGGCAACGCTGTGACCGGTGTGACTAATTCGCAAACGGTTCAGATTGGCAATCCTGGCACTGTGCCCGTGACGATCACGGCAGCGAATCTTTCAGGCGCTGGCTTCAGCACTTCCGGATTAACTTTTCCTCTGACATTGAGTGCAGGCAAAACGTCGACCTTCAACGTGCAATTCGGTCCTAAATCCGCAGGAGCCTCGAGCGGAAGCCTGTCCCTCGTGAGCGACGCGTCCAATTCCCCCGCTGTCGTTGCATTGAGCGGCGCGGGCGTGGCTGCGGGATTGAGTCTGACTGTGAATCCTCTCAACGTAAATTTCGGAAACGTCAACGTCGGAAGCACCGCTTCCCGCAGCGTGACGCTAACCAATACGGGCAACTCGAATGTGATGATTTCCCGCACAGCTTTAACGGGAACAAATTTATCGTTGTCAGGTGGATCGGCGGTAACCTTGTCGCCGTCGCAGAGCATTACCTTAACGGTGCAGTATTCGCCCACGTCTGCCGCGTCTACAGCGGGCAGCCTCGCCATCGTGAGCAACGCTAATGGGGCGCCCTCAGCCATCCCGATTTCGGGCAACGGCGTTACCCAAGCTCAGCGCACCGTACTACTTTCCTGGAATGGCAGCACTTCCGCGGCCGGATATAACGTCTACCGGAGTGCCACGAGCGGTTCTGGATATGCGCGAGTGAACTCCGGTCTGGACGGCTCGTTGACCTACACCGACGCTAGCGTTCAGAGCGGCCAGACGTATTTCTATGTGACGACAGCGGTTGACGCTTCAGGGCAAGAGAGTGCGTACTCTAGCGAGGTGTCCGCACTTATTCCATGATTCTGTTGAGTCCCGATCAGGCTGGGGCAGCCTCTAAGTGATCACGGCTTCCTAGCCAAGTGGGTTAAGTCAATTTGCCCATCTTCCGCAATTCAGCCAGATAAGGCGGAAGCGCCTCACGCCAGTGACGCACGGTAATTCCGAGCGCATGCAGGGCGGTGGGTGACAACACCGAATATGCCGGCCTTTTCGCAGCACGCGCTGCTTGCACAGTATCTATGGGTTTCACAGGATTGTTTTTGCCGGCCTGCCGCAGAATTTCCTGTGCAAATTCGAACCAGGAACATGTGCCTGAGTTTGTGACGCTTACAAAACCTCGCGCGTCAGCATGAATCAAACCATGGATGGCCGCGGCCAGATCGCGGGTGTACGTAGGAGAGCCGACCTGATCTGAGACCACCGACAATTCAGGGCGGGTTTCAGCGGCTCGCAGTATCTTTTCAGGGAAACTCGATCCCGACGCGCCAAACAGCCAGGATGTGCGTACAATGCACCAATCTCGCAGGCTAGCTTGTATCGCCTGCTCCCCGCGAGCCTTGGATTCGCCGTATACATTGATAGGGGCTATCGGATCTGACGGTTCGTAGGGACGGGCCCCTTGGCCATCAAAAACATAGTCGGTACTTATGTATAGCACCTTCGCGCCATACTTCTCCGCCACTACAGCCACATTTTCCGTGCCTTTGCCATTGACCGCGAAAGCGCCCTCAGGATCCCGCTCACTGCCGTCCACGTCAGTGTAAGCCGCGGTAAGCAAGATCCATTCCGGACGGGTAGCAGTGANCAAGCGTTCCACTTGTTCGTAACTTCGAATATCGGCATCGCGCGCAGTGGCCGGTATCAGCTCATCATCCTTCCATTCCTGGACGATGTCTTTTCCCAGCATTCCATTGGCACCAATGAGAAGTACGCGCATCTGCTACTTGAATTGCGTTTCCCAGTCGTAGCCGATATTCGGGTCGTTGTACGCCAGGCGCAGTTCATCCGCTGGATTGTAGTGACGGTCTGTAAAGTACAGCAGGTTGATAGCTTCAATTCCAAGCGCCTTGTAGCCATGGCCAACGCCTGGGGGAATCAGAATTTCCCAGGGACGAAACCGGCCGACATATAGCGTATTGATCAAGCCAAAAGTCTTTGAATGGCGGCGCAGATCGCAAAGAAAAACCTGGAGCATGCCGGAAACCGGAGCCCAAAGATCCGTTTGCTCCGAATGGTAGTGAATGGCTTTGATAGTTCCGGGATAGGTAAGCGTAAATGAGACCTGAATATTTCGTGTACCGTCGGGCACCATCCCGGAAGCAAGTCCTTTTCCGAGGCGGGCAAGTTCAGTGAAGAAACCGCGATCATCCGGGTAAAGTTGCAACGGCTCGACACGGACACCTTCGATGAGATCGGGCGAATCCGTTTTGGCAATTATTTTGCCCAAGGTTTTTTCCGTTCGCGCGCGGATAGCCAACTCGATGCCATTCTTGCTTCCAAGCGGAACAATGTTTTCTGCTGCTTGCTGATTCGTCGATACATCTACTGGCATAATGGCATCTCCTGATCGACTCTAATGTTTGGTTTACGCCACTGAATCGGGCTAGCCACCTGAAGTTTGTTCCAGCGCGCGTCGCGATTCGTCGGCCATGGGAGAACCGGGCTTCAAACTAATCACTTTTTCGAATTGTGCACGGGCACGAGCGTTGTCATTTAATTTTTGATACGTCACGCCCAAATGATAGTGGTAGGCGGGGTTGTCCGACACTTTCTTTACCGCTTCTTCCAACAGGGGCTGGGCCACTGAGTAC
>JGI12053J15887_10000016_pt1 | contig 42529 bp, 33 predicted proteins | sample MedBloCAOM1_O3_FD_15887 | JGI IMG/M metagenome (IMG submission 15887)
CGAAGGCGTCGCCGATCACGATCAGGTCGAGCCACAGATTGGCCGGCTCGCGCGCAACCTGCAGCGCGCCGCCGAAGCCGGCGAGGAGAGAGCCGAGCACGAACACGACCGTGAACAGCATCGCCTGGTTGACGCCGAGCGCGCCCACCATTTCCCGGTCCTGGGTAGCGGCGCGGATCAGCCGGCCGAAGCGCGTCTTTGCCAGCATTAGATGCAGCAGCAGCAGCACGACCGGGCCGACGACGATCAGGAACAGGTCGTAGCTCGGGAAATTCCGCCCGAAAATCTCGACCGAGCCGCGCAAGCCCGGTGCCCGCGGCCCGAGCAGGTCTTCGGGCCCCCAGATGTATTGCGCCACGTCGTTGATGACCAGGACGAGCGCGAAGGTGGCGAGCAGCTGGAACAGTTCCGGTGCCTGGTAAATGCGACGCAGCAGCAGGATCTCGATCAGGCCCCCGAGCGCCGCCACCACCAGTCCGGCGACGACGATGCCGCCCCAGAAGCCCAGCACCCCGCCCACCTTGATGGCCAGGGTCGCAGCGAGATAAAGCCCCAGCATGTAGAAGGAGCCGTGAGCGATATTGATGATCCGGGTGACGCCGAAGATCAGCGACAGACCGGCGCCCACGAAGAACAGGCTGGACGCCGCGGCAAGCCCGTTGAGCGCCTGGAAAAGGAGGGCTTCGAGACTCATGGCGAGGAAGCCGCCTTAGAGCATGATCCCGAAAAGTTGCAGACTTTTCGGATAAGATCATGCGCCCGAACAGATGCTTAGAGCGAAATCGCGATTCAATCTGAAGCGATTTCGCTCTAGCCCATACCGATCCGGTTGATCAATCCACGTGACGGTCGCCCGCCGCGCCGGAGAGGAACCGATCTCGGATTGATCCGAGATCGATGCGCGGGGGAACGCTAGTTGATCAGGCGGACCGAGCGACTGCGGTCAGTTCATCGCCGCTGCCGGACGCAGCTTCTTTACCTCATCGTCGGACGGCAGCACGCTCGCGCCGTCAACATATTTGAAGTCGGTCATCGTGCCCTTGCCGTCTTTCAGCGCGATCTGGCCGACATACGCGCCGACCGTCGCCTGATGGTCGTTGGCGCGGTATTCGAACGGCCCGAACGGGCCTTGGACTTTGAGGCCGCGGAAGGCGGCGATCAGCTTGTCGGTATCGGTCGATCCCGCCTTGGTGATGCCGGCGGCGAGCGAGTTGATGGTGTCGTAGCCGACCACCGAACCCAGCCGCGGATAGTCGCTCCAGCGTTTCTGATAGGCGGCAACAAACGCCTTGTGCGCCGGCGTGTCGATCGCCTCCCAGGGATAGCCGGTGACGGTCCAGCCGACTGGCGCCTCGTCCTTGAGTGGATCGAGATATTCCGGCTCGCCGGAGAGCAGGCTGACGACGGCGCGGTTCTTGAACGTGCCGCGGGTGGTACCCTCGCGCACCAGCTTGGCGAGGTCGGGTCCGAACAGGACGTTGAAGATCGCGTCGGGCTTGGCGTCGTCGATCGCCTGCACCACCGCGCCGGCATCGACCTTGCCGAGCGGCGGCGCCTGTTCGGTCACGAACTCGACGTCCGGCTGGGCCTTCTTCAGCATCTCCTTGAACCAGGTGGCGGCCGACTGGCCGTACTCGAAGTTGGGATAGATCAAGGCCCAGCGCTTCTTCTTCGCCGCGACCGCGGCAGGCAACAGCATCGCCACCTGCATGTAGGTCGAGGGGCGCAGCCGGAACGTGTATTTGTTGCCGTTCTGCCAGGTGATCTTGTCGGTCAGGGGCTCGGCCGCGAGGAAGAACACCTTCTCCTTGCCGGCGAATTCGGTGACTGCGAGCCCGATATGGGAGAGGAACGTGCCGGCGATGATATTCACTCCCTCGCGGGTGACGAGCTCATTGGCGACTCGGACGGCATCGCCCGGGCTCGCGCCGTCGTCACGGGAGATCACCTCGAGCTTCTTGCCGAGCACGCCGCCTTTGGCGTTGATCTCCTCGACTGCAAGTTCCCAGCCTTTCCGATAGGGCTCGAGGAAGGCCGGCTGCGACTTGTAGCTGTTGAGCTCGCCGATCTTGATCGTGGTCTGGGCGACGGCAGGCGTGCCGAGACAGACGACCACGGCGCTCGACGCGGCCAGCGCAAGCAGCTGGAATCTGGTGCTCATGCGGTGCTCCATTCACGAGGTTGCAGTGCTGGTGGGGTCATCAGGCGGACCGGACATGGATCAGGGGACGCGGCCCTGCGCTGCGGGCGCCGTCGTCGCGGAAAGTCCATCGGCCGTACGCTCGGCATCGAAGGAAATGGCCCATCAATTCATTTGTATGCAAATAATGAGCCCGCCCCAAAGCTTGTCAAGGTCACTTAATCGCGCACCGATGCCGAAAAACGCAGCATCGGGACGATGGCTGCCCTGCCTCCCGACGCGGGCCGCGAAGCTGCACGGGAGTGCCTGTGCGGTAAGGTGCCTCAACATGAGGCCGGTGTTCGCGCGCAATCGATGGCACGGTTACTTGCGATCGCGTAGCCGATCCATCAGCGACTTCTCCTGACCGCCATCGATCTCGATCTGGGTTCCATTGACCATGTGCATCAGCGGCGAGGCCAGCATGACAACGAGATTGGCGACCTCTTCGACCTCGGCGATGCGGCCCAGCGGGATCGAGGACGGAGCGAGTTTGTCTGCCTCTTCGTGGGGCAGTTTCATGTCGCGCGCCATCGCCGCCACCAGACCGGCCCAGCGTTCGGTCCGCACCGGTCCGGGATTGACCGCGCAGAAGCTGATGTTGTTCTTGCCGTATTGGCCGGCGAGCGACATCGTCAGGTTCTGGCCGGCCGCATTGGCGGCGCCCGGCGCGATCTCCCAATAGGACGGCTTGACGCCGTCGTTGCCGATCAGATTGACCACGCGGCCGCCGCCCTGCTTGACCATGATCGGCAGCACATAGCGCAGGCACCGCACATAACCCATGAATTTGAGTTGAAGCGACTGTTCCCAGTCGGCCTCGGACAGATGTTCGATCACGCCGCCGGGAGAGGAGCCTGCATTATTGACCATGATATCGACGCGGCCGAGCGCCTTGTGGCCCTGCTCAACGAAACTCTTGGTGTCCGCGTCCTTGCTGAGATCGCAGGTGATGGGGATGACCTTGCGCTTCGTCTCCTTCGCGATCTCGGCCGCCGTCTCCTCGAGCGGCTCCTTGCGGCGCGCGCAGATCGCAACGTCGACGCCTTCCTGCGCCAGCGCACGCGCAATGCCTTTGCCGATCCCCTCGCTGCCACCCGTAACCAGCGCGGTCTTGCCGTTGAGCTTAAGGTCCATGTCCGTCTCCTTTTGCGGTCGGTCTCGAACGATCGCGTTCAACTGCCGGTGAAGCGCGGCGTCCGTTTCTCCGTGAAGGCGCGGCGGCCCTCGGCGTAGTCGGCGCTGGCATCGGCCGCCGCGTAGAGTTGCCGGGCCTCGGCAAGACGCGCGGCGTCGTCCGAAAGGTGCGCACGAATGGCCGACTTGGCGGCCGCGATCGTGAGCGGCGCGTTGTCGGCGATCCGGCTGGTCCACTCCGCGGCGACGCGCTCGATATCCGCGGCCGGCACGAGGGCGGACACCGTACTGAGCTGATAGGCCCTCTGGGCGAGCAGGCGCCCGGCGGTGAAAATCAGCTCGCACGTCGCGCTCGCGCCGAACACGCGCAGAAAGCGTTTGATTCCACGCGGGTCGTAGCCGAGCCCGAGCCGGGCCGCCGGCACCGCGAAGAAGGCATTGTCGGTGGCAATCCGCAGATCGCAGCTTGCGGCCAGCGAGGCTCCGGCGCCCATGCAAGGTCCGATGATGACGGCGATGGTCGGCCGCGCGATGGCCTCGATCAACTGGCAAGTGTCCTCGACCAGGTCGTCGTAGGCGCGCGCATTGTCGGTGCCGCTGCGCGCAATCTCGAAATCGGCAATATCCGCGCCGGCCGAGAACGCCTTGTCGCCGTCGCCCCGGATCACCACCACGCGCACGTCGTTACTCGCGTTCACCTCCGCGGCGAAAGTGCGGATCGTGCGCCACATCGCAGTGGAGACCGCGTTGCGCCGGGCCGGGTTGCGCAGCCGCAGCGTGGCAACGCCGCCGGCCCTGTCGATTGCGATGTCGCCGCCTTCGCTCATCTCGCTATGCCGGCTTGTGGGCGAGCCAACGGCCTGCTTCCGCCGCCGAGAACAGCTCGGCGAGCGCCGCATTCACCGCCGCCGGCTCCTCGCTGTTGATGGTATGGCCCGCACGCGGCACCACCAGAAGGGCCGCCGTCGGCACCATGCGCTTGAGGAAGACGCTGCCGTCGAGACAGAGATCGTCCTCGTCGCCGACGATCACCATGAGCGGCACCGAGAATTGCTTGAGCTCGGCTTCCATTTCCCACAGCGTCGGGCGCTTGAGCTGAAGGTTCAGCATGGTGTGGGCGTGACCTTGCGCGGAGTGCTCCGCCAGCATGCGCGCAAATTCGCTCCAGCCGCGTGGATCCTTATGTTTGAACGCCTGGCGCATCGGGGCATCGGCGTATTTCGCCGCAGCGGAGATGATGCCTTCGTCGGCGAACATCTTTCCGGTCTCGGCCGCCATCGCCTTCATGGCGTCCCGGGTCTTCACGTCCGGGGTCGAGCCCCAGCCGCAGCCGGCGGCGGTCACCGACATGCAGCGCTGCGGATACCGGACACCGACATGCAGCGCGGTGTAGGCGCCCATCGAGTGCCCGACCACGTGCGCCTTGGCGATGCCGAGCGCATCCATCACTGCGATCACGTCGTCGCGGGCGAGATCCTGCGAGTAGCGCGCGGGGTCGGAGGGCACATCCGAGGGGGGATATCCACGTTGGCTGTAGGTGACGCAGCGATGCTGGCGGCTGAACTGTCGCAGCTGCGGTTCCCAGCTGCGATAGTCGCCGGCATACTCGTGGACGAAGACGACCGGCGTGCCGGCGCCGACCTCTTCCACGTGGAGCTTGACCCCGTCGGGCGTAGAGATTTTTGCCATTGCCGTGCTCGCAAACGCCAAAGAGACGCAATCCAAATTCGTTTGCGTACAAACAAAGGCTACTCAAGTCGCGGTGCGTCTGCAAGCCGCGAAAATAGCCGCGCGATGCGCGCTTGCTAAGTCAATCGGGCGTTCGCGGCCTGCCTTGCCGCCTGTGTCGCACAGCTCCGGCAGGCTTCGAGCTATCGCGTCGAGGCTTCGGCGAATACCCCGGCGGGACGCGTCTTGGCGGGCACGGCATATGGGTCCGGACTCACGACCCGGAGCACGATTTTGGCGAGCTCCATTGCGATGAAGAGAGTCGACGAGGCAGCCGTGGCAACGAGCCAATCGGTCATGGACAGCGGCACCGTATGGAACGCGGTCTGCAGGAACGGGACGTAAATGACGAGGAGGTGCGCGCCCATCGAGAACGTGATCGCGACGAGCAGCCACCTGTTCTCGAGGAACCCGCTGAAGGCGCTGCGCCGCCGGGAACGGCAGTTGAACACGTCGAACAGCTGGAACATCATCAGGGTCGTGAAGGCCATGGTGCGCGCGTGCGCCTCGTCGGCCATGTTCGGTCCGGTGCCCTGCGCGAACAGCGTGAACAGTCCGCCGGGATAGTACGCGTCGAGCACGGCGAGCGTTCCGACCATCATCAGCAAGCCGACGCAGCCGAGTCGTATCCAGTCCTCGGTCAACAGTATGCCGGAGCCGCGCCGCCGCGGCTGCCGTTTCATGGCATCGCTGTCCTTGGGCTCGACGCCGAGCGCCAACGCGGGCGGCCCGTCGGTGACGAGGTTGATCCAGAGCAGCTGCGCCGCGAGCAGCGGCAGGAACAGCCCGGGCTCCGCCGAGACGAGGCCGAGCATGCCCGCAAACATCACGCCCCCGAACATCGTCATCAACTCGCCGGAGTTTGTCGACAGCAGATAGAGCAGATACTTCTGGATGTTGTCGTAAATCCCGCGTCCCTCCTCGATCGCCTGCACGAGGCTGGCGAAGTTGTCGTCGGTCAGCACGATGTGGGCCGCCTCCTTGGAGACGTCCGTGCCGGTGATGCCCATGGCAACGCCGATGTTGGCGCTCTTGAGCGCGGGCGCGTCGTTGATGCCGTCGCCGGTCATCGCGACGATGTGTCCCTTGCGCTGAAGCGCACGGATGATCCGCAGCTTGTGCTCCGGGTCGACGCGCGCGAACACGCGCACCTCCTCGACCAGGGCGTCGAACTCGGCATCGCCCATCGCGCGCAGATCGGCGCCGGTTACGATCCGGGTTCCGGGTTCGAAGATAGTGAGTTCGCGGGCGATCGCCTCGGCCGTCGCCGGATGGTCGCCGGTGATCATCACGGTGCGGATATGCGCGCGCTTGGCGGTGATCACCGCGGCCTTGGCCTCGATCCGCGGCGGATCGATCATGCCTACCAGACCCAGCAGCACGAGGTCGTCCTCGACGCTCTCCGGCAGCTCGATCTTGGCGGCTCTGCCGGCCGCGGCTTGCGGGTCCACGCCAAGCGCGGCGGCCGGCATGGTGCGGGTGGCGATCGCTAGCGTCCGCAGCGCCTGACGGGCAAGCGTCTCGTTGCGTTGCAGCAGGGCCGCGCGTCCCTCGTCGGTCAGCGGAACGGCCTGACCCTTATCCCAGACATAGCGGCACTTGCCGAGCAGCAGCTCGGGCGCGCCTTTGACGCAAACGTGCAGCTCGCCCGGCTGCGCGCGGTCGAGATGGACGGTGGTATGGCGCTTGCGTTCCGATGTGAACGGGATTTCGGCAATGCGCGGATACCGCTCCAGCTCCGCTTCGGCCATGCCGAGCTTGCGCGCGGCCACCACCAGAGCGCCTTCGGTGGGGTCTCCCTGCACGGACCAGCGGTCGTCCCGGTTGCCGAGCGTGGCGTCGTTGGCCAGCGCTGCGGCGCGCAGCGTCCGTTCGAGCGCGTCGCGCTGCGACGACGAGGCATCGATTGCCTTGCCCTCCATCGTGAAGTCGCCCTCGGGGATGTAGCCGCTGCCGCCGACCTCGATCAGCGCATCGGCGGTCGCGATGGCGCGCACGGTCATTTCGTTGCGCGTGAGGGTGCCGGTCTTGTCGGAACAGATGACGGTGGCGGCGCCAAGCGTTTCGACCGCCGCCAGCTTGCGCACGATGGCATGGGCCGCTGCCATGCGGCGAACGCCGAGGCTTAAGCCGACCGTGACGATCGCCGGTAGCGCCTCAGGTATAGCCGCAACCGCCAGCGCCACGGCGAACAGGAACAGGCTGAGCACGATGTTGAGCGTGAAGGTCGTGGTGCTGAAGAGCCCCGCGGCGAACACCGCCGCGCAGATTCCGAGCATGATCACGGTGAGCCGCTTGCCGGTCCGGTCCAATTCCTGCTGCAGCGGCGTCGGCTCTTTCTCCGCGGCTTCCAGCAGCCCGGCGATCCGACCGACCTCCGTCGCCATGCCGGTGGCAACGACCACCGCGCGCCCGCGACCATAGGTGGCGACCGTACCTGAGAACAGCATGTTGCGGCGGTCGCCGAGGCCCACAGTGCCTTCAACCGGCTCGACCTCCTTCGGTACCGGCATGCTCTCGCCGGTGAGGGGCGCTTCGTCGGTCCGAAGATTCGCCGCCTCGACGATCCGGGCGTCGGCCGGAATCCTGTCGCCGGCCTCGACCAGCACGATGTCGCCGGGAACGATGTCATCGGTCGCAACCCGCTGTCGCTCCCCATCGCGGATCACGGTCGCCTCCGGCGTGGCCAGTGCCATCAGGGCCCGCACCGATTTCTCGGCGCGCGCCTCCTGGATGAAGCCGAGCAAGGCGTTCAGGATGACGATCGCCATGATGACGATCGCCTCGTAAGGCAGATCGGTCTCGCGCGGGTCCTGCAGCAGCGATTCGACGACCGAGATGACGGTGGCGACGAGCAGAATGATCACCAGGAAATTTTCGAATTGCTCCAGCAGGCGCTTCCACCACGGGATATCTGGCGCACTTTTCAGCCGGTTCGGCCCGTATTGCTCGAGGCGCCGCTGCGCGTCGGCTCGGGCCAGGCCATGCGCTGCGTCGGAGTCCAGCGCGGAGACCACCAGCTCGGCAGGCTCTCGGTGCGGCGCGACCGGGATGCCCGGCGCGGGGGCCACGCTGTCGCGAACCTCGGGGTGCTTCGCGTCCGGCGTCTCCAGATGCACGAATTTCTGATGCACAGTCACGATGCAATCCTCCGACGGTCCGTCTCGAATTGGAATCCGGCCGCGACCGCGCGCGCGCAGCCGCCGGTGCGGTCATGAGCGAATGAGCGAGGAGCTCGCAACGCTTCGCTCGCCCGCGATGGCCGGGTGCGGTCGAGGAAAAGGACTAAGATGTCAGCGGGTCGGACGTTTGGGACAATAGGCACGTTTCGGGCCCCTCCAAGAGCTGTCCAGTCCGACATCGCAGCGGTTGAGCTGCCAGAGGGGCCCGGCCTGGCCTACAAGATGCGTTTTCTACTGGGACATCGGAGCAACCAGATCGACAGCGACGACTTGAAGCTGACGGGGCGCCAACCTACGGCCACGGCGTCGCTTGCAAAATCGGGGACGGTTGGGGCGTATTTCTACGGGGTTCGGTCATGCGGCGATGGGCGGCGTCCGCGGGGCTTGTCCGCCGGCGCGGAGCTCCGGTTGTCGCTGACAGCACGCGGGACGCGAACGGCAGCCGGCCGGTTCGAGAAGCCCCGGGTCGTTCGAGGGCGAGATGCGGGGCTGCGACAGGCCACGCGGCTGTTCGGATGCGACCCGGAACGACGCGGATCGCCGCGGCCTTGCCCATACGGGGGGTCCTGGTGGTCGCAATGGCCCTCCGATGCCGGTTGCTACGTGCGGACGTTTGTCACAGTCTTTGCGCCAATCCCCGCCCGATTCACGGCGAGCTACGAGAAGAACGTCCGTCCGGGAGAGTTATTCTCGTGAACCACGGCAGCAAGGCAGATTCGAACTCGACCCGCCGCGCGACACCCGCGCAGCAGCCCTTGCTGCCTTCAATCCACGTGGCCCGCCAATGGACCACGGCCACGGCAGTCGTCGTCGCTTATGTCGCGTTGGAGTGGGTTAGCTTCATCCACGAGTTCAAGGGACTGCCACTGACTCCCTGGAATCCCGGTCTTGGGCTCACGTTTGCTTGTTTGATGCTCGCCGGGCCGCACTATGGAATCGTGCTGTTTGCCGGGGTCATCATCGCTGAGATCGTGGTCTTGAGGAGCGATCTCGAGTGGCCGATCATAGTCGGAATAGGTGCGATCGTCGCGTCAGGTTACACCTTCGTTGCCACCGCGACACGCAAGCAATTTCGACTCGATGTCGGGCTGATTCATCTTCGTGACGTGATTATTCTGCTTCTAGCCGCCTTTGTCGGCTCCACCGTCATCACACTGCTGTTGGCGGCTGTTCTGCTGGCAGGTGGGGAGCTTGATTTCGGCGACATAGTCTCGGCCGGTCCTACCCTCATCGTGGGCGATGTCCTCGGTATTGCCGTCACCACCCCGCTGGTGTTGCGGTTCATCCGGCTATGGCGCGAACACACGCTTCATCTGCTCGCAGCGCGGATTCCCGAATTTGCCTTGTTCGTCGTCGTTATCGTTATCGCGCTTTGGCTGATCGCCAGAACCAGAAGCGCGGATGGCTACACATTGTTTTATCTGCTCTTCTTTCCTGTCGTGGTCGGCGCCGTCCGGCATGGGTTGGATGGCGCGTGTCTTCTTCTGGCGGCGACACAGCTTGGTCTTGTCGGGTTGCTTCACCTTCATGGTTACGACTGGAGGATTTTCACGGAGTTCCAGGTGCTGATGTTCGTGCTGACGGCAACCGGCTTGATCGTCGGAGTGGTCGTCAGCGAGCGACAAGCGACCGAACGCGTTGCCCGCGAATCCGAAGCAAGGCTCAAGGAGAAGGAGGCCGAGGTGGCCCATGCCGCACGGTTCAGTCTCGTAAGCGGAATGGCAACCGCCCTCGCGCATGAGATAAATCAACCGATGGCCGCAGTCCGCGCGCTTGGGCGATCCGTCCAGGAGCTGTTGCGCAATCCGCAAGTCGACCTCAAACGCGCCGATCAGAACTTGACGAGGCTGATCGCGGAGATTGATCTTGCCAGCGGGATTCTGCGACGCATGCGCGATTTTCTCCGTCGTGGCCGACCGCAGACAAGTACGATCAACGTCTCCCTCTTGCTCGACGACACCTTGATGCTGATTCGCCCGGAGGCCATGTCGAAGCACGTCAAGATCGATTCCGACTGCCCCGCCGATCTCCCGCCGGTCTACGGCGACCGAATTCAGCTCCAGCAAGTCGTTCTCAATCTTCTTCGTAATGCTGTGGACTCCATAGTGGAGTCGGGGCGGCCCGATGGTCGGATCCAAGTGGCGGCGCGGCGTTCCGACAGCTCGGCTCACCTGGAAATCGGTGTCCTGGACAATGGACCGGGAATTCCAGCGGATCGGGTCGACCAGTTGTTCAGGCCGCTCACGACTTCAAAGAAAGAGGGATTGGGTCTCGGTCTCTCCATCTGCCTGGCGATTGTTGAAGCGCACGGGGGTCGCATCTGGCTTCACTCGAATGAGCCCGGTGCAATCGAGTTTCGCCTTTCGCTTCCACCCGAACCGCCCGAACGCGCGTGATCATGAATACGTCGACGGTCTTCGTCATCGATGACCAACCTTCGGTCCGCCATGCTCTTTGCGAGATGCTCAGTGCCTTCGGCTATAGCGTCGAAGCCCACGAGTCCGCTGACAGCTTTTTGCGGGTGCTCGACCCTCTGCGGCATGGCTGTGTCGTTGCCGATGTTCGCATGCCGGGCATGGACGGAATTGAGCTTGTCCGCGAGCTCGCGCGTCGTCAGATCCCGCTGCCCGTCGTGGTCATCTCCGGGCACGCCGACGTGCCCATGGCAGTGGCCGCAATCAAGGCCGGCGCCGAGGACTTCATTGAGAAGCCGATTGACGATGTTCAGCTCGTTGCGGCGATCAACCGGGGCCTGGCAGGCGCCTACGCACAACGACGTTTCCAGGAGAGAATTCAAGACCTCCGCACTCGTTTCGATCGACTGACGCCGCGCGAAGTGGAAGTCCTTGATCTGGTCGTCCAGGGCTACACGAGCGAAGCCATTGCAGAACGGCTGGAAATCAGCACCCGCACCGTCGAAGGATATCGCGTCCAGATCATGAACAAGATGCAGGCAGAAAGCGTCGCCGTGCTTGTTCGACAGGCCATACGGCTCAACCTCATATCTCCGTAGAAATACGCCCCAAGCGTTTCGCATACGAAATCATCGTGGCCTCCCTAGAATTCCCGGGCTCGTGGCTTTGTTTCGCTGCCGGATCACGCGTGGCGCCGCCGTGCGACAGCACCGTGATCTCCAGGTGCCCCGTCGGCATCATTCGCTCCGCTATGGCCACCGGTGCAGGCGATGGAGCATCCCCATGTCTTCCGGGAATTCGGCCGGTAATCGGACATCCGTACCCAAGGTCCATTCGCGCAATTTGAGCGCGGCGGATGCCCCCGCAGGCAATGTGACGAGCCTGGAAATCGCGCGTCAGGAGTTCGCCCGAAATAAGTATCGGGTGCTGTTGGCGCATGATCTCACCGGGCCATCAGAAATCGCTCTCGTGCGGGCTGCCCGGCTCACGCTCGAACGGGAAGGCCACCTGACCATCCTCCATGTCGTCGACAGCGAACTTCCGGCTCCGGTCATCGAAGCACGGCGGGCACGGGCCAAGAGCTGTCTCGAGACCGAGGTTTGCCGATGGCTGGGAAGTCGCAAGCTGTCGTACCGCATCGCTATCGGCGTCGGAGAGCCGGCCGGTGCCATCGCGGCCCGCGCGCAAGCGCATGACGTCGATCTCGTCGTAACCGGCCGGAACCAACGGCGTGCGGTCGCGAACAGGTCCACCACCGTTGGGCATCTCCTACGGCAGGCCCAGCGGCCGGTTCTGGTCGTCGGCAATCCAAATCAGTCGCCGTACCAACGGGTCCTCATCCCGATTGATTTCACGGACGCTTCGGCAGCGAGAATACGGTTTGCGGCAGCGTTCCTTCCCCAGGCGCGCCTCCACCTTCTTCACGCATACAAGAGACGTTTCCAAGACTATATTGCGGCCCCGTCCTTGACGTTCGGCCCAGAGGAAGAACGAGGGAAGGTCTCTGGCCCAGAGCGGGATGATTGTTCTTTGAGTCATCATACCGCTCTGAGTTTCTGTCTTGCGCGTGATCTCTTCCGAAAACCGGCTCCCACTTTGCAGGATCGCGCGCCAGTCGAGCGGCAGCGTAAGCAGGCGTTGTCCTGGCTCATCGAGGCTTCGGGACTGGGTGAGCGCAGACCGGTGGTTACGATCGAGGGCGGCGATGCTCTCGCCCTCGTCAAGCAGGAACTGGCTCGCCAAAAAACGGATCTGTTGGTGCTGGGAGCTCACGCGCGATCCGCGACGGAGCACACTTCGATCAGCAGCGCAGGGGGAGGGACGGTTGGATGGAGGAGCCCATGTGATGTACTCTTCCTCTCCCTTTATGATCTCCCTGATCGATCAATCGTGTCGTCGCGTGCGATGTCCTGCGAGTAGCGCGGGATCGGCGGGCACGTCCGAAGGCGGATATCCGGCTGGATGTAAATGACGCAGCGGTGCTGACGGCTGAAACCGCGCCGTCTACGGTTCCCCTCTGCGACAACTCAGAACCGTGTCGCGGACTTATTAGTCCGCTGGGCTAGCAGCCGGCGCCCCAGGGCGAGCCATCTCATACGCGTACATGTCCTCGCAAGCCTTGAGGTTACCCGCGCTGCACAACCAGACGGCCTCGTGATAACTCAAAGAGCTCCATGCAAGAGCGCTGGGAGGGTAAGCGAAAGGCAATAGGAAGATTGTCCACACGACGGCAAACTTTAAACCTTTGACCATGACGGTGAGTCCTCTTCAGGTGACCTACACGATCCGTCGTCGGCCACGAATTCCACGGTACCCTATGCTTGCGGGTCGCGGTGTGACGTAGATCACGCACGCCACCACTACTTGGTGGGTGGCTTAACGAGAGGTTCCATGCCCTCTGGAACTGTGCGCCCACGCCACACTGCCCGACTTGCGCACGATGAAAGCGCGCGCCCCGGCAAGCGCGAGTTGCTTGGGGGGCACCGAGCGTGCCGCCTCAAGTGCCCATGATGGCCTTTGCGGCGTTGCCCACCGCCTCGACGTTATCGCCGGCATCGAGGAAGGCGACGATGCGGCAGGGGCAGCCTTCGAGGCCTTCGTATCGCCAGGGAAACGCGCCGATCAATGCGCGCTTGTTGAGCATGAGTTCGATATCGCCGCCGAGATTCTCGGCATGCAGCAGGCCTTCCTGGAAGGCCCAGTTGTGAAACGGGAAGACGTCGGACACCACCCGGCGCTGGGATTTTTTGTGGATGTATTCGAATGTCCCGAAGAATTCGCCCGGGGTCTTGCCGTGGATCTTGGTGAATTGCGCGGCCAGATCCGGCCGCATGGTGCGGATCGACGTGTTCATGGCGTGGTCGCAAGAGCCGGTATCCATGCCCCACCACTTGATCTTCTTCTTCAGCATCCAATGCAGGGCGTCGAGATTGGGGCCGGGGTGGTAGCAGAAGTACTTCACGAGGTCCTGCTGGGGCTGACCTTCGTAGTGGCGATGCCATCCCGTATGCAGGATCAAGATGTCGCCTTCGCGGATATCGGCGCCGGCGCTCTCGATGATGTCCGGCGTGATCACGGCCCAGTCCGACATCTTGCCGGAAATGTCGACCACGACGCCGCGGTTGACCAGGTAATCCAGCGGCAACGAGGCCATATCGCCCTTGCGATTATCGGTCGCGTGCATGGCGCCGTCAAAATGGGTCCCGACATGGAGGGCCGTGTCGATGCGCTGCGCGACGATCATCTGGGTCTGCAAGTTCTGCGCGTAGTACATCTTGTTGCCGGCATATCCGACCCAGCCGGGCGTATGCACGTTCATCACGTGGGTCATATCGATGATCTTCATGGTCGTCCTTCTTGCTTGTGCGCCTTGTGTATCGTCGTCTGCTTGCAGTTTCGTTGGGTGCGCACTACCGTGCAACCTTATTCGAAGTCCTGCGCAAAGATCATCCATGAACATGACAGCCGCGCCGCTGATCGGTCAGCCGGTCGATCGGGCGGAAGACCAGCGCTTTCTCACCGGTGCGGGGACATTCGTCGACGACTTGAAGCGCGACGGGATGCTGCACGCGGTGGTGTTGCGCAGCAGCGTGGCGCATGGACGCATCAACGGCATCGACACGTCGGCCGCGCGGGCGAGCAAGGGCGTGCGAGCGGTGATCACCGCGGCCGAGATCGGCGAGACTATTCCGTTGATCCCTTTACGGCTTGCGAATCTTCCGGAATTTGCCCCTTACCTGCAGCCGGTCATCGCCAAGGACAAGGTGCGCTACGTCGGCGAGCCGATAGCGGTGGTCGTTGCGGAGACGCAGGCGCTGGCCGAAGACGCCCTTGAAGCGATCGAGGTCGATATCGCGCCGCTGGCGCCGCTGCCGGATCGCCATGCGGCGGCGAGCGACCAGTCGCTGCTGTTCGAAACGAGCGGCAGCAACTGCGCGGTGCGGTACGAGGTATGGTCGGGCGATGCCGACGCGGCGTTCGCCAAGGCCGAGTACACCCGCCGCGAGAGCTTTCGCTGTCATCGCCTGACTGCGGTGCCGCTGGAGACCCGGGGCCTCATCGCCGAGTGGGATGCGGGGAGGCAGAAGCTCGTCGTTTTCGGTGCCACCAAGGTCCTGTTCTTCAACCGTCGCGTGCTCGCGCCCATGCTGGGGCTTTCCGAGCATGCCATCGACATGATCGAGCTCGACGTCGGCGGCGGCTTCGGCGTGCGCGGCGAGTTTTATCCCGAGGACTTTCTCATTCCGTTCGCGGCTCGCCATGTCGGGCGCCCGGTCAAATGGATCGAGGATCGCCGCGAGCACCTGATGGCCACCAACCACTCGCGCGAAGTCGACTGCGACCTCGAGATTGCCTGCACGCGCGATGGCGTCATCCTCGGCTTGCGCGGCCACATCTACGGCGATATGGGCGCCTATATCCGCACCAACGGCGGTGTCGTACCGGCCAAGGCCGGGCAATTCCTTCCGGGTCCTTATCGCATCCGCGACGTTGCCATCACCGTCGAAGCGCTGATGACGAGCAAGACGCCGGTCGGCACCCTTCGGGCACCCGGGCGGTTCGAAGCGAACTTCTTTCGCGAGCGGCTCCTCGACATCGTGGCGCGCGATCTCGACCTCGATCCGATGGAATTTCGCCGCAAGAACCTGATCAGCGAGGCCGAGCTGCCGTTTGCGACCGGCAAGCTCGTTCCATATGAGGGCGAGACCGACTTCGACACCGGCGACTATCACGCCACCTTCGAGCGCGTCCTGAGCGAGATCGGCTGGGCCGAGAAGAAGTCGCTGCAGGGTCGTCTGATCGACGGGCGCTATCACGGCCTCGCTGCAGTTCCGTTCGTGGAGAGCAGCGGCTCCGGCAAGGAGAACGTGCGCGTCACGGTCGAGGACGACGGCTGCGTGACCGTCTATGTGGGGTCGTCGGTGCTGGGACAGGGGCTGGAGACGACGCTGGCGCAGGTTGCGGCCGATACTCTGAAATTGCCGTTCGAGCGCGTACGCATTCTCCATGGCTCGACCACCTACCTGCGCGAGGGGTTCGGCACATTCGCCTCCCGTTCCATGGTGGTCGGCGGNTCGGCGGTGATGGATGGCTGCGGCAATCTCGTCGCCGCGATCCGCGCCGCGGCCACCGAGCGCTTCGGCCTTCCCAATGAAGAGATCATGATCGCGGACGGCATCGTCAGCGCGGGAGCAAAGCACGCGACCTTCGCGGAATTTGCCGGCCTTGAGGCGGAAGGCACCTTCGCGACCACGATCCGCACCTACAGCTACGGCGCCCATGCCTGCCATGTCGCGGTTGATCCGCGCACCGGGCACGTCGAGATTCTCGATTACGTCGCGATCGAGGATGTCGGCCGCGCGATCAATCCGGATATTGTCCATGGCCAGGCGATCGGGGCCTTGGTGCAAGGACTGGGCGGCGTCTTCCTCGACCACGTCATCTANGATGGGGACGCGCAAATCCTCAACACGTCGCTTGCCGATTATCTCTTGCCGCTGGCGTGCGATTTTCCCAACGTCCGCGCCATCACGATGGAGCTTCGGCGATCCAAGACCAATCCGCTCGGTGCCAAAGGTGCGGGCGAAGGCGGCATGGTGGCCGTGGCGGCGACGGCCGCGAATGCCGTGGCCGCGGCGCTTGCTCCGCTCGGCGTCGAGTTGTACGAGCTGCCGCTGTCGCCGGCGCATATGTGGAAGCTCGTGAATAGGCACGGTGCTGGCGGAGCGAGTTCACGAAAGGAATGACATGAGAACGGTTCTCCTGGCTCTCACGGCGTTTTGCATCGTTGCGCCCATGCAGGCGACGAGCGCGCAGGACGCCTATCCCAATCGCGCCATCAAGCTGATCGTGCCGTTTGCCGCCGGCGGCAACACCGACGTGGTAGGTCGGCTGACCGCCAGCTACATGCAGAAAGCGCTCAACGTGAACGTGGTGGTGGAGAACCGCGCCGGCGCCGGCGGCATCAACGGCACCGACGCCGTCGCCAAGGCGGCGCCGGACGGTTACACGCTGTGCATCTGCGGGATCGGTCCGATCACGGTCTCGCCGGCCACGGAGAAGCTGCCTTACGACCCGCTCAAGGACCTCGCCCCGATCAGCCTGATCAACACCAATCCACTGGTCCTCGTGGTCAATCCGCAGATCAAGGCCGGCACCGCCGCCGAGCTCGCCGCGCTCAGCAAGACTGTGCCCGACGGCCTCAGCTACGGCACGGTCGGCGCCGGCGGCCTCATGCAGTTCGCAGCGGAGATCTTTCGGGTCAAGACCGGCTCCAAGTTCACCTCCGTGCCCTATCGCGGCGGCGCCCTGGCGACCGCGGCGGTGGTCACCGGCGAGGTTCAGCTCGCTTTCTCCAACATGTCGGATGCGATGGGCCAGCTTGCCGCGGGCACGGTGCGCCCGCTCGCCATCACCACGGCCAAGCGCAGCCCGCATATGCCTGAGATCCCCACACTGATGGAGCTGGGACTGGTGGACTACCCGGTCGAATCGTGGAACGCGCTGTTCGCGCCGGCCGGCACGCCGCAGCCCGTCATCGCCCGGTTGGCCGAGGTGATGGCGCAGATGGCGAAGGACCCGGAGATCCAGAAGCGGATGGCCGATTTCGGCTCGATCGCCGTCGCCAACACGCCCGCCGAGTTCACCCAGATGTTGCGTGAGGAAACCGATCAGTGGGCCAAGGCACTCAGCGCCATCGGCCTCAAGCGGTGAGCGTGGCCCGCAGTCCGGCTTGCGGCGGACAAGTCCGGCGCGCGGCACACGGTGCTGTCGGCGTGCGCAGGCTGCTTACTCGAGCTTGGCGCCGGTCGCGAGCACGAGCGGGCCCCATTTGGCTTGTTCCGTGCGCACGAATGCCGCGAACTCAGCGGGCGTGGTGGGCGAGGGCACGGCGCTCTGGCTGTCGAACTGCTTTTTCAGCTCCTCGGAGCGCAGCACCGTGACGCTCGCCCTGCGCAGCTTTTCGAGGATCTCCGCCGGCGTGCCGGCGGGCGCTACCAGGCCGTACCAATTGTCGGAATTGATACCGGGATAACCCAGTTCGGCGGTGGTCGGAACATCGGGCAACGGCGCGCTGCGCGCGGCTGAGGTCACGGCGAGCGCCCTGATGGCGCCGGATCTGATGTGCGGCAGCAGGAACGGGACGTCGGCCACGATCATCTGGATGTGGCCGCCGAGCATGTCGGTCACGGCCGGGCCGACGCCGCGATAGGGGACATGCACGAGATCGAGCTTGGCCTCGGTCTTGAACAATTCGCCCGCCAGATGCGTGATCGAGCCGGCACCGGCCGAGCCGAAATTGATCTTGCCGGGCCGGGCGCGGGCATAGGTGAGAAAGTCCCCGAACGTATTGGCCCCGAGTGACGGATGGACCGTCAGGACTTCCGGAACGCGCACCACGAGCGTGAGCAGCGCAAGATCCGTCTGCCAGTCGAACGGCATCTTGCTCACCATGAACGGAATGGCCGACAAGGCGGCCGCTCCGGCGAGACAGATCGTGTAGCCGTCGGGCGCGCTCTTGGCGACGGCGTCGACACCGGTCAGCCCGCCGGCGCCAGGACGGGTTTCGACCACGACCTGCTGGCCGAGTTCCGTGCTGAGTCCGCTCGCCAGGGAGCGCCCGAACAGATCGGCGGCGCCCCCGGCGGCAAACGGCAGCAGGAGCCGGATCGGTTTGTTTGGGAATGACTGTGCCCATGCTGCGGCCGGCAGCAGCGCGACGATGGCGAGGGCGAGGATTGCCGCACGCCGGTTCGGTCCGTGTGTGGTGTTGGCGCTGCGACGGTGAGGATGCGAAGCCGTGATGGGAATGCCCATGTCTCGCTCACTTTCAAGCCGGCGCCCGGACCGCGCGCGGCAAACCGAGGTGATCGCGCAGAGTCGGGCCCGAATAGTCCCGCCTGAACAGGCCACGGCGCTGCAACTCTGGCACGACCAGGGTGACGAAGTCATCGAACGCGCCGGGAAAGTACGCGGGCATGATGACGAACCCGTCCGCCATTCCGCCGGTGAACCACTCTTCGAATTTGTCGGCGATACGCTGGGGCGTGCCATAGATCACCCAATGGCCGCGCGCGGCGGCGGTGACGTTGTAGAGGTCGCGCAGCGTCATCTTCTCTCGGCGGGCCATGTCCAGCAACGTCTTTGAGAACGCCTGCCCACGGTCGGTCTTTTCCGGAAACTCGGGGACTGGGCCGTCGAGCGGGTAGCCTGAAATATCGTGCCCCAGACGCTGCGACACCAACGCCATCGCGTTGGTCGACGTCAGCCAGCTTTGCAGGCGCGCGAGTTGCTCTTTGGCTTGCTCGTCGCTTTCGCCGATGATGGGCATCACGCCCGGCAGGATCGGAACATCCGTGGGCGCGCGTCCGTGCTTCACCACGCGCTGCTTCAAGCCGTCGTAGGCGGCCTTGGCCGAGGCAGGATCGCCGTTGACCACGGAGAACACCAGGTCGGCCGAGCGTGCCGAAAGCTCCTGCCCGGGCGGCGAGCCCCCGGCCTGGATGATCACGGGCTGGCCTTGCGGGCAACGCTCGATGTTGAGCGGACCCTTGACGCTGAAGAAGCGGCCCTTGTGGTCGAGCGGGCGCACCTTGGACTTGTCGAGGAAGGTGCCGGTAGCCCTGTCGGCGACAATGGCGCCGTCGTCCCAGGTGTCCCAAAGTCCGCGCACGACGTCCACGAACTCGGTCGCGATCTCGTAACGCAGGTCGTGCTCGTTGAGGCGCTCCTTGCCGAAGTTCAAGGCGGCGGCATTGTGCGTGCTCGTCACCACGTTCCAGGCGGCTCGCCCGCCGCAGAGATGGTCGAGCGACGCGAAGCTGCGGGCGACCTGGAACGGCTCGCTGAAGCTCGTCGAGACGGTCGCCCCGAGCCCGATGTGCTGTGTCACCATCCCGAGCGCGGCGAGCAGCGTCATCGGCTCGAAGCGGTTGATGAACGACGGGTGGTCCCCGGGGTCCATCACGACCGCGTCGGAGATGAAGAACAGGTCGAACTTTCCGCGTTCGGCGATGCCGGCAATCGATTTCATCACCGGCAGGCTGCAGCTGGTGGTGAACGCGCCGTCATAGCGCCACCCGGCCGAATGGTTGCCGGTGCCGAGCACGAACACCCCGAGATGCATCTGGCGCTTGGATGCGGACATGCCGGGCAATCTCCTTTTTGTACGGCTTTTGACGTTGCGGCTGCGCGTTCGAAGCGCGGATCACTGCTCCAGGCGGATGCTCTTCTCACGCACGATTGTCGACCACTTCTGCAATTCCGACTGGACCTTCCTGGCGAGAACGTCCTGGCTGCCGCCTACTGCTTCCACGCCGAGCTTCTGCAATGCCTCCTTCACGCGCGGTGACGCGAGAACGGCGTTGGTCCTGGCGTTCAGAAGATCGACGATCGGCTTGGGTGTCCCGGCCGGAGCGAACAAGCCGAACCAGACCATCGTATCGTAGCCGGGCAGGCCGGCTTCCGAAATCGTGGGCTGATCGGGCAGGACGGGAGAGCGGTCGGGGCCGGCCACGCCCAATACCCGGATAGTTCCAGCCTGGAGATAGCCGAGCGATGTGGAGACGCCATCGAACATGTAGTTGAGCCGTCCGGCGATGAGGTCCGTCATCGCGGGAGCGGACCCGCGATAGGGCACGTGATTGGCTTGAATCTTCGCCATGGAGTTGAACAGCTCGGCGCCGAGATGATTGATGCTGCCGGTGCCGTAGGAGCCGAAGCTGAGCTCGCCCGCGCGGCTGCGTCCCAATGCGATCAAGTCGCTGACGTTCTTTGCCGGCAGCGAAGGAGGAACGATCAGCAGGAGCGGCGACGTCGTGAGCAAAACGACCGGGACGAAATCGCGAACCGGGTCGTAGTTGATCCGCGAATATACGTTGGAGTTCGTCCCGTGCGTGCTGCCGGTGCCGACCAGCAGGGTGTAGCCGTCGGGCGGCGCCTGCGCCACGGCGGTTGCGCCGAGCATGCCGCCCGCACCACCGCGATTTTCGATGATGACCGACTGTCCGAGCTCTTCACCCAGCTTCGGTGCAATGATGCGGGCGGCCACATCGACGCCGCCGCCGGCGGTGAACGGCACGATGATCTTCACCGTTTGATTGGGATAGTCCTGCGCCTTCGCCTGCGAAGCGATGGGGATGCCGAGCGGCAAAATGCTCAGGGCAAGAAAACAAATCCAGGTCCGGCGAAGACTCATCATCTTCATGCTGCCTGTGTGACGTTCACTTTGAAACGGCGATCTGCCAGCTCGCGATCTTGGCTTAGCTCCTGACCAAAGACAAACGTGTTTTGCGCCGGGCGCCTCGTCCATCCCTGGACGAAAGAGCCGGACCTGCAACCGGACAGAGCTGTTGTGACCAGATCGCCGCAGGGCAGCGAAGTCGGCCGGCGATTTGCGCTAGTTGGGCTTGACGCCGGAGCGACGCACGACGTCGGCCCATACCGTGAGTTCGCGCCGGATCAGCGCGTCGAAATCTTCCGGCGTGCTGCCGACGGGCTGCGCGCCCAGCTCCTTGAACCGCCCCATCACGTCCGCCGCCTGCAGCGCCTGGCGTGCCGCGGCGTTGAGGCGATCGACAATCGGTTGCGGCGTGCCGGCCGGCGCGCTGAAGCCTTGCCACACCACCGCCTGGAAGTCGGGCACCCCCGCCTCGATCATCGTGGGCAGCTCTGGCGCGGCCGGCGAGCGCTTGGGCGAGGTGACGGCCAGGGCGTGCAGCCGCCCGGCCGCCACATGCGGCAGCGCGACCGGGCTGTTCGAGAACATCGCCTGCACGTGACCGGCGATGACGTCGCTGACCGAGAAATTGTCGCCACGATAGGCGACCTGGGCAACCGAGATTCCGGTTTGCAACTTCAGCAGTTCGACAACGAGATTCGTCAAGGTGGCCGTGCCGTTATGCGCGAAGTTCATCGCGCCGGGCCGCGCCTTGGCGAGCTCGATCAGCGTCTGCACGCTCGTTGCCGGCACCTGCGGATTGACGACGAGCACGAACGGGTTCTCGGCGACGTTGCAGATGTGCACGAAGTCCTTTTGCGGATCGAAGCTCAGATTGGACAAGGTGACCGCCATCACCGCGAAGCCGGCCGATGTCCATGCCAGCGTGTAGCCGTCCGGCGCGGAGCGCGCCACCTGCCCAAAGGCGATGGCTCCGCCCGCACCAGGCTGATTTTGCACGACGATGACCTGTCCGAGATCCTCGGCCATGTGCCTCGTCAGGATGCGAACCAGGACATCGGCGCCGCCCCCGGCCGGAAACGGAACGACCATCGTGATTGGCCGCAAAGGATAGGCCTGCGCATCCGCGACGTGCGGAGACGCAATGGCGGCCCCGCCGAGCAAGATGAATGCGCGCCGGTTCATGTTGCTGTTGCCGTCCCGAGGCCCGGCGACATTACGGCTCCTTCATGTTTGCGGCCTTGATCGCAATGTCGAACTGAGCCTGTTCGCGCGCGATCTGCGCGGCGGATTCCTCCGGCGTCGTGCCGTTGGGCTCGATGCCGAGCTTGGTCAACTGCTCGATGACCGCGGGATCCTTGCTGGCGGCGATGACTTCCTTGGCCAGCTTCTCGACGATCGGCCGCGGCGTCTTGGCGGGCACGAGGAACCCGTTCCAGGCCGACAGCGAGAAGTCGGGATAGGCTTCGCTCACCGTCGGAACATCGGGCAGCTGCTTCATTCGTTTGTCGGCGGCAACGCCGATGATGCGGGCCTTGCCGCTTTCCACGAAAGGAATGATGTCGGCGGCGTTGCCGAAATACATGTCGACCTGGCCGCCGAGCAGCGCGGTCATGGCCGGGGCGCCGCCGCGAAACGGAATGTGCACGGCGTCGAGCCCGGAGCGCGCCACGAACAGCGCGCCGGACAGATGACTGACCGAGCCGGTTCCGCCGGACCCGTAGTTGAGTTTGCGATTCTTGGCATACTCCACGAATTCAGAGATCGTCTTCGCCGGAATTGCGCTGCTGATCGCCAGAATGAACGGCCCGGTCCCGAAGATGCTGACCGGTGTGAAGTCCTTGTGCGGATCGTAATTGACCTTCCGCACGTTCGGCAGAACCGCAATCTGCGGCGCTGCCGCGAAAAACAGGGTGTAGCCGTCGGGGGCGGCTTGCGCGACATAGGTCGCCGCGATCGCGCCACCGGCGCCGACACGATTTTCGACGACAAATCCTTGCTGGAACACCTCGGCAAGTTTCTGGCTCGCGATGCGGGCCATGATGTCGGTGTTGCCGCCAGCCGCAAACGGCACCACCACCGTGACCGCCCTGGTCGGCCAGTCCGTCGCCTGCGCCGACGCGACTTCAGGTGCGAACCCGGCAAGCAGGATGATCCCGGCCAGCACATGCCGGCGGCTCATGGTGCCTGCGCGGTTGAGAGAGCGGGGACATGATCCCATCATGGCGCTCGGCGAATTCGACATCTTGAAAACTCCATGGATCCCGGCGTCCGCCCCCTACGCACGAGAATGTCCAGATCATTAATGCCACGGGCGAGGTGCTGCCAAGCCGTCGCTGCCTATTTGCCGGCATTTGGGCGACCAAAGTGTCGTCATTGTGCGCCTATAATGTGCATATTCGCGCGCGAATGGGCGAACCACGACGAGTGCGCCCACCGCTGGAATGGCGTCGCGCNCCGGTCATGGGCCACATTCAGCCGCACGCGCAGGTGCCGGCAGGCTACGCAGGGCTCACGTGGTCGGCAATTCCCTGGTCACGAAGTCCGCGAAGCGGGTGGGCTCGCGGCCGAGAATCCAGCGAAGCACGTTCGGATTTCCGATCAGGCCGTGCGCGTCGTAATGCGCATTCATCAGGCACATGGTTTCGAGCCGCTCAGCCGGCATTCCCGTCGCGGAAGCCTCGCGGCGAAATTCGTCGAGCGGTTTCCCGGCGGCGCGGATCGGCCGGCCGAGCACCTGCGTGAGGATGGACGCCATGTCGTCCTGGCTCAGCGCCTCCGGCCCGGCGAGTTGATAGGTCGCGCCCTCATGCCCCGGCGAGGTCAGGACATTGGCCGTGGCGTCGGCCAGGTCCGTGAGATCGACGACGCTGAACCGCGCCTTGGTCCCGAACGGCATGCTGTGCACGCCCGTCGTCAGCACTGTCTTCCAGATCGCGGCCAGATGCTGCATGTACCTGCCGGGCTGCAGGATCGTATAGACCTGCCCGGAGTCGACCAGATAGCGCTCCGCTTCCAACTTGCGCGCATGATGAGGCACGTCGACGAGCAGCGGGTGCAGCACCGAGTACAGGACAAAGCGGTCGACGCCCTCCCTGGACGCGAGGTCGATCAGGGACATCGCGATCCTGTCCTCCTGCGGATGCATGGGCGGGCAGATGTGCAGGACTTGTCCCACGCCCTCGAGCGCTCGCTGCAACGAGCCGGGATCGCTCAGATCGCCGATTGCGATCTCCGACGCTCCGGCCTGCAGCATCTCCGGTCCGGCCTCGGGACGCCTCAGGAATGCTCTCACCATACCGCCTCTCCTGACGGTGGCGGCGACAGCGCGTCGCCCGGTCTTTCCGGAGGCGCCGGTGATCAGGATCGGCTTCGTCAGGTCCATTGTTCACTCCGGGGCGTCCGCGGACGGTGCGGGTCTGATCACGACGGCACCTGCCGGGCAAGCAGTACATGATGGCAAGAGACGGTGTGGCTTGTAGCTGCGGGGAAAAGACGGGCGAGGTCATCGGCCTTGACTGCAAGATTTCCGTCGCAAGTCAGCCATGCGACCGGTAACGAGTTTCGAGGTCTGGTCAACATCGCCGTCTCGGCATATGCAACTCCCCTTGGCCTGCGGCAAGACTTCACGCCGCGAACACGGGGTCGAATATGCAATCCGAACGTCCCATCGTCATTGCGGGTGGCGGCCCGGTCGGCGTGGTGACCGCGCTCGCGCTCGCCCGGCAAGGATTGGAGGTTCGGCTTTTCGAAGCGGAGGCCCGTGTCAATGACAGCCCGCGCGCGGCCACCACCCACGCTGCCACGCTCGAGATACTGGAGAATCTCGGGCTGGTGGAAGAGGCGACCAAGCGTGGCTTGGTCGAACCCAAGTTCCGCATCTGGGATCGTGCCAGCCGCGCCATCATCGCGGAATTCGATTTTGGAATGTTGAAGAATGACACGCGCTTTCCGTATGTCGTGCAATGCGAGCAGCACAAGTTGGCCGATATAGCCCTCGGGCGGCTGAAGGCGCTGCCGAACGTCCAGGTTGAATTCTCGGCGCGCGTCGGTGGCTTCGAGCAGCACGGCGATCGGGTCGAGGTCGACGTCGACGCGGCGAGGGGGCCTCGCAAGATATCAGCCTCCTATCTGATCGGCGCAGACGGCGGACGCTCGACGGTGCGCAAGGGTCTCGACATCGAGTTCGAGGGATACACCCATCCGGAACGGTTCCTGGTGCTCACGACGACCTATCCGTTCGGTGCCGAATTCGCCGAATGCTCCCGGAACTACTTCTCGGATCCTGACGAGTGGGCGGCACTGTTCAAGGTCACCGGTGACGACGGCAAGGGTCTTTGGCGTGTCGTGTTCCCCACCCGGCTGATGGAAAGCGAGGACGAAGCCTTCGAAGAGGCGGCCGTGCAGGCGCGGCTGCAACGGTTCTTTCCGAAATCCGGCGCGTATCCCGTTGTCCATCGCAACATCTACAACGTGCATCAGCGCGTCGCCGCGTCGTTCCGCAAGGGCCGCGCCTTCCTCGCCGGCGATTCCGCCCACGTGAACAACCCGCTCGGCGGGCTCGGCCTGAATTTCGGAATCCATGACGGCGTCGAACTCTCTATGCTGTTGGGCCGCGTCATCCGCCGCGAGGTATCGCCGGATATTCTGGACCTGTACGACCGGTTTCGCCGGCCGTTGAACGTCGAATATGTCCAGCAGCAGACCATCGCCAACAAGAAGCGGCTTGAGGAGAAGGATCCGGCCACGCGCGCCAAGAGCAACGCAGCCCTGCGCGCGACCGCAGCCGATCCGGCAGCCCATCGCGCCTATCTGCTGCGGGCGTCGCTGATTGACAGCGTGCGCAAGCGCCAGGCGGAAACAGTCTGAGAAGGCGTCCGAACCGCTGTCAGAACTCCTCGAGGATCCGCCCGTGGCCGAGGACGTGATCCTCGATGCCGCATTCGCGGATCGCATGCCAATAGGACACCACGTTGACCGCGAGCACCGGCTTGCCCAGCCAGCGCTCGGCCTCGGCGGAGACTCTCGCCGCGGGCAGCGCGGTTCCGAGCGTCAGCAAAGCATCGATATCGTCGCCGTCCAGTTCGAGCAGCGCGTTGCGGATGTCCTGCGACGGCACCTGCGCGATCAGGCGCGGCGTCGCGCATTTCAGGCCCTTGAGACGCACCACGTCGAAGCCGGCTTCCACGAAATAAGCGCGGACCATCTCATCGCCCCGCGGCTGATGCGGCGTGAGAATCGCGATCTTCTTGCTGCCGAACCTGTTCAGCGCGGCCACCGACGCGGTCGATCCCATCGAAATGCCAATGCCGGCGCGCTGCGCCAGATCGGCCTGCAGCTTGTCGGCGGCTGCGACGCCGCCCCAGAACGACTCGAGCGCAATCCCCATGATGAGATGGTCGAGACCGGCGGTCATGATCTGGTCGATGGCCGTACCCATTCCGTCGCGCATCATCTGCATGTGCTCGTAGAATGCCTCCTCGGTGTTGAGGGGACGCTCCTTGATCGTGACGCGGCCGGTGTGACAGGTCACGCCCGGAACCCGCAACGCATCGGTTTCGGGTTGGACGGTCGTGTTGGTCGACGGCACGACGAGGCCGATGCGCTTCCGATATCCAAGAGTGTCAGGCAAGATGTGAACTCCCAATCAATGGCGCCGAAAAACTACATGCACACCGATGGGGTCACAAGCGCGCCACCTGGCGCGGGGCGATTGGCGTGTGCTGCTTCGCTTTGCTCGTTCGGTAGGGGATAGTTCGCGCCCATGCGTCGAATTCCGGATTGGAGCGCGCTGGACGCAACGGTGCGGCGACGCCGGCGGGAGACCGCTCGTCCCCTGGCGACGGCGCTCGATCCCGTCCTCAATGCATTCGCGCAGATCGACACATCGTCTCGTCCGCTGACGCCTGCCGGTCAGTTGGGCAGTGTGCCCTTCGCCGCCAAGGACTTGTTCCAGACCTCCTCCCACCGGCCGGGCGGCGGGTTCCCCGAAGCGATCGATCTCGGCATTGTCGGAACCAGCGATCTCCTCGAACGCCTCGATGCAGCCGGCGCCGATCTCATCGGCTTCACCAACATGACCGAACTGGCCTACGAGCCGTCCGGCTTCAACGCGACGCGCGGGCGCGTCAAGAATCCGTGGAGCCTGGATTACATCTCCGGCGGCTCGTCGTCGGGCTCGGCGGCCGCTGTCGCGAGCGGCGCCGTTGTCGCTGCGCTGGGTTCCGACACCGGCGGCTCGGTGCGCATTCCCGCCCATGCCTGCGGCATCACGGCCTGGAAGCCGACCCATGGTGCAGTGTCCGCGCGGGGCACGATGCCGCTTGCTCCCACGCTCGACACCATCGGCCTCCTGGCCCGCAGCGCGTCGGACATGATGCCGCTGGCAGGGGTCATGGCCGAGCTGCCGTCGTCGCGGCCCATGCTCCGCGCCGCCGTGCTCGAGGATGTGGTGGCAGAATGCGATCCGGCCATCCGGCGCGTGCTCGCGGACGCCGTGGCAGCGCTCGCCGGGACCGGCGTCGCGATCGAGAATCGCCCGGCACTGGCCGCAGTCGAGGCGATCGATCGCCATGCGATGATCGTGATGCAAGCAGAGAGCGCGCGGGAGCATCGCGCGCGCATCGACGATGCTGCCGTGGCGCCGGTATTGCGACGGCGGCTGGCCAAGGGGCTGGAGATCGCGGATGCCGTGCTGGCCGAAAGCATCGATGCCCGGCAGCGCCTGGTGCACGACTTCGAGGAGCAGGTGCTCGCCGGAAATGACGTGGCGGTGTTGCCGGTCATGGCGATCTTGACCCCAAGCGCCGCCGAGTGCGATCCGGCATCGGAGCGCTTCTCGCCCCGGACGCTCTACGCGCTGAGCCGCTTCACCCGCTTCGTCAACATGCTCGGCTTTGCCGCCGTTGCCTTGCCCGCCGGCTTCGACGATCGCGGTCTGCCCATTGGCGTGCAGATCGTGGGACGCAGTGGATGCGATCTTGCCCTGCTCGAACTTGTCCGGCATGTGCAGTCGAAGACCGACTGGCACGGCCGTATCCCGACCGCCATCGCCCATCTCGTTCCCGAACCGGAGCTTCCGTCATGACCCGACCCACCGCGTCCCCGGCGCTCTCCCACCTGCGCGTGCTTGATTTGACGCGCGTCCGCGCCGGGCCGACCTGCTGCCGCATCCTGGCCGATTTCGGCGCCGACGTGATCAAGATCGAGGCGCCGCCCGGCGTCGATCCGAACGAAGGCATCAGCGGGGCGCGGCACGGCTACGACATGATCAACCTGCACCGCAACAAGCGGTCGATGACGCTCAACCTGAAAGAGAGCGAGGGGCGCGCCGCGTTCATGCGTTTGGCGAAGACGGCTGATATCGTGGTCGAGAATTTTCGGCCCGACGTGAAGGATCGTCTGGGACTCGGCTACCAGGCTCTGAAGGCAGTCAACCCGCGCATCATCCTCGCGTCGATCTCGGGCTTCGGGCAGAGCGGTCCCTACAAGACGCGCGCCGGATTCGACCAGATCGCCCAGGGCATGGGCGGGCTCATGGGCGTCACCGGCGAGCCCGGCACCCCGCCGATGCGCGCGGGCATCGCCGTCGCCGATTCCTCCGCCGGAGTGTTTGCCGCGACGGGCATTCTGATCGCGTTGGCGGAGCGCGAGCGCTCGGGCCTGGGACAGTGGGTCGAGACCTCGTTGCTGCAGGCTCAGATCGCGATGATGGATTTTCAGGCTGCCCGCTATCTGGTCGAGGGCGTGGTGCCGCCGCAGGCCGGCAACGATCATCCCACCAGTACGCCGATGGGTGTCGTCGCGACCGCCGACGGGTTCATCAATATCGGTGTCGGCGGGGATGGCCAGTGGCGCGCCTTCTGCGAGGTGATCGGCCGCTCCGACCTTGCCAACCATCCCGATTACGCCAACGGCGCGAGCCGTACCCGTCACCGACCGCAGATCAAGGCGCTGCTGGGGCCGATCTTCACCGAGCGCACGTCCGCCGACTGGCTGAGCGCGCTCGAGGCCAAGGGCGTGCCGGCTGGGCCGATCTACAAGGTCGACGAAGTGTTCGCCGATCCCCAGGTCCGCCATCTCGGCATTGCGGCGCCCTTGAAAGATCCCGAGCGCGGCGACATTCGCGTGGTGGGACAGGCAATCGGTCTGTCCCGCACGCCGGCGAGTGTCGTCTCCGGCGTACCGGAACAGGGCGAACACACGCAGGCGATTCTTCGCGAGATCGGCTATTCGGACGACGAGATCGCGCAATTGCGAGTAGGCAAAATCGTATGAGATCCCGATGGACCTGAATCTGGGCGGCAAGCTCGCGCTCATCACCGGCGGTTCCCGCGGCATCGGGCGTGCGGTCGGCGAGGCTCTGGCCGCGGAGGGTTGCAGTCTTGTGCTGGTCTCGCGCAGCGCCGTTGACCTCGACAGCGCCCGCAGGCATCTCGAAGGGCAATTCAACATTTCGGTCCGCACCGACGCCGCCGATCTCGCGGACAGCGCCAATGTGACGCGGCTGGCCGAGCAGTTTCCGGATGTCGATATCCTGGTCAACAACGCCGGCGCCATTCCCGGCGGCACATTGTTCGAGGTCGACGAGGCGCGATGGCGCACGGCCTGGGACTTGAAGGTGCTCGGCACCATCAACATGACCCGCGCCTTCTATCCGCTCATGAAGGCGCGCGGCGGCGGCGCCATCATCAACATCATCGGCAACGCCGCGCGCTCCCATGATCCCGACTATATCTGCGGCGTTACCGGCAATGCCGGGCTTGTCGCTTTCACGGAATCGCTCGGAAGCGGCAGCGTGCGCGACGGCATCAGGGTGATCGGAGTCAGTCCCGGTCCGACGGCGACCGACCGGGTGGTGGGCCTTGCGGGGAAGCGGGCGCAGGAGCGGTTCGGCGATCCCTCCCGCTGGCCCGAGCTGTTCAAGTCCTTGCCGCGCGGTGGTGTCGGAGAGCCGGCCGAGATCGCCGCCATGGTCGCCTTCCTGGCGTCGCCGAAGTCCAGCAATACCAGCGGCGTGGTCATCACGCTCGATGCCGGCGCCTCGTCGCGGGCGGGGTCGCTCTGAAATTTCGTCTATCAGGCTGCGGAGACATGCGATGCCTCATCTGACCACCGACGACGGCGTGAAGCTCTACTACGAAGAGGTCGGGGGCGGCGTCCCGCTCATCTTCGTTCACGAATTCGCGGGCGACTGCCGCTCGTGGGAGTCCCAGATGCGCTATTTCGGGCGACGCTACCGCTGCATCGCCTACAACGCGCGTGGGTTCACGCCGTCCGACGTGCCGGACGATGTGGAGAAATACTCGCAGGAGCGCGCGCGCGACGACATAAAGGCGGTGCTGGACGGCTTGAAGATCGACAAGGCGCACATCGTCGGCCTTTCGATGGGAGGATTTGCAACCCTGCACTTCGGTTTCACCTATCCCGAACGTGTGCTGTCCCTGGTCGTCGGCGGCTGCGGCTACGGCGCATCCGCCGACAAGCGCGCGCAATTCATGGAAGAGACCGAGGCGGCCGCGCGGCGCTTCGAAGAGGTCGGCCTTAGCAAGGCGGCCATGGCCTACGCGCTCGCGCCCTCGCGCGTGCAGTTCCAGAACAAGGACCCGCGCGGCTGGCAGGAATTCGCCGATCAGCTCGCGACCAATTCCACTCGCGGCGCGGCGCTGACCATGCGCGGCGTGCAGAAGCGCCGGCCGTCCCTGTTCGACCTGGTGGAGCGCATGAAGACTATCACCGCGCCCACGCTCATCATGACGGGGGACGAGGATTGGCCATGCCTGGAACCCGCCCTGCTGATGAAGCGCACCATCCCCACCGCCGGCCTGGTGGTGATGCCGAATTCCGGTCACACCATCAACCTGGAGGAGCCGGGGGCCTTCAACCAGCATGTCGCCGATTTCCTGCATGCGGTTGAATCCGGCCGCTGGCCGACCCGCGACCCCCGCGCCATGGTGTCCGCGATCCTCGGCAAGTAGTGGCAAGGGCTCACGCTTCGGCGCGTGCATCTTTGGCGGAAGTGCTCCCGTCGAGACTTGTACTCCGCATAGTCCTCACGTAGTTTTTTTGCCCGCAGCAACGGGTACGGCATGAAACCTGCTTTTCGTGACTGACGCTTTCGACATCGGCGCCAGCAACATGAATTGAGGACTGACATGCATCGAGCGCTTCTGGTCTTGGCCGCCGCCGCGGTTTTGGTCTCAATTGCTGCACCGGTGCGAGCGGCGGACTGGCCGAGCAGGCCCGTGACCGTCGTCGTGCCGTTCGCGGCCGGCGGCAACACCCACATGATGGCGCGCCTGGGTGCGCAGCATCTGTCGGCGAAATTCGGTCAGACCTTCGTGGTGGAGAACCGCCCCAGCGCAGGCGGCGCGCTCGGCACCGGGGTGGTGGCGGCGGCGGCGCCCGACGGTTACACTCTCCTGTTCGCCGCCTCCTCGATGATCACCCTGACGCCGCAACTGCAGAAGCTCAATTTCAACCCGGAGCAGCAACTGGTACCGATCACCAATGTCGGAACCGGGACGCAGATGATCGCCATCAAACGCGATCTGCCGGTCAAGACACTGCCGGAATTCATTTCTTATGCGAAAGCCAATCCCGGCAAGCTGAACTTCACGGTCGCGGGCACGCAGAACATCAGCCATCTCGCCCCCGCGCTGTTGTTCGCGCGCGCGGGTATCGATCTGGTCATGGTCCCGTCCAAGGGCGGACCGCAGGCGGTCTCCGATCTCATGTCCGGGCAGGTCGATCTCTATTTCGGCAACTCGTCGGAGTTGCTGCCGCACATCGACAGCGACCGCATCAGGCTGATCGCCGTCGGCACCGCGCAGCGGCTGGCGACCGCGCCCGACATCCCGTCGGTGTCAGAGACCCTGCCGGGCTTCGAATTCTCCTCCTGGAACGGCTTCCTCGCCCCGACCGGGACGGCGGAGCCGATCATCACCGCCATCAGGAACGAGATCACCGCACTGGCCAAGTCGCCTGAAGTTACCGAGCGGCTGACGAAACTTGGTATTGTTCCGGGTGGGCTCACCAACGAGCAGAACGAGGCCGTGTTCCGAAAAGATCGTGAATCCTTTGCCGCGGCGATCAAGGCGGCGGGGATTGCCGCTCCCCAATAGCCGGCAGCGGGATTGCGTGGTGCGGCGCTGGTGTCCCGATTCCGAAGCTCGCAAACCCTTGCGGCATCCTCCGATGCGCGCGTCGGAATCAAAGGGACGCTAGCAACTTTATGATTCTAGTGCGGTCTTTGGATTTGAAGTTCCTGAACAAGCTCGTGGAATAATGGTAGGAACTTCAAATCCACCGCACCAGCCGTTCTCGAAATCCACTGAACGAGAAAGCACCAGTGACACCAGCCCAGCAATTGCGCAACCTTCTGTCTCAACCAGACCTGGAGATCATGCCGGGATGCTATGACGCGCTCTCGGCGAAGCTCGTGGCCAATGCCGGCTACAAGATCACGTTCATGAGCGGCTTCGCGGTCTCGGCCACCCGTCTCGGCCTTCCGGACACCGGGTTGATTTCATTCAGCGAGATGCTGGACAGCCTGCGCAACTGTTGCAGCGCTGCTGCGAAGATTCCGCTGATCGGCGATGGTGACACTGGTTACGGCAACGCGCTGAATGTCCAGCGCACGGTGGTCGAATATGCCCGTGCCGGTGCCGCGGCTGTGATGATCGAAGACCAGGTCAACCCCAAGAAATGCGGCCACACCCGCGGCAAGCAGGTGATCGCGCGTGACGAGGCGCGCATGAAGATCCGGGCTGCCGTGGAAGCGCGATCCGACGTCGATATCTTGATCATGGCACGGACGGACGCCCGCGCGGTGCATGGTTTTGACGAAGCCCTGGCGCGCTGCCGCGACTTCGAGGCGGAAGGGGCCGACATCATCTTTCTCGAGGCCCCGGAAAGCGAAGACGAGATGCGGCGCTTCTGCGCCGCCATGCACAAGCCGTGCATGGCAAACCTGGTGCCCGGCGGAAAGACGCCGGTGCTGCCGGCCGCGCAGCTGCAGGAGATCGGCTACAAGCTTGCGCTCTACCCCGTGATGCTCCTTTCGTCGGCGATCGCAGCGATGCAGGCGACGCTCGCCGCGCTGCAGACCGGATCCAAGACAGCGCCTCCGCCAAGCGTGTCGTTCGTCGATCTGCAGGGCATCGTTGGTTTTCCCGACTACTGGGATCTGGAGACGCGTTACCAGGCCAAGGACTGAGCGGTCAAAGGGACGTCACTCGATTTCCGCCGCACGGCGCAGACTGCTGATCATCGAGGACTTGAGCATATATTCCGGCGCGGAGCGCTTGTCCGCCGCGGTCCGCCGCAGCGTATCGAGCGACTGCTTCCGCGTCTCGGGATCGCGCTCGCTGATGATCTGGTGATTTCGGTTGGTCTGCTGCTGCACCGCCTCGACCGCCACCGTCCGCCGCTGCCGGTCGTAGCGGTCCAGCAGACGATCATCGGCACCCGCCCATATCTGCGCGAGCTTGTCGGACAGGTTGAAGGCATCCTGGATTCCGCCGTTCATGCCCATCCCGCCGAGGGGATTGTTGATGTGAGCGGCGTCGCCGGCGAGCAGAACGCGGCCATGGCGGAAGCTCTTCGCCACCCGCTGATGCACATGATAGACGGAACGATGGGCGATCCGGTAAGGCTCGGATCGGGCGACCACCCGCTGCAGCACCTGCTGCAACGAGTCATCCGACAGCAGCTTCTCCCGGTCTGAATTTTCCGGCGCCGGCACCAGAACGCGCCAGAGGTCGGGAACCCGCAGCAGCACCAGCCATTCGAGCGGATCGGCGATGTAATTCACGTAGGCGATGTCGGTGAGCTTGTCCTCGAAGCGGAAGTCGGTGGATGCGATCAGAAACAGCTCCGGATAGGTGAAGCCCTCGAAGTCGACTGCAAGCGAGCGGCGCACCGCGCTGCGGGCGCCATCAGCGGCAACGACGTACCGGCCTGACAGCGACACGGGGCCGGATGGAGTCTCCGCGGTCAGGGTCACGGACTCCTCGTCCGGCCGCACTGAGGTCACCTCATGGCCGAAGCGGATGTCGTTGCCCGGCAGCTTGCGCAATTCCTCCTCGAGGAAGCGCATCAGCTTCCATTGCTCGCACTGCACGCGATAGGGATGGTTGGTGTCGCCCGCCAAAAGGGAGAGATCGAACGTCGCCACCGGCCCGGTCTCGCGGTCGCGAAACTGCCAGGTCGGCGCCTTCAGCCCTACGTCGATCATGCGCGGCACGACGCTGAACTCATCCAGAAGATCCAGTGTCGGCGGATGGAAGGTCGAGCCCCGCAGCTCCATCACGAGCTCGGCTTCGGCTGCAAGCAGCACGGTGGGAATGCCCCGGCGCCCCAACGCCAGGGCCGCGGTAAGACCGACCGGTCCGGCGCCAACAACGATCACGCAATCGTTCGACATGCGAAAGGGGTCCCCACGGTAAGCCGTCAGCGTTCAGGCGGAAAACACCGGCCGCCTGGACGCTCGTCATAATGGACGCTCATTATAACTGCTCGTGCGGGACGCAATCTTGCAGGCGCCCTCCGCATTGAACATTACCGGCGTTTTCACGCAGAGCAGCGAACAACCGCGCGATGCAAGACCGATGCCGAAACTTGACGCCTCATGTCAATGCCACGCACACTCGACCGAGCTTCAGCCACGACAATGCAGCGCACGGTTACGGGAGCGATTCGGCGATGAGAGACGTGCTCGGTTGGCGACGCAAGTTTGGCGTGTTGGGTCCCTCGACCAACACCATCGTGCAGCCCGATTTCGAGATGATGCGGCCGGTCGGTGTCACCAACCACTACAGCCGCATCTTCACGCCGAACGCGCAGGCGGTCAGCAACGAGACCTTCACGGCCGGCACCGAGCTGATTGGTCGGAACGTACTGGAGGCGGTCCGCAGCGTGATGACGTGCTCGCCGGACTATCTGGTCATGGGCATGTCCGCCGTCACCTTCTATGGCGGCGCGGCCGGGGCCGACGCTTTTCAGGCCAAGGTCGAGCGTGAATCCGGCGTCGGCGTGAGCATCGGTTCGCATTCATGCACGGCGGCGCTGAAGGCGTATGGCGGCGTCAATCGGATGGCGTTTCTCTCGCCGTATTATCCGGTCGCCAACAAGGAGGTGGCACGCTATTTCACCGAGTCGGGCTTCGAGGTCGTCCGCGACCTCTATCTGGAGTGCAAGAGCTGGACGGCGATCGCGGAGGTGCCGATTGATGTGCTGCGAGAGAAGCTGATCGAGCTCAATGGCGACGCCCGTGATGTGGACGCCATCATCCAGGTCGGCACCAACCTCAGCATGGTCCGTCTCGCGGCCGCGGCCGAGATGTGGCTCGGCAAGCCGGTCATCGCCATTAATACGGCGACGTACTGGCATGCGCTGCGCCAGAATGGGATCCTGGACAAGATCCCGGGTCTGGGGCGGCTGCTCGAAGAGTTTTGAACGACTCGGCCCCTGGTCTTCGCGCAGCCTGTNCAGTACAGATAGTATTTGCTATTGACTACGTTACGAATACAATATAGACAAAGAAACAATCCATCCTTGCGCGTCCGAAGCCCTTGCCGGGCAAGGAAATAGCTCGGGGCACGCACCTGTGCCGCGGGAACGAGAGCGGCTGTTCGAACGGAGGGGGCGGAGTGGGTTTTGCCTCGGCGGCTCTTTTGGCAGAACGAACCCAAGTTGCAGAATTGCAACACTTGGCTTTAAGGCGGTTCGGTCCTTGACACTGTTTGATCTCGTAGGGCGTGGGTTTCTCTCCGATGGGAGCAGTGGCCGGGGCTTACGCCTTGTCCAGGACGGAAATGTCCGAGCCATCGCGATAAGCGGGATGCTTCCAGCCGTCCTCGTCGTAATCCGCCATGCACCGCTCGGCCAGCGCCTCCATCTCCTTGAGCGCGCCGGAGGCCTGCGCATGCTGCAGCGGGAATATGCGCACCAGCTCGTGGCTCCCGGAATAGTTCATTTCGTAGAGCTCGTGCCGTGCACCGAATTCGGTACCGACAGCGTCCCACAACATCTTCATGACCTTGATGCGCTCTTTGTAGTCGATGCCGTTGGAGCCGCGGACGTAACGTGCGAGGTACTTGTCGATGTCCGGGTTCTTGAAGTCGCGGGCATGAGAGGGAAGGTAGATGAGACCCGAAGCAATCACCTTTTCGACGATGGCGCGCACGGCCGGGTAGGCCTCAGTCATGAACAGGCGATAGGTGCTTGAGGCCCTGACATTGGGCAGCACGGCGCCATTGACCCATGGCTCGGGATTGAACGCCATGGCGTCGGAGAGCGACCAGAACAGGTTCCTCCAGCCGATCACCTCGCCGATCTGAGCCTGCACGCCACGGAACGCCTCCACGCCGGTCGCGCGTGCCGCCTTGTAGAGCAGGCCCACGATGAAATCGAGTTTGACCGCAAGGCGTGTGCAGCCCTGCAAGGTGAAGCCGTTGAAGAATCCCGAGCGTGGATAGAAACTCTTGAGGCGCTCCACGTCGCGATGAATGATCACGTTCTCCCATGGGATGAATGCGTTATCGAACACGAAGATGGCGTCGTTCTCGTCGAAACGCGACGTGAGCGGATAATCCCAAGGCGAGCCGGTGGCGGCGGCTGCGAACTCGTAGGACGGCCGGCAGATGAGCTTGATGCCCGGCGTGTTCATGGGCGCAATGAACATCACCACCATGCTTGGATCGGTAATCTCCTGGCCCATGTTCTGGCCGAGGAAGTTATAATGGGTGAGTGCCGAGTTGGTGGCCACCACCTTGGCGCCCGAGACGAAGATGCCGGCGTCCGTCTCTTTTTGGATGGTGATGTAGACATCCTTGACCTGCTCGACCGGTTTGTTGCGGTCGATGGGCGGATTGACCAGGGCGTGGTTGAGATAGAGCACCGACTCCTGCGCTCGCTTGTGCCAGGCGCGCGCGTTGTCGGCGAACTTTCCGTAGAACTCGGCATTGGCACCGAGCGTATTGAGGAACGCGGCCTTGTAGTCGGGGCTGCGGCCCATCCAGCCGTACGTGATGCGGGCCCAGGTCGCGATCGCGTCGCGCTGCGCGATGACATCGCCGGCAGAGCGGGCAACCTTGAAGAACTTGTGGGTGTAGCCGCCGGAGCCAGTGTCGGTCGGCGCGGTGAGCACGTCCTTGGTTTTGGGATCGTGCAACGCGTCATAGAGCAGGGCAACGGAGGCAACCGAATTGCGGAAGGCCGCGTGCGTCGTCACATCGGCTACACGTTCGCCGTAAATGTAGACTTCGCGCCCGTCGCGCAGGGACTCGAGGAACTCGGCCCCGGTGAAAGGGCGTTTCTTGCCTTCGAGAATTGCTTCGGGGTACTGCGACATGGCGGATCCAAAATCCTGTGCAGGGGTGGAGAACTGGTCGCCCTTGTGAGCAGCAACCAACGCCGGCGATAGAAATTAGCTCGTATCCGTCAGCTTCGGTATCGCCAAGCATAGATGGGCTGTTTTGTGGCGGCGAATGCAGAATCGGGCCCGAGACCGGCAATTCCAATAGCAGCCGCACCCGTCGCTCGACAATCAAGTTCGGCCCGCCGGCGGTCGGCCGGTCTGGTATGATCAAGGCGCATTTGAAGGTACCGGTTCATATTTTCGCAAACCAAAGGAATTTGTCATGTCGCTTGAAATCACTGTCGGTCCCCCAAGGCTAGCCATTAATCAGGGCCACAGCGTTCTGATTACTGATCCAGATGGCCAAATTCCGTGGCCGAGTGACAAGGGCCTGTATTTTTTCGACACGCGGATCATCAGCAGTTGGCACATCTATGCCAACGGCGAAACGTGGCAACTGCTCAACGCCGGCAACATCACCCACTATGCCGCGCGGGTATTTCTAGCCAATCGGGTCATGGCTACGGAGGACGGCGTCATCCCGGCAGGAACGCTTGGGCTGGGATTGAGTCGATCGATTGACGGCGGGCTTCACGAGGATCTCGACCTCGTGAATCACGGCCTGCGAAGCGTGCGCTTCAACCTGGAGATTGCGGCCCGTTGCGACTTTGCGGATTTGTTCGAAGTCAAATCGGAAAAGATCGTGCGCCGCGGCCGGATCGTCACGGAATGGTCCGACGACGCGTCGCAGCTGAGCACAATCTACCGTAATCAGGATTTCTATCGCGGAGTAACCATCTCGGCGCATAGGAGTAGCTCCCGGCCGGTCTATGCCAATGGCCGCATCAGCTTCGAAATCGATCTGAAGCCGGGAGAAATCTGGCACACGTGTTTGGACTATGATCTCGACAACGGCACGACCCGATTTGCGGCTCCGAAGAATTGCATTGCGAGCGCATGGGAGTCGGGCGTCGGTCAAAGAGTGGACGAGTGGGAGCGAACGGTCCTCAAGATTCGAACCAGCAACGAGGAGTTTTATCGTCTCTACCGTCAGGGCGTGGAGGACATGATCACGCTCCGTCTGCCGGTAAAGGGGGCGGATCATATGCAGTTCGTTCCCGCCGCCGGCGTCCCCTGGTTTGTTGCCGTCTTCGGCCGTGACAGCCTGATCGTTTCGCTGCAAAACGCACTTGTTTATCCCGACTTTGCGCGTGGCGCTCTCGAGGTGCTCGGATCCCTCCAGGCTACGGAGGTGGACAACTACCGAGACGCCGAACCGGGCAAGATCATGCATGAGCTGCGAGTGGGCGAGCTCGCACATTTCAAGCTCGTCCCGCATACGCCTTATTATGGGACCGCCGACGCGACGCCGCTCTATCTCATCGTTCTTCACACCGCCTGGCGCAGCACCGGCGATATCGGACTGCTCGAGCGCCATCTGAAAACTGCGGAACGATGTCTCGACTGGATCGACAACTATGGGGATCGCGACGGCGACGGTTTCCAGGAATACGCAACCCGCTCTCCCGTGGGTTATGAAAACCAAAGTTGGAAGGATTCGGGCGACGCCGTCGTTTACCCGGATGGTTCGCTGGTAAAGGGCCCCAAGGCGCTGTGCGAACTTCAAGGCTATGTCTACGACGCCTGGCAGCGCATGGCCCAGGTCTTCGACGCGCTGGGCAATTCAAGTCGCGCGCAGGAGCTGCGGACGAAAGCAGCAGAGCTGTTTCGCCGCTTCAACGAAACATTCTGGGATGAGGAGACGGGGTTTTATGCCTACACCTTGGATGGCGACAAGAGACCGGTGCTCAGCGTTGCGTCGAATCCCGGACATTGTCTGTGGTCGGGAATTGTCCCGGCCGACCGCGCGCGCCGGGTGGTGGAACGTCTGATGAAGCCGGACATGTGGAGCGGCTGGGGCATCCGCACGCTGTCCGCAAACCATCCCGCCTACAATCCGCACTCGTACCAGAATGGATCGGTGTGGCCGCACGACAACGGCATCATCGCCACCGGCTTTCGCCGGTATGGATTCGCAACCGAGGCGTCGCGCATCGCCCGCGACAGCAGCGAAGCGGCGAAGTACTTCATATTGCATCAGGTGCCCGAGCTCTACGCCGGGATTCACCGCAACCCGACCAACTTTCCCGTCCAGTACCTCGGAGCAAACGTGCCACAAGCCTGGGCCGCGGGATCCGTGTTTGCCTTCCTGCAGATGATTCTCGGCTTTCAGCCCGACGCTCCGAACAAACGGCTCTATATCGATCCTGATCTGCCGGACTGGCTGCCCAATCTCGAAGTGTTCGATCTTCGTGTGGGAGCGGAGAAGTTCGACCTGCGCTTCTGGCGGGATGGTGAGCGGACCCGGTGGGAAGTGCTCAAGGGAGATGGGGGCGCCATCATCCCTCGCAGCTTCGCCACCGCGAATGAGCTGCCGAATTGAAGGCGCCAGCGCCTGAAAAGGCCAAGCACCCCGGCAGCGGGTTACGCCGGCACCACGGGCACTTTGGTCTTGCGGAGCCCGGCCATCACCTTGTCATCGAGTTTCAGGTGAGCATTCACGAGCTCGGGTGGCGTCAACGCCATCCACGTACTCAGCGAGACGTCGGCGAAGTAGCTGCTCTTGAACATTTCGAGAAAGCGCATCGGCGTGGTGCCGGTATTCTCCACGTAATGTCCCATCGCGAAGGGCACGTAGCCCACGTCGCCGGCGCGGAAATCGAAGGTGCGCGCCTGCCCGGAGGCGGCGAACACGCCCATGCGCGCCTCGCCTTCGATGTAATATTGCCATTCGTCGGTGTTGGGGTGCCAATGCAGTTCGCGCATTCCGCCGGGCTCGACCTCGACCAGGGCAGCGGCGATCGTAGTGGAAACCGGGAATGTGCTCGAATCGCTGATCCGCACCGTTCCGCTCTTGGTCTTGATCGGTTCCTGCGCCATGAGCCGGTGGCTGAACTTCTGCGGCACGGTGGTTGCACCCGCGATCCGGTCGGCGCTGAGGGGTCCCGGTACCGGGGCCGGGAAGATGTAAAGCTGGCTGGGGTCGGGCGTGTGGCCGAACGACGAGGCCGGCGCGCCGAAATTCTTGGCCAGCACTTCGTTCGGCGTGTGCTTGAACCAGTCGCTGATGAGGAAGGTGTCGTCTTCGTCAAAGTCGCCATCGTCGAAGACCAGAAGGAACTCGCAACCGTCGGGATTGAGCCCCTGGATGGAGTGCGGGATCCCCGCCGGGAAATACCAGAGATCACCGACGCCCACGTCATCGACGAAATTCCGTCCTTGCGCATCGACGGCGGTGATGCGGGCGGTGCCGTAGAGCATGTAGGCCCACTCGCCTTGCTTGTGCCAATGTAGCTCGCGCACGCCGCCGGCATTGAGCCGCATGTTCACGCCGGCGATGTTCTTGGAGACGCCGAGCTCGCGTGAGGTGATCTGGCGAGCCCAGCCGCCCGACGTCAGCCGCATATGTGCGTCGGCGAATGAGAAGCGCAGGTTGGGCAACGTGCCTTGGTCCGTCGAAGGCGGGACCAGCAGATCGGGGTTCTGCCGGTCGCGCATGAGATTGCGCGGGCCGTGATCGGTGCCGCCCCGTCCGGGACGGACGGGCTGCGGGATGGTTTCGCCGGTTTGCGCGCCAACCGCCGTCGCTGCCGTAACGAGGCCGCCGGCCGCGGCCGCTGTCAATACGTTCCGACGTGACATTGGATCCATGACGTGCTCCCTGACATTCGGGGCCTGGCGGTGCTCAGTGACGTCTGATATTCGCGCCGGCGCCGACCACGAGCACGCGAAGGGAGATCGCCCGGCCGATGTTTGGATTGAGTCGATCGTTCATGTCCGTCACCGCCAGGCGCTCGAGTCGCAGCGCAATCGTGAAGTTCTATAGCCGGCGCCATGCGAGTCGAAATGCAGCGACACCATGATTGCAGCGACATCTACGCGCCCAACGCGACAATTAGCTCGCACGATTATCGATGTCCGCCGCCGAATACACTCTCTCGCGACGTGACGGCATCGCTGCGAGTTGATCTAGTACAGGGCCCTCAGCCCATTTAGGAGGTATTGCTGCGATTGTTCGGCTCTTGCGTAGATAGCCCGACGATGTGCTTGAGCCAGCGCCAGCGGCGCCATGAAACGGACGAGTGACCGGCTTCTGCAGCATTCGCGCTCGAATAGCTGGCTCAGGCCGCAGGGCCGTTCGTCGCGGTCTTATCTCAAGCCACGGCCTGTGCCCGGCTTACCGGCGCAGACCATCCAGAAACCGGCGGACCCGATGTTCAGGTCGAGGCGTGGGGGGCCGTCATCCCGATCCGCGCGTGCAGGCCGCGACCGTCACCGGCAGGCTCCGCGCCGGTCGCGGCGGGAGCCAGGAAATGAGGTGGTTCGAAGATGGAGCACGAATCCACGAACCACGGACCTCAACCAACGTTAGACAACGGAGGCGAGAACGTTGTTGCCGGAAAGGTCGGGATAGGCCGATACACCCGCGAGCTATACGATGATTCGAAGGCGCGGGCCGGCTCGAGGTCGGGTCCAGTCAATACGAAAATTGCCTCCGCGAGCACTCTGGGGCCCGGCAACTTGCCGGGCGCACACGGAAAATCGTTCGACTTAGGCGGCGTCCATCCAATCATAAAATTCCTGCGCCGATTGCCGACTCGGTGTCGGCAGACGTGGTAAAATTAGAACTCGCATCGACGGTTCGCCGTACAGCCGGGTAAGCTCTGCCTCTCGCTCGGCCCGGTCTTTCTGACTGCGGTCCTTCCAGTCGTCCCATCCCTCGTAAAAATCTGTCCATGCAGTATAGGCTTCGCGCTCTTCGGTTTGGACCAATGTCGGAAGTTGCTTGGGCTTGCGGGCGCCGGTAAACAATGCCGTATGGAGTCGACGGCGTTCGGCGATGGCGACGTTGAGCGCCCGCGAGGCTTGGACGCTGCCCCACTCCGGGTCCTTTTCTCGATCAGAAAGCCGTTCGATTCGAGCTTCTAACTTGACGTAGTCCTTGATCAGCGTGACGCGGCTATCGCAATCGATGCCACGCGACTTCATCTCACGGACAATATGGTCCCAGGCCTTGCGCTCCGGCTCGGTCAGCTTTTTTGGTCGCTTGGTTGTGCTCATCTTCATTCGTTCTATGTGGTTGCAAAATTTTTCCTGACAAGGTCGGGAATCTGCGCGTGGGACCCCGAGCGGTGCGGACCCCCTTGCCGCTCCAGCCTTTTCGCCCCCGCCCCCTGCCGCCGTGTGCCATAGTGGAGTCGATGGTTGATCTATCGACTTACCGAGTGATTGTGCGTGCGCGGACCAAGCCCGGCGCCGGCTACACCTACATGATCACTCGATTGGATG
>JGI12053J15887_10000017_pt1 | contig 42100 bp, 33 predicted proteins | sample MedBloCAOM1_O3_FD_15887 | JGI IMG/M metagenome (IMG submission 15887)
ACGCCTTCGCGGATTTCACGCAGCTGCCGACCCGCTGCAAGTTCATCGCACTGATGCCGCAGTGGGACTTCCTCAATTTCCTCGCCGAGCGCGGCAAGCGCTATCCGTCGTTCCACTTGCGCATGCGTGCGGAGGCGGTCGACCTGATGGAGGCCAATGGCCGGGTGACCGGTGTGCGGGTCAACACGCCGGATGGCCCGCTCGATGTGCGTGCCGATCTCGTCGTCGGATGCGATGGACGGCATTCGACCGTGCGTGAACACGCCGGCCTGCAGGTCGAGGACATCGGTGCGCCGATGGACGTGCTCTGGTTCCGCCTGCCGAAGAAGCCCGCGGACCCCGATGAATCCATGGGCCGGTTCGAACCCGGGCGCATGATCGTTTTGATCGATCGCGGCGAATACTGGCAATGCGCGTTCTTGATTCCGAAGGGGTCGATCGAGGAAACCAAACTCGCCGGGCTGCCGGCTTTCCGTCAGACCGTCGCGCAGGTCATGCCCGTATTCGCGGACCGGGTCGGCGATCTCAAGGACTGGGATCAGATCAAGCTCTTGACCGTGGCGGTCGACCGGCTCGATCGCTGGCATCGCCCAGGACTGCTTTGCATCGGCGACGCCGCGCATGCGATGTCCCCCATCGGCGGCGTCGGCGTCAATCTGGCGGTGCAGGATGCGGTGGCGGCAGCGAATGTCCTGTGGCAGCCGCTGAAGGCCGGAACAGTGACCGAGGACGACCTCGACCGCGTACAGAAGCGGCGTGGATTTCCCACCCGTGTCATCCAGCGCATCCAGGTCTTCATGCAGGATCACGTCGTCGATCGTGCACTTGGCACGGACAAGGCAATCGACGCGCCGCTCGCGCTGCGGCTAATGGCGCGCTTTGCGCCGCTGCGCCGCATCCCGGCGCGCATCGTTGGCATGGGCGTGCGGCCGGAGCACGTGCACACGCCAGATAGTCGCGCTGGCGCGGCCGGCGGGTAACGCAGAAGTCTCCGTCTAATCCGTGAAATCTTCCGGCCGGAGCTCGATCGGCGTGCCGTGCGGGGTGCGATCCGCGGCGTGATGCCAGGCGTGGCGATAGCGGGCGAGCATCTGCACATCGGCCAGCCCTTTGGCGGCAACGATGCGTTCGAGCGCGTTGAGCCAATGGCGATAATAGGTCTCACCGGTATCGGGATCCCCGGCAGCCTGTGCGCGCTTGATCTCGTCGCCGAGCGTCGCGGCCCATTCGGGCCAGGTGAATAGGCCGCGATCGTGCAAGGCGAGCGTTATGGCGAAGGCCTGCGCTTCCCAGGGTTCGTGGAACACCGGCCCTTGCGCATCGCGCGGAATGTTCGGCACCGCATCGGTCGCGCGCCGGGCCGCCGCGGCGTCGATCGCAGCGACGTCATTGCGGCCGACCGAGCGTCGCGAGCGAGAGCCGGAATCCATCACGCCGGATCGAGATAGGGCTCGAACGCGTCGATCGACACCTTGAGCGTCGGGTCGGTATCCGAGCCCCACAGCTCCGCGCCCTCGAACACCACGGTATAGAGCCATTGCGGATTGTCGCCCTTGTCGATCGCTACAGTGTCGGGGAAGGCGTGGCAGCCGTGCACGAGCTGGACGACGCCGACCCGACCGCGCGCGTAGCGCGGCAGCCTGGTGTGCGTCGGCGGATGGATGTTCTTCGTCCGCACCCGATCGCCCGGCTTGAAACGCGCGGGCGCCTGCGCCTGACGGTAGAACGACCCGCGCGTCAATCCCTGCTGGACGACATCGGTCGTGAGCTTGCGCTTGAGCGGCTTGCCCGGGCGCAGCGCGTGACCGGCGGCGAGTTCCTCGGCGTCAGCGTAACCGCGCTCGACGACGTTGCGCTCCATGGCCAGCGCCCAACGCTGGTAATACGACGCGGTGACGTAGACTTGCGGCGGCAACCGTTCCTGCGCGAAGCGGGACATGTCGATGTGCCATGCGCCCGCATAGCCCATGGCGCGTTGCATCGCGAGCACGCGCCCTTCCCACGAGGCATGGAAGGGAGGTTCGTTGGGCTCGGGTTCGACCTTCCCGAAGCCGTCCATACCGCCCATGTCATGGATGCCGTCCATCACGCGGCCTCCTCGGGGCGTTTGGCGACGCCGGTGCCGATCATCGAATCCCGCGTCACCAGCTGAGCGAGGCGCGCCTCGCTCCAGCCCTCGGTGCCGGGCGGGCGCATCGGCAGCACCAGGAAGCGGGTCTCCGCGGTTGAATCCCACACGCGGATCTCGGTGTCCTTCGGCAGGCTGACGCCGAAATCGGCGAGCACGCCACGCGGGTCCTTCACCGCCCGCGAGCGGTAGGGCGCGGATTTGTACCAGACCGGCGGCAGCCCGAGCACCTCCCAGGGATAACAGGAGCACAAGGTACACACGATCATATTGTGCAGCGTAGGGGTGTTCTCGACCGCGACCAGATGGTCGCCGACCCGGCTTTCGTGGCCGAGTGCGCTCACAGCCTTGGAGGCGTCCGCGAGCAGATCGCGCTTGAAGGCGGGATCGCTCCAGGCCTTGGCGACGACGCGCGCGCCGTTGTGGGGCCCGACCTTGGTCTCATAGGCCTCGATGATGGCGTCGAGCGCGGCCGGATCGATGTAGCCCTTCTCGGTTAGCACCGTCTCCAGCGCGCGCACGCGCAGCTGCGTCTCGGACAGCTCCGAGCCGTGCTGATGATCGTGGTCGTGGTCGTGCTCGGCCATGGGGGGCACCTTCAGCGCAATGGCTCGTCATACCTGCAAGTGATGATCTAGTATCCTCCGGGCCGGAATTGAAGTCGAGGGCAGGACTTGCGCGTTGCGGGCTTGATCGGCGGGCGATGACATCGGAATGCTGGGCGCACCATGACGACCGCGGCGGAACTGTTCGACCTCAAGGGACGCGTCGCGCTGGTCACCGGCGCGTCGACCGGTCTCGGCGTGCATTTCGCCGAGGTGCTGGCGCGCGCCGGCGCGGCGGTCGCGCTGGTCGCCCGGCGCAAGGAGAAGCTCGCCGCGGTACAGGCGCGCATCGAACAGGGGGGCGGCCGTGCCGTCGCCATCGCGGCCGACGTGCTCGATCGCGACGCGATGATGCGCGCGTTCGATAAGGCCGAGAAGGCCTTCGGCACCGTCACCATCCTGGTCAACAATGCCGGCGTGGCGCATGCGAACCGCGCCGTCGATCTGCCGGCGGAAGAGTGGCGGCGCGTGCTGGGCACCAATCTGGACGCAGTGTTCTTCTGGGCACAGGAAGCGGCCCGCCGCATGCTGGCGGCGAAAACGGGCGGGGCCATCGTCAACATCGCCTCGGTGCTCGGCTTCGGCGTTGCCAAAGGCACGGCGGCCTATGCGGTGGCGAAGGCCGGCGTCGTCCAACTCACCAAGGCGCTCGGGCTCGAGCTTGCCTTCAGGGGCATCAGGGTCAACGCTATCGCGCCGGGTTGGATCGTGACCGATCTCAACCGCGAATATCTATTGAGTGAGCAGGGCACTGCGATCAAACGCGAGATCCCCGTGGGCCGCTTCGGCGAGGAGCGCGATCTCGACGGCGCACTGCTGCTGCTGGTCTCCGACGCCGGCCGTTACATCGCGGGTACGACCATCGTGGTCGACGGCGGCCAGATGGTGGCGCTCCGGGGGTAGGTCCCGTGTCCGGACGAGCGACGGCGCGCGCCGCCGCGAAGATCCGCGATCAGGGGCGACGCGCCGGAATCGGAACGCAGCAGATGTTTAACTAGGTTCGTCGGTTGATGTGACAGGATAAGAACATGGACTTCACGCTGTCGCCCGAGATCGAAGACATCCGCCTGCGCACGCGCCGCTTCGTCGAGGAGCATGTGCTGCCGCTCGAAGCCGAGCGGCAAAATTACGACGAGCACGAGAACATCCGCCTCGACGTGCTGCGCGACGTGCAGGCCAAGGCCAGGGCCGAGGGGTTGTGGGCGCCGCAGGCGCCGAAAGCGTACGGCGGCATGGCGCTGCCGATCGTCGGCTGGGCCGCGATGTACGAGGAAGCGAATCGTTCGATCTTCGGGCCGTTGGCGTTCAATTGCGCCGCGCCCGACGACGGCAACATGAACGTGCTCGCGCTGGTGGGAACGGCGGCACAGAAGGACAAATGGCTGCGGCCCATCGTCGACGGCAAGGTGCGTTCCTCCTTCGCCATGACCGAACCGGCGCCCGGCGGCGGCTCCGACCCCGATATGATCCGCACCCGCGCGGAGAAGAAGGGCGACACCTGGGTGATCCACGGCCACAAGTGGTTCATCACCGGGGCGGGCGTCGCCGAGCATTTCATCGTCTTGGCGCGCACGTCGAACGATGCGCGGCGCGGGCTTACGGCCTTCCTCTATCACCGCGGCCAGCCCGGCTGGCGCATCCTTCGCCGCATCCCGATCATGGGGCCGGAGGAACATGGCGGTCACTGCGAGCTCCTGTTCGAGGGGCTCGAAGTGCCGGACGAGAACGTGCTGATGAAGGTCGGCGACGGATTGCGCGTCACCCAGATCAGGCTCGGGCCGGCGCGGCTCACCCATTGCATGCGCTGGCTCGGGCTGGCCAAGCGCTGCATGGAAATCGCGCAGGGCTACGTGGCGGATCGCGAAGGCTTCGGCATCCGATTGGCCGACCGCGAGAGCGTGCAGATCAAGCTCGGCGAGGTCGCGCACCAGATCCAGATCGGTCGGCTCCTGGTCATGCACGCGGCCTGGAAGCTCGATCAGGGCGAGCGCGGGCGCAAGGAAGTCTCCATGGCCAAGGTGCACGTGGCCGACACTTTGCATCAGGCGGCTGACGTTGCGATCCAGCTCAACGGCGCGCGCGGCTATTCCAAGGACACGATCCTGGAATGGATCTACCGCTATGCCCGCCAGGCGCGCCTCGTTGACGGCGCCTCCGAGGTCCACAACATGGTGCTGGCACGCTTCATGAAGGACGAAGGCCGCGACTTCTGGGGTTGGGGCGGCGGTAACAGGGTATGAGGGGTGCTGCCGCTTGCTTGGGCAAGCTCTTGTGGGGTGCATGCCGCTTGGGCGAGTTTGGACCAATAAATAGTCAAACAGAGGTTAGCCAGACGAATTCATCCTAAGTCGGCGCCACTCAGGTTCATAATTAGCCGCTCAAAGTAGTCGCGAAGTCGTGTTGCAATGCACCGCCAAAAGTTACTGGTGCTGATCCCGATATTCCTGTATCGCAGCCGGCCTTGGACGGGACAACGTTGCCCGCGTTGATGGTTTGCGTCGACTTCCCTGGCAGGAGCCGAGATCATCCATGAAAATTCGTGCTGGCTTCGAGATCACCTACGACTTCGTCGCGCGCACCCCGATGATGCTGATGCTCAATGTGCATCCCTCGCGCGCCGCCGACCTCATCAAGCTCGATCAGCTTCGCGTCTCGCCCGCGGTGCCGTTCACGCGCTATCTCGACGCGTTCGGCAACGTCTGCACCCGTCTGGTGGCGCCGCCGGGCCAACTGGAAATTTTCACCGACGCTCTGGTTGCGGATTCAGGCCTGCCCGACCCGGTCGAGCCGGCCGCACGCCAGCACGAGATCGCGGAACTGCCGCACGACGCCCTCGTGTTCCTGCTGGCCAGCCGGTATTGCGAGACCGAGCGGCTGATGGAGGCCGCGTGGTCGCGATTCGGCCAGACGCCGCTGGGCTGGGCGCGGGTGCAGGCGATCTGCGACTTCGTCCATTCCCACGTGCGCTTCGGCTATCAGCACGCCCGCGCTACCAAGACCGCGACCGACGTCATCATCGAGCGCCGCGGCGTGTGCCGCGACTTTGCCCATCTCGCGATCACGCTGTGCCGCTGCATGAACATCCCGGCGCGCTATTGCACCGGCTATCTCGGCGACATCGGGGTTCCGCCGGAGCCGGAACCGATGGATTTCAGCGCTTGGTTCGAAGTCTATCTCGGCGGCCGCTGGTACGCGTTCGATGCCCGCCACAACATTCCCCGCATCGGCCGCATCGTCATGGCGCGCGGACGCGACGCCGCCGACGTGGCGTTCAGCACGACCTTCGGACCGAACGTGCTCCGGCGCTTCGTTGTGCATACCGACGAGGCGCCGGCGGCCGAGATGGAGCTGGTCGAGCGCAAGGTGGCGTAAGCCTGTCCGCGCCGGCGTCGGCTACTGCGCGTCGAGCTCGGCGCCGGTCTGCAGCGGCTTTTCCTCCATCAGAACGATCCGATCAGCGCGATCGTCATGCTGGCTGCGGCGACGAAGAACACCCGTCCGAAAGCAGGAGCGGAAATCCCGGCCTGCAACGCGCTGTCCAGCGGTTGACCCACCACCGTGCCGGCCAGGACGATCGCCCCGAACACCGCGATCAGCATGGTGGCGTAGAGGTTCCGGCTGAAATTCATCGTTCCCACCGAAATGCCGAGCTGATGTCGCGCCACCATATTCTGCATGGCGACCGCGGTGAGCGAGGGCAGGGGGCCCGAAGCCGGCTCCGATCAAGATCAGCGTGAGCTCGAACGATAGCGGAGTCATATTGTCCGCTCGCCATCCCAGTGTCGCCACCGCCCCGATCGAGATGAGGAGCGCCCCCATGGGCAGCAGCTTGTAGTGGCGCACGCGGCCGAGCACCTGGCCGGCGAAGCCCGCGCTGGTGTTGAGCGCCACCATGAACACCACCAGGCTGAGACCGGCATTGCTGGGAGAAAGCCCCATCACCCGCTGGAGGTAGATCGGCAGAAACACGTTGAGCCCGATGATGGAGCCCCAGCCGAAGGCATTGGCCGCCATGGCGCAACGCACGATCGGATTCTTGAGAATGGAGATCGGGATCAGCGGCTCGGGCGCCGTGAGCAAGCGCAGCACAAAGAGTACGGCCATGATCAGCGCCAAGGCAAAGAGCGCCAGGATCGGCAACGACGTCCAGGGATAGCGGACGCCGGCCAGGTTCAACGCCAGCATGAACGATACGCTGGCGCTGACGATCAGCGCGGCGCCGATGAGGTCGAGGAGATGCGGCCGCTCGTAGCGCGGAAGCCGGCGCAGCAGCGATGTCGTGATCGCCAGCGCTGCAAGCCCCATCGGAATGTTGATCCAGAAGATGACCGACCAATGCAGATGGTCGGCGATCAACCCGCCGAGCAACGGGCCGCTGCCGCCGGCGGTGGTGTAGGTCGCGGCGAAGTAGCCGTAATAGCGGCCGCGTTCTTTGGGCGAAACCAGATCGGCGAGCACGACCATGCCCATGGACGACAGGCCGCCGCCGCCGAGGCCATGCAGGACGCGGCCCAGGATCAGCACCAGCATGTTCGGGGCCAGCGCGCAGACCAGCGAGCCGGCCATGTAGGTCAGGATCGCAATGCGCAGCGTGAACCTGCGCCCATGGATGTCCGCGATCTTGCCGTAGAGCGGGATGACCGCGGTCGATGCCAGCAGGTAGGCGGTGATCAGCCAGGGGAGGTTATGCACATCGTCGAAATCGCGTCCGATCGTCGGCAGCGCCGTCGCCAGAATGGTCTGGTCGAGCGACCCCATGAACGTCGGCAGCAGCACGCCCAGCACGATCAGCAGGGTCTGTCGATGCGTGAGGGGCGTGGCCTCACGGCGATCGGCGTAGGCATCCATCGGCAGGGGCGTTCCGGTCCCGAGATTTATGCGTGATTGGCGGCACACGCGCCGTCACCTTTGCCGCCGGTTGTAAAGCACGCCTCCGACTGCGGCCAGCCCGCGCAGGCATTGGAACGATGTCCGCGCTGCATGCGAATCGTTGTGCTGCATTGCGCCAAAATGCGCGGCGGGGCGACGGCCCGACACTTCATTGCCGTGGTGGCGAGCGTCGTGAAATTGCCAGGCTTCTCAACTTCTTGGCATTGCTGCCGCGCCCGCTCGGCTTATATCCTTGGAACGAGTCGAATATCCCAGCGGCCCTCGTGCCGCGCAGGCCTACAATGCCGCGGAGGCGCGCGCGATGGCGCTCAACCACGTCACGCTCGACGACAAATACGATCTGACCAAGAGCCGGATCTTCGTCACCGGCTTTCAGGCCATCGTGCGCCTCTGTTTGATGCAGAAGGAGCGCGACCGCCGTGCCGGCCTCAACACCGCGGGTTATGTGACGGGCTATCGCGGATCGCCGCTCGGCACCCTCGACCTGCAGTTCATTCGCGCCCAACGCGCGCTCGACAAATACGACGTCCTGTTCCAGGCCGGTGTCAACGAGGACATCGCCGCCACCGCGATCTGGGGCTCGCAGCAGGCCGAGCTGCGCGGCGAGGGCAAGTTCGATGGCGTGTTCGGGCTCTGGTACGGTAAAGGGCCGGGCGTCGACCGCACCGGAGACGTCTTCCGCCACGCCAATTTCGCCGGCACCTCGAAGCATGGCGGCGTCCTGGCGCTAATGGGCGACGACCATACCGCCGAATCCTCCACCACGGCGCATCAATCGGAATATCACTTCATCGACGTCATGATCCCGATCCTGAACCCCGCCGGCGTTCAGGAGATTGTCGACTACGGCCTCTATGGCTGGGCGATGTCGCGGTTCTGCGGCAGCTGGGTCGCGCTCAAGTCCATGCACGAGACGGTGGAATCGACCGCCGTGATCGACGGCAGCCTGGAGCGCGTCAACATCGTCATCCCGCAAGACTTTGCGATGCCCGAAGGCGGGCTCAACATCCGCCTGCGCGACACCGTTCTCGGGCAGGAGGCGCGGCTGCACGACTACAAGCGCGACGCCATGCTCGCCTTCGTGCGCGCCAACAAGCTCAACAAGTACATCACCTCGGGCGGGCGCAAGCCGAAGATCGGCGTCATCACGGTCGGCAAGAGTTATCTCGACGTGCGCCAGGCGCTCGACGAGCTCGGCATCGACGAGGTCAAGTGCAACGATCTCGGCATCCGGCTCTACAAGATCGGATGTCCATGGCCGATCAGCCGCGACGACCTCAAGCAATTCGCCGACGGCCTCGAGCTCATCATCGTAGTCGAGGAGAAGCGCTCGCTGATCGAGGTGCAGGTGCGCGAGGAACTTTACGGCACCGCCAACCAGCCGGTCTGCATCGGCAAGAAGGACGAGCGCGGCAACTGGCTGTTCCCGGTGAAGGGCGCGCTCGATCCCAACGAGGTGGCGATCTGCATCGGCGAGCGCATTCTCCAGCGGGTCGGGCCCAACGACGCGATCGCCGCGCGGGTGGCGCAGCTCAGGGAAGCGCAGAGGATTCTGGCCGAAACCCAGGACGTCGCCGTGCGCATTCCCTATTTCTGCTCGGGCTGCCCGCACAATTCATCGACGGTCGTGCCGGAGGGCATGCGCGCCTATGCCGGCATCGGCTGTCACTACATGGCGCAGTGGATGGACCGTTCGACCCTGGGCTTCACCCAGATGGGCGGCGAGGGTGCGAACTGGATCGGCGAGGCGCCGTTCTCCAAGCGGCCGCACGTTTTCCAGAATCTCGGCGACGGCACCTACAACCATTCCGGTTACATGGCGATCCGCGGAGCGATCGCCTCTGGCGTGAACATCACCTACAAGATCCTGTTCAACGACGCCGTCGCCATGACCGGCGGGCAGGCCAATGACGGCGGGCTCACGGTGCCGCAGATCGCGCGCCAAGTCGCGGCGGAAGGCGCCAAGCACGTCGTCGTGGTGACGGACGAGCCGTGGAAATACAGCAAGCACGAGGACTGGCCGCGCGGGCTGACCATCCATCACCGCGACGAGGTGATCCCGGTCCAGCAGGAGCTGGCGAAAATTCCGGGCGTCACGGTGCTGATCTACGATCAGACCTGCGCTGCCGAGAAGCGCCGCCGCCGAAAACGCGGACTTTTTCCCGATCCGGACAAGCGGGTGATCATCAACGAGCTGGTCTGCGAAGGCTGCGGCGACTGCGGCGTGAAATCGAACTGCGTCTCGGTGCAGCCGCTCGAGACCGAATGGGGCCGCAAGCGCACCATCGACCAGTCGAGCTGCAACAAGGATTTCTCCTGCGTGAAGGGCTTCTGCCCGTCGTTCGTGACCGTGCACGGCGGCAAGCTCAAGCAGGGCACGGGGGTCGCCGCGGCGCACGCTCCGGCGCCGCTGCCCGAGCCCACGCTGCCGGCGATCGGGCAGACCTACGACATCATCGTGACAGGCGTCGGCGGCACCGGCATCGTCACCATCGGCGGCATCCTCGGCATGGCGGCGCATCTCGAGGGCAAGGGCGTCGGCGTGCTCGACATGGCCGGGCTCGCGCAGAAGGGCGGCGCGGTCTACAGCCACATGCGCATCGCCGAGCGGCCGGAGGACATCCACGCCATCCGGATCGCGGCGGGCGGCGCCGACCTGGTGCTCGGCGGCGATATGGTGGTAGCCGGCAACAAGAAGGTGCTGGCCGCGGTCAAGCACGGCAAGACCGAGATGGTCATCAACCTCGCCGAGTTCCTGCCCGGCGATTTTACCCGCAACGCCGATTTTTCGCTGCCGACCGAGCGGCTCAAGCGCGCCATCCTCGCCGACGCCGGCCGCGACAAGACCCACTTCATCGACGCGACGCGGGCCGCGATCGCGCTGTTCGGTGCCAGCGTCGGCGCCAATATCTTTCTCGTCGGCTATGCCTACCAGCTCGGTGCTATCCCGCTCGCGGGGGCGTCGATCGAGCGGGCGATCGAGCTCAACGGCGAAGCCGTGGACATGAACAAGGCCGCCTTCGCGTGGGGCCGCCGCGCCGTGGTCGATCCGGCCGGGGTCGAGGCGCTCGTCAAGCCCGCGCCGGAAGCGACCAGCGATGCGCGCACGCTCTCGCAATCGTTCGACGAGGTGGTCGCGCGCCGCGTCGCGTTTCTCACTGATTATCAGAATGCCGCCTACGCGGCGCGCTACCGCCGCCTAGTTGAGAAGACACAGGCGGCCGAGGCGGCGCGCGCGCCCGGCAAGACCGGTCTGGCGGATGCGGTCGCGCGCTATCTGTTCAAATTGATGGCCTACAAGGACGAGTACGAGGTGGCCCGGCTCTATTCCGATGGCTCCTTCGTCAAGCAGGTGAACGGCGAGCTCGGCGGCGAGCACCTGCGCTTCCACGTACATCTCGCGCCGCCGCTGCTCGCCCGACGGGACAAGGTCACCGGCGAGCCGAAGAAGATGACGTTCGGGCCGTGGATTTTTCCGCTGTTCGGGGTACTCGCGAAATTCAAGTTCCTGCGCGGCACCGCCTTCGATCCGTTCGGCTATTCGATCGAGCGCAGGACCGAACGGGCGCTCGTGCGCGACTACGAGGCACTGCTCGACGAGGTGCTCGGCAAGCTCGATCGCGACAACCACCACATCGCCGTGGGGCTCGCCGCGATCCCGGAAAAGATCCGCGGCTTCGGCCACATCAAGCTGCGCCACCTCAAGGCCGCCAAGGCGGACGAAGCGGCGCTGCTCGATCAGTTCCGCGCGGGCCCGGCGCCCCTGCTCAAGGCAGCGGAATAGCCCCCTTTCGCTGCCGGCGCGGCGCTTTGGGCCGATGGCCGTCGCGGCGAACCGTCGCAGACCCGAACGCGCTCGGGATACACCAAGTGCTGACTTGACCTCGGCCGGAGCCCACTTTCTTATGCCTCCGACAACAGTCCGCCGGTGAACGGCGGCGGGGCTGATGGCCCGCGGGACTCCGACGCGCTGAACTGGGAGGATTGCTGTGGCGACCGACGCCGCTCGCGCCGACGCGTTCCCCAAGCTCCTCACCCGCAATGCTCGCCGTCATGCGGGGAGGCCTGCCTGTCGTTATAAGGACCTCGGCATCCTGCCGAGTTCGGGACCGTTGCCCGCGCGGCGCGCACGGCTCATGTCGAGCGAGGTCCGCGCGGCCGATCGCCCAGGCCAATGGGCGGAGCGTGCTTCGTGAGCGCGGCCGAGCACATTCTCGAGGTGTCGAACGTCTCGATCCGGTTCGGTGGAGTGAAGGCGCTGGCCGACGTCAGCTTCCATGTCGAGAAGGGCCAGGTGTTCTCGATCATCGGGCCCAACGGGGCCGGCAAGACGTCGATGCTCAACTGCATCTCCGGCCGCTATCGCCCGACCAACGGTCAGCTGTTCTACAAGGGCGCGCCGCTCGCCCGCCGCTCGATCAACGACCGCGCCCGCCTCGGCATAGGCCGCACGTTTCAGAATCTCGCCCTGTTCAGCCACATGTCGGTGCTCGACAATATCATGGTCGGTCGCCACCATCTGATGCGCAACAACTTCGCGACCGGCATGCTGTATTGGGTCGGCGGCGCGCAGCGCGAGGAACAGGAGCATCGCCGCAAGGTCGAGGACATCATCGATTTTCTCGAGATCCAGCACGTGCGCAACGAGCCGGCCGGTACGCTGCCTTACGGCTTGCGCAAGCGCGTCGAGCTCGCGCGCGCGATCGCCATCGAGCCCGAGTTGATCCTGCTCGACGAGCCGATGGCCGGCATGAACCTCGAAGAGAAGGAGGACATGGCCCGCTACGTCGTCGATCTCAACCAGGAACTCGGCAAGACCGTGATCATGATCGAGCACGACATGGGCGTGGTGATGGACATCTCGCACCGCGTGATGGTGCTCGATTTCGGCAAGAAGATTTGCGAGGGAAGTCCCGATGAGGTGCTGGCCAACGAGCACGTGAGGCGCGCCTATCTCGGCGAGGCCGACGAACTACTGCTCGCGGAGGGCGAGGAGCTCGCGGCGCAATGATGGACATGCGCACCGAGACCGTGCACGTGGAGGGCTCGACCTGCGGCTGGCCCAACAGCGCGAGCGTATCGTCTTCGAGCGCCCTGTCCGCGAGTGTCGCGGCCGAGGTAACCGCCCACGACACCATGCCGCGCATGCTCGCGCGTAACGCGCGCCAGTATCCCGACCTGGTCGCGCAGCGCGAGAAGGAATTCGGCATCTGGACCAGCTACACGTGGCGCTCGGTCGAGGATCATGTGCGCTGTATGTCGGTCGGTCTCGCGGCCCTCGGGGTTGCGCCCGGCGACGTTGTTGTGCTGATCGGCGACAACCGACCGGCATGGGTCTGGGGTGAGATCGCCGCGCATGCCTGCCGGGCGCGCAGCCTCGGCATCTATCGCGACGCCTTGGAAGATGAGATCGCCTATCTCGTCGACTACACCGCGCCGAAAGTGGTGATCGCCGAAGACGAGGAGCAGGTCGACAAGTTCCTCGGCCTCGGCGGACGCATTCCTAGCATCGAGCGGATTATCTATCTCGACCCGCGCGGCATGCGCAAGTACGACGACCCGCGCCTCATGTTCATCGCCGAACTCGAAGCGTCCGGCCAGGCTGTGCTGGACGGCGACCCCGGATGTTACGAGCGCATGCTGGCCGCCACGCGCGCCGATGATGTCGCCATTCTGTGCACGACCTCGGGCACGACCTCGCACCCCAAGCTCGCCGAGTGGACGCATCGCGCCTTCCTCGGCCACGCCGACTGCTATCTCCAGGCCGATCCCAAAGGCGCGGACGACGAGTATGTCGCGGTACTGCCGCTCTCCTGGGTCATGGAGCAGATGTACTCGGTGGCCTGGAACCTGATCGCCCGGATGAAGGTGAACTTCCCGGAGGAACAGGCCACGGTCATGGCCGACCTGCGCGAGATCGGACCGACCTTCCTGCTGCTCGCGCCGCGCGTCTGGGAGCAGATCGCGGCCGACGTGCGGGCCCGCATGATGGACTCCAGCGCCTGGAAACAGGCGATCTACGACTGGGGAGTGCGCCGCGGGGTCGCGGCCGTCGACAAGGGCACGCGCTCCTGGCTCGCCGACAAGCTGTTGTTCTCGGCCTTGCGCGACCGGCTGGGCTTCAGGAATCTCACCTCCGCCGCCACCGGTGGTGCAGCGATGGGGCCCGACACCTTCAAGTTCTTCCTCGCCATGCGCGTGCCGCTGCGCCAGCTCTACGGCCAGACCGAGGCGCTCGGCGCGCATACCATCCACCGGGCGGACGACGTCGATCACGGCACGGTCGGATTTCCGATGCCCGGCGTCGAGATCGCGATCAAGGACCCCGATCCGGAGGGGCTCGGCGAGATCCTCGTGCGCCATCCGCACATGATGACGGCCTATTACAAGAATCCCGCCGCCAGCGCGGAGATGTTCGACGCCGACGGCTGGTTCCTGACCGGCGACGCCGGCTACCTGACCCCCGAGCGTCACCTCGTCGTCGTCGACCGCGCCAAGGACCTCGCGGTCACGTCGACGGCGGTGCGTTTCTCGCCGCAATATATCGAGAACAAGCTCAAGTTCTCGGCGTTCATCGCCGAGGCGGTGATCATCGGCGCCGGCCGGCCCTACCTGACCGCCATGGTCTGCATCCGCTACCCCGTCGTCGGCAAATGGGCCGAGAAGCGGCGCATCACCTTCACCACCTACACCGATCTCGCCGCCCGGCCGGAGGTCTACGCCTTGCTGCGCCGCGAGGTCGAGATCGTCAATGCTTCGCTGCCCGAGGGCCAGCGCATCCGCAAGTTCGTGCTGCTGTACAAGGAGCTCGACGCCGATGACGGCGAGCTCACCCGTACGCGCAAGGTTCGCCGCGGCGTCATCGCCGAAAAATACGGCGCCATCATCGATACGCTCTATTCCGATGCCCCCTATGTCGACATCGACACCGTGATCCATTTCCAAGACGGCACGAAACAGCGCATCGTGACCAAACTGAAAAATGAGAGCCTCGAGGTAGGGGCGGGGACGGGGCGCGCATGAAGTGGGACCTGCTCATCCAGTTGCTGGTCAACGGGCTCATCGTCGGGATGCTCTACGGCGTCGTCGCGATGTGCTTCACGTTGATCTACAAATCGAGCCAGGTGGTCAATTTCGCGCAAGGCGAATTCCTTGTGCTCGGCGCCTGGATCTGCTGGTTCTTCATCGTGAAATGGCAGCTGCCGTTCGTGGCCGCGTTCGCGTTCGCACTGGTCTTCACCACCCTGTTTGGCATCCTGGTGCAGCTCGTCATCCTGCGCCCCTTGATCGGCGAGCCGATTATCTCCGTCATCATGGTGACGATCGGCCTGTCGATCTTCATGCAGGCCGTGATGAACTGGGCCTTCGGCAACAACGCCGCCCGGTTCCCGAGCGTCTTCGCCTCCGAGAATATCACCATCGCCGGTCTCAACGTCGAGACCGCCTACCTCATGAGCTTCGTGCTGTCGCTCGTGATCATGGTGGTGTTCTTCTATTTCTTCCGCTACTCGCGCTACGGCCTGGCGATGCGGGCGACGGCCTACAACCAGCAAGTGGCGCAGAGCCTCGGCATCTCGGTCAAGCAGGTGTTCGCGATGGCCTGGGCCATCTCGGCGCTGGTCTCCTGCGTCGCGGGCGTCGTGCTCGGCCTCGTCAACGCGGTCTCCAACTCGCTGGCCATCATCGGCATCAAGGTGTTTCCGGCGGTCATCGTCGGCGGTCTGGATTCGATCGTCGGCGCGGTGGTCGGCGGCGTCATCATCGGGCTGTTGGAGAACTTCGCCGAGTTCATCGACGGCCAGTACCTGCAGCTCGGCAACATGTATGCCGTCGCGCCGTTTTACGTACTCATCATCATCCTGATGATCCGCCCCTATGGCCTGTTCGGCACCGAGAACATCGAGCGGATGTGAGGGAACAGCACTAGGCCATGTCCTACGTCCCCTATCCCCGGCCCAGCGGCGACTTCCGCACCAGCTACGCCGCGGACATGACCATGTTCCGCACCCGGGGGGCGACGCTCATGACCTGGGCCGGCGTCGCATTCCTGCTCGCGACTCCGCTGTTCGCCAGCGATTATGTGCTGAGCCAGCTCATCCTGATCGGCATCTACGGCATCGCCGCGCTCGGGCTCAACGTACTGGTCGGGTTCACCGGCCAGATATCGCTGGGCCACAGCGCGTTCTTTGGCTTCGGCGCCTTCGCCTCCGCCTGGCTCGGCACCGCGCACGGCGTGCCGCCGCTCATCAGCATCCCGATCGCCGGCGTCATGACCACCGCGCTCGGCATGGTCTTCGGCATCCCGGCGGCGCGCCTCAAGGGACTTTATCTCGCCATCGCCACGCTCGCCGCGCAGTTCATCATCGAGGACTTCTTCGCCCGGGCGCAATGGTTCACGGGCGGCTCGTCGGGGGCCCTGGCGGAGCGGGCGAGCCTGTTCGGCATCCCGCTCCATACCGATCAAACCTATTTCTACGTCGTGCTGTTCTGGTTCGTCCTGAGCTACGTCGGCGTCGCCAACCTGATGCGCACGCGCGATGGCCGGGCGCTGATCGCCGTTCGCGATCACTACCTCTCCGCCGAGGTGATGGGGATCAACCTCACCCGCTACCGCATTCTCTCCTTCGGCATATCGAGCTTCTTCGCCGGCATCGGCGGCGCGCTCTATGCGCATTACCTCGGGTTCGTCTCCGCCGAGGCGTTCACCATCCTGCTCTCCATCCAGTTTCTCGCCATGGTCATCATCGGCGGGCTGGGCTCAGTGGCGAGCTCGGTGCTCGGCACCGCGTTCATCCTGCTCCTCCCGCAGGTCATGCAGGCTGGAGCCTCGACGTTTGCCGATTTCTTTCCCGCAATGCAGCAGGGCGTCGCCTACATCAAGGAGATGTCGATCGGCGCCGCGATCATCCTGTTCCTGATCTTCGAGCCGGAGGGTCTCATTCACCGCTGGCGGTTGATCCGCGCCGGCTTCAAGCTGTATCCGTTCTCGTACTAAAGCCTCCCGAAAAGGTGCAGACTTTTCGGATCAGATCATGCGACCGGACACACACTAGGATCGCAAATTTGCTAATGTCCCTTCAATTCGTAGTTCCCATCAAAGAATACCGCGAGGATTTGCGAACTTCGGAATACGAGCAAAGGGTCCGTTGCTCTCGGCGGCAGAGCGATGGCGCACTCGAGGTGCCGCCCTTGGGAGAAGCGACATGAAAAGGGCTGTTATGGCCGTGAGCTTTATTGTTGCGAGCGCCGCGTTCCCGGCCCTCGCACAGGACAAGGTCTTCGTCGGCCACCTGGCCGACTACACCGGCGCCACGTCGTTCGTCGGCAAGCATTATGGACCGGGCGTCCGCGACGCGGTCGACTTCATCAACGCCAACGGCGGCGCCGCCGGCACGACGATCGACATGGAGACCGTCGACTACGCCTACAAGATCCCGGATGCCATCGCCAACTACAAGCGCTGGAAGGGCAAAGGCATGGTGGCGCTGCAGGGCTGGGGCACTGGTGACACCGAGGCGCTCATCAGCTTCGTCGCCGACGACAAGGTGCCGGTGCTGTCGGCTTCCTATTCCGGCCATCTGACCGACCCGACCGGCAAGAATCCGGACACCAAGAAGCCCGCGCCGTACAACTTCTTTTACGGCCCGTCGTACACCGATGCCTGCCGCGCGATGGTGCAATGGGCCGCGGGCGACGCCAAGGCCAAGGGCATTGCCAAGCCGAAATACGTTCACACCGGCGACAACCATCCTTATCCGAACGCGCCCAAGGAAGCCTGCAGCGCCTTTGCCAAGGAGCTCGGATTCGAGGTGTTGACGCCGGTCGTCATTCCGCTCAAGCCGGGAGACTTCAAGGCGCAGTGCCTGACCATCAAGGATTCCGGCGCGAATTACGTCTTCGTCGGCAACCTCGGCGGTTCGGTCGTCTCCATGGTCAAGTCGTGCGGCACCGTCGGTCTCAACGTCACCTATCTCGCCAACATCTGGGCGGGCGACGAGCTGACGATCGGCGCGGCGGAGGCCAAGAACTACATCTTCCCGTCGGCCTCGACGTTTTGGGACCAGGACGCGCCCGGCATGAAGCTCGTCCGCCAGATCGCCGACAAGAGCGGCTTCGCCAAGAGCGAGACGCCGACCCACCACTATATCCGCGGCATCTGCTCCGCCTACTACATGAAGGAAGCGATGGAGTGGGCGAAGGCCAACGGCGGGATCACCGGCGAGAACATCAGGAAGGGTATGTACGCCAAGCAGGATTGGGTGCCGAAAGGCCTCGAGGGCGTCTGCATCCCGTCGACCTGGACCCCGACGGACCATCGCGGCACCATGACGGTCTCGATCAACCGCGGCGACTTCGCGGACGGCAAGGTCAAGATCGAGAAGGTCGCCGACACCACGCTGAAACGCGAAGACCGCTGGATGGGCCAGTAAGCCACCCAACCAAAACGCTGACCATGATCCGGTTCAATCGAACTGGATCATGGTCTAGCTCCTGGCGTCCGCATCCGGAGCGCGACGAATGGAAGCGGCCACGACAGCGACGGAAGTTCGGGCGTCGGCCGATGGGGCGATCCTCGAGGTCAAGAACATCGAGGTCGTCTTCAACGACGTCATCCTCGTGCTGCGCGGGCTCAGCCTCGAGGCGCGCCGCGGCGGCATCACCGCGCTGCTCGGCGCCAACGGCGCCGGCAAGTCGACGACGCTGAAGGCGATCTCCGGCCTCCTGGTGGTCGAGGACGGTGCCATCACCCGCGGCAGCGTTTCGTTCGATGGCGAGGACATCACCCGGTTGCCGCCGAACCGCATCGTGCATCGCGGCATCTTCCAGGTGATGGAAGGCCGCGGCATCGTCCAGGATATGACGGTGATCGAGAACCTTCGCCTGGGCGCCCACACCCGGCCTTCGGCCCGCATCGGCGACGAGATCGACCAGGTGTTCTCGTATTTCCCGCGCTTGAAGGAGCGCACCGGGCTCGCCGGCTATCTGTCGGGCGGCGAGCAGCAGATGCTGGCGATCGGCCGCGCGCTGATGGCAAAGCCGCGCCTGATCCTGATGGACGAACCGTCGATGGGACTGTCGCCGTTGCTGGTCCGCGAGGTGTTCGAGATCATCCGCCGCCTCAACCGCGATCTCGGCATATCCATCCTGCTGGTCGAGCAGAATGCCAACATGGCGCTGCGCGCCGCCGACTACGGCTACATCATGGAGGGCGGAAAGGTGGTGCTCGACGGCACGGCCCAGAGCCTCATGAGCAACGAGGACGTCAAGGAATTCTATCTGGGCGGCAGCGGCGAGCGCCGCTCGTTCAAGAATCTGAAATCGTTCAAGCGGCGCAAGCGTTGGCTTTGACCTCTGACCACTTCGATGCCCTCGAGACCCGCGATCCCGCCGATCGCGAGCGCGAATTTTTCGGCCGTCTGCCCGACTTTATCGCGCTGGCTTCGAGCGCGCCGGGATGGGCCGCGCACCTTGCCGGCATCGATCCCAACGCCGTGACCTCGCCGGCGGAACTCGCGAAGCTGCCGGTGCTGCGCAAGTCCGACCTGGCGGCGCGACAGCAGGAATACCCGCCGTTCGGCGGCTTCAATGTCACGGCGCCCGGCCGGGTGCGCCGGCTGTTGATGTCGCCCGGGCCGATCTTCGAGCCCGAAGGGCAGGGCAGGGATTCCTGGGGTGCGGGGCGCGCGCTGTTCGCTGCCGGCTTCCGCGCCGGCGAGGTCGTGCACAATTCGTTTTCCTATCACCTCACGCCGGGCGGCTTCATCATGGAATCGGGCGCGCACGCGCTCGGCTGCGCGGTCATTCCCGCCGGCACCGGCAATACCGAGCAGCAGCTCGCGGCGATCGCGCATTTCAAGCCCACAGGCTATCTCGGCACGCCCGATTTCTTGAAAGTCCTGCTCGATGCCGCAGGGCCGGCAGGCAAGGACGCCTCGTCGCTGCGGCGCGCTCTGGTGTCGGGCGCGGCACTGCCGGCGTCGCTGCGCCGGGAACTGGCGGCGCGCGGGGTCAAGGTGCTCCAGTGCTACGCCACCGCCGACCTCGGAGTCATCGCCTACGAGAGCGGCGACGCGCCCGAGGGCATGGTCGTCAACGAGACCCTGCTGGCCGAGATCGTGCGCCCCGGCACCGGCGACCCGGTCGCGGCGGGCGATGTCGGCGAGGTCGTCGTCACCTCGTTCAATCCGGACTATCCGATGATCCGGCTTGCCACGGGCGATCTTTCGGCGGTGATGCCGGGGCGGTCGGCGAGCGGGCGCACCAACATGCGGCTGGCGGGCTGGATGGGGCGCGCGGACCAGACCACCAAGGTCAAGGGCATGTTCGTGCATCCCGCCCAGGTGGCCGAGGTCGGCAAGCGTCATCCCGAGCTCGGCCGGTTGCGGCTCGCCGTCGCCCGCGCCGGCGAGCAGGACGTGATGACCCTGCTCGCGGAATGCTGCGCGCCGGCGGACGGCTTGCACGAAGCGGTCGTGGCCACGCTGCGCTCGGTGACCAAGCTCGGCGGCGAGGTGAAGTTCGTCGCGATCGGCAGCCTGCCGAACGACGGCAAGGTGATCGCCGACGAACGGCCGGTGGGTTAGTTCGATCAGACCAACTGGAATCAGGCGCGGCGCGTAGGGTGGGCAAAGGCGCCTGGCACAACGCGCCCCCGACATCGCTCGGCCGTCCACGCGTCGGAGCGGCGACCCCCTCTTCCTGCTCCGCCGGGAAGCGCTAAAGTACTGCCGTCCGCTTTCACCGTGGAGGCTCGCATGCGCCGCGTGAACATCGCCGCTTTTGCCGCAACCCTTGCTATTGGTTTCCTTGCCGTCTTTGCGTCTCACGCGAGCGCGCAGACCGGCGTGACCGCGTTCGAAGGGGCTCGCCTCGTCGTGGGCGACGGGGGCGCCCCGATCGAGAACGCGACGCTCGTCGTCGACGGCGCGCGCATCGTCGCGGCCGGCCGCGCCGCCGACGTGAACGTGCCCGCGGGCGCGACGCGCGTGAGCCTCTCCGGCAAGACCGTGATGCCGATGCTGATCGACACCCACGTCCATCTCAGCCCGATGCGGGACGCGCTTCTGCGCGACCTGCAGCGGCGCGCCTATTTCGGCGTGAGCGCCGCGCTCAGCCTCGGCATGGACAACTACGAGCTGCTCGATATCCGCGGCCAAGCCACCCCCGGCGCCGCGCGCTTCTTCAGCGCGGGACGCGGGATCACCATGCCCGAGCCGGGACGTCTGACGGTGCCGTACTGGATCACGACCGAGGCGGAAGGCCGCAAGGCGGTGCAGGAGCTCGTGGGGCACAAGGTCGACATCGTCAAGATCTGGGTCGACACCCGCGACGGCAAGTACAAGAAGCTGACCCCGGAAATCTACGGCGCCATCATCGACGAGACGCACAAGCAGGGCTTGCGCATCACCGCGCACATTTTCGATCTCGAGGACACCAAGGGGCTCATGCGCGCCGGCATCGATGCGTTCGCGCACGGCGTCCGTGACCGCGACATCGACGACGAATTGGTGGCGATGTTCAAGGAGCGTCCGAACCTGGTGCTCACGCCGAACCTGCCGGATCGCGGCGTGAAGACGGATCTGGGCTGGTTGCGCGGCAGCCTGCCTGATGCCGAGCTCGAGAAGCTCGAAGCCGCCAACACCGACAAGCCGCGCGAGCAGGCGTTCTACGGCATCCAGGCCCGCAACCTGGCGAAGCTCAATGCCGCGGGCGTGCGCATCACGCTGGGCACCGACGGCAACAGGCCGTGGGGACCGCACGAGGAGATGGCCGACATGGTGATCGCCGGGATGACGCCGATGCAGGTGATCGTCGCTTCGACCCGCAACTCGGCCGAGTTCCTGCGCATGGCCGACGCCGGCACGCTGCAAGCGGGCAAGAGCGCCGACTTCATCGTGCTCGACGCCAATCCGCTCGACGACATCACCAACACGCGGCGCATTGCGTCGGTCTATCTGCGCGGCGCGGCCGTGGACCGATCGCAGCCGGCGCGGTGAGCGGCGGCGCCGGCCGGGAATTCTCGTCGCGGCGGATCACGGCACCTGCGCGACAACTCACAGGTCGCGCACGTGCGGCAGCACATCGTTCACGAAGATATCCAACGACCGCATGATCTCCGCCTGCGGCAATGAGCCGAAGTCGACCAGCATCCCGATCTGGGTGATGCCGGCGTCGCGCAGCGCGCGGATGCGCTCGATCGCCTGCTTTGGCCCGCCCATCAGCACGCGGCCGGGAAAATAGGACTCGAACTCGAACTTGCGTTGACCGGCGTCGCGCTGCTCGTAGCCCTTGTAGGCGGTTGGATCGGGCGGCTTGCGTGCCGCTTCGAGGCCGGCGGCGGCGTATTCGCCCATCGCCCTGTGCACGCTCCGCTGCAGCCTGCCGTCGTCCTCGCTGTCGATGAAATGCGCGTGGTAGACGCAGCAAATCTCATGGTCCTCGATGCGGCGTCCATGCTTGCGGATTGCGTCGCGGTACCACCCGATCCGCTCGACCGCGATCGGATGGTCGACGTGATAGGCGACATAGAGGAGATTGTAGCCCTCTTGCGCCGTCCATTCGAAGCTTTCGGGCGAAAGGAGGCACGCCACCCAAATCGGCGGGTGCGGCTTCTGGAAGATCGGCGGAAGTATGGGAAGTCCCGACATCGCCGGTCGGAACTTGCTGTTGAATTCCAGCGTCGCATTGGCCCACGCCTGCTTGACGAGGGCAACGCCTTCCTCGACCCGTTCGCGGCTGTCCTTCATGTCGACGCCGAAGGCGTCAAACTCATCACGGATGAAGCCGCGCCCCACGCCGAAATCGAAGCGGCCGCGCGACAATTGGTCCAAGGTCGCTGCCTGCTCGGCCACCCGCACCGGATCGTTGAGCGGCAGCACCGTGGCGCCGGTGCCGAGCCGGATGCGCTCGGTGCGCGCCGCCAGGTAGGATAGGAATGCGTAGTTGGCCGGGAACAAACCGCCGTGGCGGACAAAATGGTGCTCGACCAGCCAGACATAGTCGATGCCGTGTCGATCCGCGAACTCGACTTGCTCGATGATCCCGCGGTAGTGCGTCTGCACGTCGCGCACTGCCGGCAGGTACGTCGGCAGGTAAAACAATCCAAACTTCATCCGCGCGGTCTCCTCGTGGTTCGCTTTCCGCGATGCCGGCGTTGCTTCCACGCTCGTTGTCGCGAGGACAACAAGCGCCTACGATATCCGCAAAATCCGAAGGGAGAAGCACCATGGCAGATACGTTGGTGGCAGATCGCAACCCGATACGTGCCGATTCCAAGGTCAGCTTTTACGGCGTCCATCATCTAGCGCTCAACACCGACGACATGAAGATGACCGTCGATTTCTACTGCGGCGTGCTCGGCATGCAGCTGGTGCACGCGATGAAGGTGCCCCCCGGGCTCGGCAGTGGACCGGCCAACCGCGGCAACCCCCCGTTCGAGGAAATCCGCCACTATTTCTTCGACATGGGGCGGGACGGGCTGCTGGCATTTTTCGAAATGCCCAAGGGTGCCAAGGAGAAGGGCGACCGCAATGCGCTTGGGGCGATGCAGCACGTCTCCTTCGCGGTCTCGCCGAAGAGCCAGGCCCGCATCCGCGAGCGGCTTGATGCGCACAAGATCCCTTATGATGGCCCGTTGGAAATTCTGCCGGGAATTTTCTCGATCTATGTCTTCGATCCGAATGACATCCGCCTGGAGTTCAGTTGCCAGCCGAGCAACGGCGAAGGCGAGCCGTGCATCGTGCCGCAGGTTACGCAGACCAAGGCCGAAGCCATGAAGGAACTGCGCTCGCTGACCCGCGACGAAGAATGGCTCGCCTCGGTGACGGGCGGTCTGCAGGCATAGTCGGGCGCGCAATATCGCGTCCCTTCATTCGCACTAGTCTAGTGCGCTCCGTTTCGGGTTCGGCGCGCGCGGGGGAAGGGGAGCGCGTCGGGTATCGCGCCGCTACCTCGCGGCTTGGCCACGTCCTATTGCCGATATTTCGCCGCGGCCGCGCCCAGGGCCTGATAGTCCTCCTTGATCTTCGGGTTGGCGGACAGCAGCGACGTGGCGACCGGTGAGACCAGATCGATGTAGCGCTTCGCCTCGGCCGGCGGGAGCGTGATGATGTCGCCGCCGTTCTTGCGCCAGACCTCCTCGGCGCGCTTGATGTCCGCCACGTTCCAGTCCGAGAACAGGACTTCCGCCTTGCGCGATTCCTCGCGGACAATGGCCTCGAGCTCCGGTCCCAGCGATTTCATGAAGGCGCGGTTCACCACGACGGGCGCTGCAAATGTCGTCGACGGCAGGAAGGTCATCGGTTTCGCGATATCGTAGTACTTGAAGGCGACAAAGGGAGCCGCAGCCGCGACCATGCCGTCGATCGTGCGGTTTTGCATCGCCGGCAGCGCTTCCCCGAGCGGCAGCGATACCGGCAAGACGCCGACCTTCTTGAGCGGCTCGACCTGGATCGGCGCACCGCCCTGCGTCCGGATCTTCTGTCCCTGAAAGTCGGCGACCGAGCGGACACCTTTGTGCGTGAGCAGCATCAGCGGGCTGTACATTGCGGGAGTGAGGATTTCCACGCCCTTGTCGGCGCCGAACGTCGCCAACCGGCTGCGGATTGCGGGATCCATCAGCACGCGGTAGCCGTGCAGGACGTCGTCGAACAGGCCGGGCGCATCGAGAACCTGGAAACGGGGCTCCAGGCTGACCCAGAAGCCGTTCGCCGCGCTGCCTGCCTCGATCGTGCCGAGCGCCACGCCTTCCACGACGGCGGGAAGCTGGCCGAGCTGGTTCGCCGGGTAGATTTCCACCTTGATACGTCCACCCGACCGCGCTTCGACGCCGGCCTTGAGCGTCTTGTAATACTCATGGACGACATCGTTGATCGTCGGCGACGAGACCTTCATGGTGAACGGCTGCGCGCCGGCCGTCGCCAGCGCGAGAATGCTCGCGGCCGCGGCGCCAGCAAGAATAGCGGCAAGACGCCTGATCATCGCGCCCATGTGATTCTCCTCCTTGGATGATTTCTCATTTTCACGTTCAGCCCCGGGCGAGCAGGTAGCGAACGCCAATCAGCGACAGGTCCGGTATGTACGTAATCAGCGCCAAAGCCACGAGGTAAATTATCACGAACGGAATAATGCCGCGATAGATGGTCTCGAGCTTGAGTCCGAGCACCGACTGCGCCACGAAGATGTTGATCCCGAATGGCGGATGAAACAGGCCGATCGCGAGGTTCACGGTCACCACGATGCCGAAATGCACCGTGTCGATGCCGGCGGCCTTCACAAGCGGCACGAGCAAAGGGCTGAGCAGCAGAATCGCCGACAGCGGGTCGAGAAAGCATCCCACCAGCAGCAACAGGATATTGATGGCGAGCAGCAGCATCCACGCCGAAACATTCAGCGACTGCAGCCACGCGGTCATCGCGGCCGGGACCTGGTTCACGGTCAGGAGCCACGCGAACACGCCCGCGCAGGCGACGATGATCAGGATTTGGCCCGTGAACAGCACGGTCGAGGCGGCGGCCTCGACGATGTCGCGCCATCCCAGCTCGCGGAACACGAAGGTGGTGACGAGCGCGGCGTAGACGCAAGCGACGGCGGCGGCTTCGGTAGGCGAGAACACGCCGCCGTAGATGCCGCCGAGGATGATGACCGGCGCGCCCAGCGCCCACAGGCTGCGGCTGAAGGCGCGCAAGAACACCCGAAGCTGAAACGGCTCGCCGGGCCCGAACTTCTCGCGTCTCGCCCGCCAGACGACGTAGACCGCGAGCATGGCGGCGATCATCAGGCCCGGCACCACGCCCGCGGCATAGAGCCGTGCCACCGACTCCTCCGCCGCCGCGCCGTACACGATCATCGGGATGCTGGGCGGGATGATCACGTCGATCGCGCCGACCGCGGTGATGAGGCCGGCGATGAAGGTCTCGGGATATCCGGCGCGCCGCATCGCCGGCACCATGACCTTGCCGACGGTGGCCACCGTGGCGGCGCTCGCACCCGAGATCGCGCCGAAGATCGCAGACGTGCCGACCGCGGTGACGCCGAGACTGCCGCGCATCGAGCCGACGCCGCCCTGCACGAAATCGACGAGACGTCGTGCAACGCTGCCGCGGCCCATCAGCTCGCCGGCAAAGATGAAGAACGGGATGGCGAGGAGCGCGAAGCTGTTGACCGACGCGAACAGGTTCTGATGCAGCGCGGCAAGGGGTACGTGCATGAAGAACACGAGCGCAGCAGTCACCGCGGTCAACAGGACCATAAAGATTGGGAAACCGAGCAGCAGCAGCACGATCGGCACTACCGCAAGGGCAAAGGTCACGGCTTGGTCCCGCCGGACCGCTCCGGCATTCGTCGTGCCATGCGATCCAGATTCCACAGCGCGACGACAAGGATCAATCCGAATCCGAGCGCAACCGTCCCGTGCGGGATCCACATGGGAACGCCGGCCATGTCGCTGGTGCGCCCGATCCGGAATATTTGCCGGGCGTAGAAATAGGATTGCGTCAATACGAAGCAGGCGATGGCGGCCAGCAGCACCTGTTCGACCACCCGAAGCGCGAGCCGCACGGGGACCGGAAGGTACTGCACTAGGACATCCATCCGCAGATGCAGGTTGCGCCGGGTGACCACGGCGGCGCCGAGGAATGTCATCCCCACCATGATGAAGATCTGCACCTCGTCGGCCCCGAGCAGCGAGATGCCGAACAAGTAACGCCCGAGCACATTGGCGAAGTTGAGCAGGACGGCGAAGATGAAGGCGAGCGCGAGCGTCACTTCGATGATGCGGGCAATGCGGTCGAAGACCCTGTCGATCACTCGGCGCCCGCTCCCCGATCACATGCCGAACGCCTTCGCGCGATGCGAGACGGATGCTGTTTTGCGAGCGAGCTTATGCGGAATGCCGCAGATCGGCAACGCCCCTGCTTCGCGATCGGCGGCGAAACTCCGCGCCTCCCTCGCCCCGCACGGCGGCGAATGCGGTTTCGCTGTCGTGGGACGTTCCCCTCCCGGCACGGCCGATCGCGTCGGTCTACCTGCGCGGCGCAGCCGTGGACCGCTCGCGGCCGGTGCGGTGGTCGCGTCGGCGAATTGAGGGAAAGGTAGCCGGGCGCGGGTGCCGCACGCGATTCGCGGTGAATTAACCGGGCGCGGCGCCGCCTCTCGGTCTCGGCTAGAGTGACCAATCGAAGCGGCTCGACTCACTCTAGGGGCAAGCCGCCTCGCGCTCTTGGTCAGGGTTCCGCAACGAAGGAAAAGCCGATGCCCGCGAAACGTGCCAGCCCAAAAAAGCTGCGGGTGCCTGAATGGTATGTGTCGAGCTTCATGATGGATCGCGCGCTCGACGCCGTGGTTCGCCAGATCAAAAAGCTCGACCGGCGGCACGACATTCCTTATCTCGCCGGATATAGCTGCAATGGCAAGACGATCTACATCGATCGGCATATGCCGAGGTCGTTCACATTTCGCGCCCGCCGGATCAATACCGATCGCTTCCTTATTCTGCATGAGGCGGTCGAAAAGGCCCTGATAGATCAACTCGGCTTGCGCTACCTGCATGCGCACCAGATTGCGACACGCGCCGAACAGGCCGCGGTACGGGCGTCGGGAGTGACTTGGCAGGCCTATGACCGCTTTATGCGGAAATTCGTCAAAAGGATCGGGGATGAATCGCTGACCAGGGTCCCGCGTGACCTCGATCTCAAGCCGTATCAGGACGAACACGATGACGCGCTCTTGCGCCGGATAGCGGCATCGCTGGGCTTTCGCGCCTATCGGGTGCGCGATCGCCGCAAGCGCGCCTGATGCGAGACGTGGAAATGCGCAGGCAGCGAGGTCCCGGGATCGATGCGGCCGATGACCTCCCGTCAAGGATCACGTCAGCATCAATCGAGCCAGTCATTCACACGGGCGCTGATGTCGGATGGCAGCGAGAGACCGAGCTTCTCGAGTGCCGAACGACTTGCGCTGAAGGTGAACTGGGTGGCGCCCGCGATCGGCAGGTCGGCCGGGTTTGCGCCGTGCAGGATCTTGTCCACGTACTTTGCCGCCCCGTGATAGCCTTCGTAGTGTCCGGGACCCAGCGCCATGGGTCCGCCCGCCGACACATATTCGACGTCGGTGTATAGGGTCGGAAGCTTGTGCTTCGCTGCCCCGGCCGCGAGCGCAAAGCGTTGGGAATTGACGAAGCTGTCAACCGCGTTGACCAGAGCCTGCGCGCCAAACGCTGCAGCCTGGTCAAACGCGCTATCGACATCTCCGGGTTTGCGAATATCCAGGGCTTGCACTTCGATGCCAAGCCCGCGAGATTCCGCTCGAACACGTTCGAGCTGTGCGACGTTGTTTGCGTTGTTGCCGTTCAAGATCATGGAGACCTTATCGAGGTTCGGCACCAGGCGCTTGAGTATCCGCAAGCGTTCTCCGATCAATTGGGGAGCATACATCGTGGTTCCCGTCACGTTCGTGCCGGGACGCTCCAGGCTCTTTACCAAACCGGCCCCGACCGGATCGTTGACCGCCAACAAGACGATGGGGATGCTGCTGGTTGCCTTGGCGGCGGCAACTGCGGACGCGATATTCGCGGCTAAAATGATGTCGACCTTGCTGCCGACCAACTCGGCCATCACGCGGTGATATTCGCCATCCAGGACCGCTTCCCGATAGTCGAGCCTGATGTTCTTGCCTTCGACGTAGCCGAGTTCGGTCAAGCCCTGTCGAAACACTTCAAGCCGTTTTGGATTGGCATTCTTGGCTGCCACGTAGGCCAACACGGGGACGGAGTCGGCGACGCTCGTTGCAACCGGCAGCCCCAGCAGGAGCGCTATCCCCAGCAATCCTCCGCGAACTGCCAATTTACACCGGGCAATGATGGACATGCGATGCTCCATGCCGAAGATCAGAGCGCCTCGGAACCGGCCGCGCGGCAAGCAGAACAACATCGACAAAGGCAGCTTGAACCGAAGCCGGAATGTCCGCAAGTGGCGCGCATGTGCCCTGCTGGCGTGCGCGAGTCATGTTGGCGCGCTATGCATTGCGAAGAGATTTGCCCGTGACGAGCGCTTTCGTGGATGACCCGAAGCAGAATTCATAACTCGGAAGCGTCCCTGCGATCGATGCGACATGCAGCAGACGTAATGCGGCTGCGTGGACTTGAAACGCCGACGTCTCGCGTCCATCTTCCGCTCCGCGCGATCGGCGCAGCCCGCGCTCAGCCCCAGCCAAGGAGGATCAGTTTCATGGCGTTTTCGATGTCTCAGGCGTCGCTTCCAGGTCTCGAGATCGGTCTCAACGCCCTGTCGGCCATTCTCGACAAGGCCGAGGCATTTGCCGCTGCCAGGAAAATCGACCCGGCGATCCTGCTCGATACGCGGCTGGCTCCCGACATGTTTCCGCTGGTTCGTCAGGTGCAGGTTGCGACCGATCTGGCCAAGAACGGAGCGGCGCGCCTCGCCGAGGTCGAGCCGCCCCGCTATGAGGACAAGGAGACCACCATCGCCGAGCTCAAGGCACGGCTCGCCAAGACGGTCGCCTTTATCAAATCGCTCGACACCAAGCGGGTCGACGCGGCGGTTGATCGTCAGATCACGTTTCCGCTCGGCCCGACCAACAAAGGCCAGATGACAGGCGGCGACTACCTCAGCCATTTCGTGCTGCCGAACGTCTATTTTCATCTCACCGCCGCCTATGCCATCCTGCGTCATTGCGGTCTGGAGATCGGAAAGCAGGATTTCCTGGGCGCAATCCCCATGAAGGTGACATGAAGCAGGCGCAGCTTTACAAATTCGTCACGCCAGTCCGTTCCAAAGGGTTAAGCCGTTCCTCGCCACGGGGGGCGCAAGCTCATTCCCGGACCGCCTTCATTTACGGCTACGTTGCCACGTCGATCAATGGTTACACGCATGATGCGCATCCCGCGGCCTGTCGGAACGTTCCTCTTCCTGCTGGCATGGCTGACGCCGTGGCGCCCGGCGTTTCGCGTCCGAGCCAAGCAGTCGAAGCTATCCTTCTTCGTGCATCGGCGCGATCTGATTGGCCGGCATATCGCCAAATACGGCGCCTGCGAGCCGCTGCTGACGCGGTGGCTGTCCGCTTACCTCGCTACATCATCACTGGGCATCTTCGTGGATGTCGGCGCCAATCTCGGCTGGCACGCAATTCACGCTGCGCAGCATAAGGCGGTGGAAACCGTTGTCGCCTTCGAACCGGACGCGTTCAACGCGTGGCTGCTCGATCGCAACCTCTCGTTCAATGGCATCGGAAACGTGGTCGTGAACGCCTGCGCTGTCGGCGCTCGACGAGGATTTATCCGCTTGTATCGTTACAAGAGCTCCAATTGCGGCCGCCACTCCGTTCTGGCCGACTACGGATATGGGTCGCGCCTTGTCCCTATTACCGAGTTAGATACGGCGCTCGACACTCTCGGTATGGCGGACCGGCCCGTACTGATTGTGAAGATCGACGTAGAGGGTTACGAGCCCGAAGTAGTGCTAGGTGCCACGCAGACGCTGGCACGGGCCGATGTGGCGATCATCGAATACTCGCCGGGTTTGAGCCGGGCCGGGGGCTTAGCGCACGAGGACATGCTCGATTGGTTGTATGCCGCCGGTCTTAGCCCATACCGGCTTAGAGCCGACGAATGGACCGAGGAGAACCCGACCAGCACCGGTCGCTTCAACGGACAGATGGACGTGATCTGGATCAGAGCCGGCAAGGAAAACGCTTTGTCGACCAACGACGCAGGGAATTTAATTGTGCCTATCGACAAAGCCATGCTGCTCCAATTGGCGGAGACTTGGAGGCGTCTGGCCGAGAAGGCCCCGAACGGCTCCGGATGACGGCAGACATCGGAGCTTGTTCGAGAGTTGGCGTCGTGGAATCAACAGCGGTTTCTGATTTCAACGAATCTGAAACCGCTCTGGGCGGAGGTATCGGGGTGAACGCCGTGCGGTGACTCTGGCGCCGCGAGCGCAACCTCCGCCGCGACGTCGAGATGCCGTGCGCCGACGCAAATTGGCGTTGACCGCGCCGCGAACAAAACGCGCCGAGGCGGCGTTGTACGTCCAGGAGAGACGGGGATCGGGGCTCGGCTTTGCAGGAGTGTTGCCGTGCCCGCGTCCCGGTACGTTCATCCCGAGTTCGGCTTCTTCTGTCCGGCGCCACGCCTTCGGCGCGGGCTGCGGGTGCTTGCGTGCCTGGCGATGGCCGGGGTTGGGGCCGCCGTGATGACCGCGGCCGAGCGTCCCGAGGTCGATGCTGCCGTCACGCACGTTCATGAGGCGGCCATCGTCGAGACGGTCCCGGCGACGAGCCCGCCGCCATTCGCCGGGGTCGGCACGGAGCCGACCGCCGTCGGCCCGCAGATCGCCTCGGACCGGCCACCCTGCGTCGGCGACGTCAGGTCCGAGGGGAATTGCGTTTCGGTCAAGCTGCGCAAGCCGCGCATGGTTCGGGTGGCGACCGATCGCCCGGCAATCGCCGCCGTTGCCATCGGCCGCGTCGCCATTCCCGCCACAAGCGTCATCGATGCGGCACCCCCCGCTGCCGGTGCCGGCCGGCAAGGTGACTTGGCGACGTCGGGCCAGCCAGCACCCGCTCCGCTCGCGGCCGCGGCTTCGACTGAGCCTTCTCGGAAGGCCGCGGCGACGCCCAGGAAGGCACAGAGGTCGGCGAACCGTCAGAACCCTCGCCGCGAGCAGTACTGGTATGGCGCTCCGTCCTGGCGCGAGGTCCGGGTCGACGCTTGGGCAGCGCGCGGCTACGCGCCAAGGGAGCGCGATGACCAGCGCGGCGGCTACGCGCGCGGGGGCTTCATCCCCAATGTCTGGTAAGCTCGGATCGTGCGCTGTGCGGCCGGCGTCGCGTGAAGATCACATCCATCGTCTCCGCAGCGGGACAGTCACGCACTTCCCGGCAGACCTGCGATAGGTCAGGGAGCAGGCGACGGCGGCCACGACGATCGCCAGCCCGATCAGGCCGATCGAAATTACCTCACCGATCAGGATCACATAGGAGAGCGCGGCGATAGCGGGATTGATGCCATTCCTGGCGGCCGATCGGATTGTTGCTGGTGGGCGCATGCGCGATCCTCCCAACATTTGAACGGCGGAAGGAACGTCCGTGTTCCCGGCGCCGCGCGTGCATGTGGGGATGAGAGAAAGTCGAGCAACAACGGCGATGCCCCTCGCTCGCAGATCGCTTTCCGGCGAAGTGAGAACCGGTTCGTCGCAGAAAGCGCGGCCAATGCCAGGAATCCAGAGCAGTTTCTGCCGCGGACCGCTCGCCCCGTGCACAAAGGGTCAGTAACCGGCTACCCCCCGTCTGTCGGCGCAGATTTCAACCCGCCGAACTTGGGTCCAACGAGTCTCCGTTGACACCCGAAAGATCGCGGCTTCTACTCTCGGCTGCGCCAAGGGCCCACGGTCGCGCGACTGAATTGTCGAGGTGTACCAGATGGCATCGGACATCTTTGCAAAGATTGGCGACATCAAAGGCGAATCCGCCGACGCCAAGCACAAAGACGAAATCGAGGTGCTGTCGTTCTCCTGGGGCGTCACCAATGGAGCGACCATTGGTCCCGGCGGGGGTGCCGGCGCCGGCAGGGCGACCTTCCAGGATCTGTCCATCATTCACAACATCGACAAGGCGTCTCCCCTGCTGCTGAAGGCGTGCGCGACGGGTGAGCACTTGAAGGAAGCCACCGTCACCCATCGCAAGGCGGGCAAGGGCCAGCAGGAGTACCTCATCGTCAAGATGAAAGACGTCGTCATCACCGGCGTCGTGCATGGCGGCTCCGGCGACGGGGCATCGGAGACGGTGAGTCTCGTGTTCGCCAAGGTCGACTTCGAGTACAGGCCGCAGAAGATCGACGGCACGCTCGATGCGGGAATTCATTTCAAGTTCGACATCAAGGCCAACAAGGAGGGCTAGTGCGGTGGAATGCCGCGCAATGATGCGAACTTCGGAATTGGGACACGCTCTAGTGTGGCGTTCGACTGGGCATCAGGCCGGCGACCTGACGGGGCACTCATGGAGCCGTCAGAATCATCGACGCGTGCGTTGACGCTCGAGGAGGCGGTCTCGTTCGCGATCATCCTGCAGAAGAACGAGCAGCTCGCCGAGGCCCACGAGCTGTTCAGCCGCATCATCGAGGCCGCGCCCGATCATCCTCGTGCGTTGCATTACGCCGGCGTGCTCGCGCACCAGCAAGGGCGCAACGGCGAAGCCCTCGCGCTGATCGAGCGCAGCCTCGCGCTCGCGCCCGACCAGGCGGACTGGTGCAGCAATCGCGGCATCGTCTACCAGTCGGAGGGCAGGCTGGAGCCTGCGATCGACTCGTACCGGCGTGCGATCGCCCTCGATCCCGGTCACGCGAACGCCCACAACAATCTGGGTGTGTTGCTGCGGGCGAGCGGACAGCCGGTCGAAGCGGAAGCCGCGTATCGCGAAGCCATCCGCCTGAACCCCGAACATATCGACGCGTACACCAACCTGGGCATTCTGCTCAACACCTTGAAGCGCACCGAGGAAGCCGCGGCGTGCTACTGCAAGGTGATCACGCTGCGGCCGAAATATCGCGAAGCGCGCAAGCTTCTGGCGCTGGCGCATTGCACCCTGGGCGAGTTCGGCAAGGCCGCGCAGATCTTCGAGCAATGGCTGGACGAGGAGCCGGAGGATCCGATTGCGCGGCACATGCTGGCGGCATGCACGGGCCGGGATGTGCCCGCACGCGCATCGAACGGCTTCGTGCAGGCGACCTTCGACAGTTTTGCGTCCAGCTTCGAAGCGAAGCTGGCGATCCTGTCTTATCGTGCGCCGGCGCTCGTCGCGGCCATGCTGGAGGATTCGGGCCTCGCGCCGTCGCATCGCCTCGATGTGCTGGACGCGGGGTGTGGAACGGGACTCTGTGGCGTGGCCGTCGCGCCGTTTGCGCGCCGGTTGGTCGGGGTGGATCTCTCCGACGGGATGCTGGCGCATGCCAAGGACAAGAACGTCTACCATGCGTTGATCAAAGCCGACCTGGCGGAGTACGCGGGAGTCAACCGCGAAGCCTTCGACCTGATCGTGTCGGCCGACACGCTGGTGTATTTCGGTGACCTCGAGCGCGTCATCATGGCGTTCGCGGGCGCGCTTCGCCCGCATGGGCTCCTCGTGTTCACGCTCGAGCACGCGGTTAACCACAGCGACGGTGTCGACTACCGTCTGCAGCCGCACGGCCGTTACAGTCATGCCCGCGCTTACGTCGAGCGGTTGCTGACGTTCGCTGGCCTGCGATCCCGTATCATCGCGGCCGAACTGCGCATGGAGGCCGGCGCGCCGGTGCCGGGGCTGGTGGTTCGTGCGGAGAAGCCCGGGCGATGACGGGCTTGTTCTGCGCGGCGGCAGTGCAGGCAAGTCTGATTAGCCGGCAAGTCTGACTATTGACCGCATCCCTCCCAGAACTGGTCATCGAATGCGGCGAACACGAATTCTCGCGTTACCGCGAACAGCCGACGCACTCCGCTCACGATCTGGCTCATAACATCGCCCCCTTCCCTGTAGACGGCGATCAACGTGCCATGTCATTCCCGGGTTCCGACGGCGGTTGCGCAACACTGCAATCATTGACGTGTGGCCCCCAAGTCACAGTCAAAGCGCCGTCACTCCCGTGAGGCTGGTAGGTACTGGGCCGATGCGCCGATGTAATCACTTACCTCGCAGTCGAGAGCAGAGGGAGCGCGATACCGGCGTGCCGCCGCGGCCAAGTGCAACGGAACATTCCCGCCTGCGGTGCATTGGTCTGCATGCGGACTTGTCGGGGGTTTGCACAAAGTTCCGGACGTGGTGTGGTCGCCGGCCTGGCCCAGGCGATCATGTGCGGCGCAATTCTCTGTTTCGCGGCCGGTGCCGCGCCGGCCCAAACTTCCCAGAAACAGGCATCCCTGAAACAAGGATCCGCGAAGCAGGGGGCACTGAAACACGGGGCGCCGAAGCAAGAGTTGCTGAAACAAGAGTCGCGCAAACAAGCGGCGCCGAAGCAGGAGCCGCCGAAACAAGAGCCGTCAAAACAAGAGTCTTCGAAACAGGAGCCGCTGAAATTCGCAGGCAGCCAGCTCGAGCCGGTCAAATGGAGCGAGCTCGCGGGCTGGACCTCCGATGATCATCTCGCCGCCTTCGCGGCCTATCAGGCCGGCTGCCGCGCCTCGCGCAGGCGGCCGCGCACCGACGATACCGCACAGATCTCCGGAGCTCTCGGGAATGTCTGCCGCAAGGCGCTCGCCCTGCAGCCGCAGGATTCCGCTACCGCGCGCGCCTTCTTCGAGCAGAATTTCCAGCCCGTGCGCATCGCGCGCCTGGGTGAGGGCGAGGGGCTCGTGACCGGCTATTACGAGCCGGTCGTCGCGGGCTCGCGTTTTCCCAGTCCCGAATTCCCGGTGCCGATCTATCGCCGGCCGCGCGACCTGGTCGCGGACGGCTACAAGCAAGGTTCCACCGCGTTTCCGAACAAGGGCGGGCGGATCGGCCGCCGCACCGAGGGCAACGAGCTCGTGCCCTACCACGACCGCGGCGCCATCGAGGCCGGTGCGCTCGACGGCCAGAAGCTCGAGATCTGCTGGATCAAGGATCCGCTCGACCTGGTCGCGATCCAGATCGAGGGCTCGGCGCGCGTGATCCTCGAGGACGGCACGCCGCTGCGCATCAGCTACGATTCGCACAACGGTTATTCCTACAGCTCGATCGAGCGCGTGCTCGCCGAGCGCAATCTCATGTCGCGCAAGGAGATATCGCGGGAGCGCATTCGCGGCTGGATGGCCGCGTATCCGGACGAAGCCGCGAAGGTGCGCGCCACCAACCGCGCCTACATGTTCTTCCGCATCACCGGGCTCACCAACGAGGGCGAGCCGGTCGGCGCGCAGGGCGTGCCGTTGACGCCCGGCCGCTCCATTGCCGTCGACCGCGTGCATGAATACGGCACGCCGTTCTTCATCGAAGGCAATCTGCCGATCGAGAGCGCCAAGCCGGCTTCACCGTTCGGCCGCCTGATGATCGCGCAGGATACCGGCTCGGCCATCGTCGGCCCGGCGCGCGCCGATCTCTACCTCGGCGCCGGCGATGATGCCGGCCGCATCGCCGGCCGCATCAAGCATCGCGGCCGCTTCTCGATGCTGCTTCCGCGCGAGCTCGACATGGTCGCGGCCGGCAGCGGGATGCCGCTGCCGGTGCCGAAACCGAAGATCGCCGAGGACGAAGTCGGGAAGCAGGACGGCAAGGGCAAGGCGGAGCCCGCCGGGTCAGGCACGCCCGCGCCCGGCAAGCTTATGCCGGTGGCGAAGACGAGGATCGCCGCGCTCGACGTCGGGAAACAGGAGCGCAAAGGCAAAGCGGAGTCCGCCGGCGCGACCACGGATGGCAGGCGTCTGCCGCCGCCGGTGCCGAAGACGAAGATCGCCGTGACCGAGGGCAAGAAGCCGGACGGCAAGGGCAAGGCGGAGTCCGCCAATGCAGGCTGGACCGTAGCCGGCAAGCAGAAGCCGTCGTCGGCGGCGAAGACGAAGATCGCCGAGATCGAAGGCAGGAAAGAAACCGGCAAGCACGACGGCAAGGGCAAAGCCGAGGCCGCCAAGTCAGGCGCGATCGCGACCGGCAAGCCACCATCGGGACCGAAGACAAAAATCGCCGAGACCGAAGCCAAGAAAGAAACCAGCAAACACGACGGCAAAGGCAAAGCCGAGTCCGTCGGTTCCGGCAAGATCACGGCCGGCAAGCCGCCGTCATCGGCACCGAAATCGAAAAACGCCGAGACCGAAGTCAAGAAACAAAACGGCAAGGGCAAAGCGGAGTCCGCCAACTCCAACGCGGATGGGAGAGCGTCGGCAAAGCCGGGCCGGCAAGCCGCCTCCGCGCGCAAGAGCGAGCGCTCATTGAATTGATCGTGGCCGCAAGTCAGCCTGCCGGCACCTTCGACGCGCTCGTCTGACGAAGACGGAGAATCGTAAATACACTTTACGACGCCGCTGACGGTAAGATTGTCAGGGTGAACTTCGAGTTCCACTCCGTCGATAGATTTTTTTTCACAGGCAAGTTCTCTTTCGGCACAGCGTCATTTTTTCTTCGTTCGAGTGTCATCACGGCGGGCAATCGTGCACCGCGAGCCCCGAACTCCTTAAGTGCGAGCGGCAGGGTTTGCGCGTGATTGCACAACACACCAGCGAACAGACGTCGTCTTCGACTCGGCTGCATTCAACAGCCGACGAGATCCAACAATTAGGAGGCTTCAGATGACCAAGAAAACGAAACATCACAACGATCCAGATCCGGTGTTCGATGACACCGGGCCGTCTTCGTCGCAGACGCCCTACCTTGTTCCGGCTCATGCAGGCGTGCAGATCGAGTCGATTCTGTCTGTTGGCGATCAGGTCGGGGTCAAGGAAGCGCCTCCGGCATTGGCGGGGCAGCCCTGGCGTATGGCCGGCATTCCGGACGGACTCGGTGCGTTCGACAACGGCGACGGCACCATGACGGTACTGATGAACCATGAGCTCGGGCAGACCCTCGGCGTGGTGCGCGAGCACGGTTCGACCGGAGCCTTCGTCAGCAAGCTTACCATCGACATGACCACGCATGAGGTTCTCGACGCCAAAGATCTGTCCGAGGACGTGTTCCTGTTCAACCGAACGACCAATGCCTACGAGGAGACGACAACGCAGTTCGGCCGGCTTTGCTCGGCCGACTTGCCGGCCGTGTCGGCCTTCTACGATGCGGCAACCGGTCTTGGAACGACCGAGCGCATCTTCATGAACGGCGAGGAGATCGGAAACGAGGGGCGTGCTTTCGCGCACATCGTCACCGGCGCCGAGGCCGGCAATTCCTACGAGTTGCCCGCACTCGGCCGCATGTCCTGGGAAAACGCGCTGGCGAATGCGTATAGCGGCGTGAAAACCGTTGTCATGTGCGACGACGACTCGACGCCTGGTGAAGTCTATGTCTACATCGGCGATAAGCAGGCGACTGGTAGTGCCGTGGAAAAGGCCGGTCTCGCCAACGGCGAGCTCTTCGGCATTTCCGCTTCATTCGGTGATGACACCGGACCCGGTGCCTTGAACGGCACATTCCAGCTGATCGCACAGGGCAACGCCGGCGACGTTACCCATACGACCGGGACCGAGTTGCAGGCGCAGAGCGAGCCGCTCACCCAATTTGGCCGTCCGGAGGATGGAGCCTGGGATCCGAGCAATCCCGACCGCTACTATTTTATCACCACCGGCACGTCCACTCAGCCCACGCGCCTTTGGGCAATGGATTACTACGACATCGAGCACCCCGAACTGGGCGGCACGATCAAAGTTCTGGTCGAGGGAGTATTTTCCAACTCGGATCCGAATAGCGCGCTTCCGCTCATGCTCGATAACATGACGGTCACCGAGTCAGGCGTTGTGATCATGCAGGAGGATCCAGGCAACAATCCGCGCCTCGCCAAGGTGTGGATGTATGACCCCCACGCGGACAATGGCGTGGACCCCCTCAGCGGCCTTACCGAGATCGCGCACCACGACCCGGCCCGCTTCACGGCGGGGCTCAATACACCTGCTCCGGGTGGCACATTCAACTCGGACGAGGAATCCTCTGGCGTGGTCGACGTGACCAGCCTGCTCGGAAATGGAGAGAAGCTCGCATTCCTGCTCGACACGCAGGCGCACTATACCAACAGCTTTCCCGAGCTCGTCGAAGGCGGACAGCTGATGGCGATGTATGTCAATCTGCCGAATCCCGGCGATAGCAAGTTTGACGGCGGTAACGGCAACGACACCTATGACGGCGGGTTCGGCAACGACAAAATTAGTGGGGGTAGGGGTGACGACGTTCTGTTCGGCAATTACGGCAACGACAAGATTGACGGCGGCGACGGCAACGACCGTCTCGATGGCGGACCCGGCGACGGTGACATCACCGGTGGCAAGGGCGACGATCGTATCGACGGCGGCACCGGCAACGATGTGCTCAAAGGCGAGCAGGGCGACGATGTTATTGTTGGTGGCATCGGCAATGATCGTCTCATTGGCGGTGACGGCCGTGACACGCTCACCGGCGGCGTTGGAGACGACGAACTCCAAGGCGGTCAGCAAGCCGACACGCTCGACGGCGGTCAGGGCAGCGACCAACTCGAGGGCGGGGACGGCGCCGACACCTTGCGCGGCGGTAGCGGCAACGACAGCATCGACGGCGGCGCTGGCGGTGATTTCATCGACGGGGGTGCGGGTAACGATGTTCTCAGAGGTGGCGCGGGTCCCGACACGTTCCTCTTCGCTTCGCCGTTCGACGACCCCGATCTGATATTCGATTTTCATGCCGGCCAGGATCACATCATGCTCGACGTCAATGCCAACGCGAGCCAAGTGGCATTCGTCGGTTTCGAAGACGGGGTTGAAAACGTTCCCGCTTCAGGGCCGGCCCTGATCTATTCGGATGTCACGGGCGATCTGTTCTGGGATCCGACGGGTGGAAACTCGGCGGACCAGGTCCTCATCGCCACGCTGACGACCTCGCCGGAGTTACATCGGGCAGACCTCCTGCTCGTATAGCCGTCGAGCTGAACGAACCGGCGCGCGGCCCGGTCTGCGGCGAGCGGGTCGCGCGCGGCGAGTGGTACCGAAGAATGTTCGGCTTGGCACTTCCGCGACATGGCAAGATTGCGCATTGGCGTTCGCTTTGGTGGAAGAACGGCCACGCAGCGGACATCACCGCAGCGTCCCGGGCGCAGCGCAGCGCACGCAGACAAGTTTACGCAGTCTGCGCAAGAAAGCGATGCGCTGCAGACCCGGGACCGTTACGCACATCGTCGTCACAACGGTCCCGGATCAGCGGTGCCAATGGTTCCGCCTAAGTGCTCCTTGCTGTAGCCAGGTCCGCTGTCTTCGGACCGGCCTCCGAGATATGCGCCCGCTGAGCCAGCCCGCGACCGAATGAAATGTTCTCGCCGGGAACCTCATAGAGCGTGATGATGAGATCATCCGGAGAGATTCCGGCGGCGGCGACGACGCCCTCGTTCAAGGCCTTCAACAATCCCAGGCGTTTCTCTTTGGGGCGGCCGGAGATGAACGTGACTTCCAGCACGATCAGGTCATTGGAATATTTGAGGCCCAGGAATGACGGCGTATGGCGGAATTGGCTGCGAGGCAGAATGTGAATGATTTGAAAGAAGTCGTCTGGCGGGACGCCGAGCGCGCTCATCAATGCGCCTTGAATCGCCACTGACATCTTGCCGAGGCGAGCTTCGTCGTATTGCCCCTCGAGCACGTGGATCTTTGCAACAGGCATGACCGCCTCCTTTCGAGCGGGTTGATAACAGCGCTTCGGCTATGCGGTTGTCTCGATGGCAAGCGCGATGCCCTGGCCACCGCCGATGCACAGCGTGACGATCCCGCGCCTGAGACCATCGCGCCGCATGGAGTGAATGAGGCGGGTGGTGAGCACGGCGCCCGTGGCACCGATCGGGTGTCCATGCGCGATGGCGCCGCCTTCGACATTGATGACGTCTTCGGGCAGGCCGAGCTCCTGCGCCACCGCGAGCGGCACCGCCGCGAAGGCCTCGTTGATCTCGATGCGCTGCACGTCTGCAAGCTTCCAGCTCGCCCGTTCCAACGCCGTGCGGATGGCAGGGACCGGGCCGAGACCGAACATGCCGGGTTCGACCGCTGCGACACCGTACGAGACCAGCCGCACCATCGGTTCGATCGATCTGGTTTCGGCAAAGGCGCGATCGGCGACGATCATCGCGGCCGCGCCGCTGTTGAGGCCGGGAGCGTTGCCGGCCGTGATCGTTCCGCCGTCGCGGAAGGCGGCACGCAGCTTGGCGAGAGCGTCGACCGTCGTGTCGGGCCTCGGCGCCTCGTCCGTGGCAAATGGCTCCATGCCCTTCCTGCCCCGAACCTCGACTGCAACGATCTCGTCCGCGAATTTGCCCGCCTTCTGGGCGGCGCCGAAGCGCTGCTGCGAGCGTGCGGCGAAACGNTCCTGNGCCTCGCGGGTGAGCTGTGCCTGGGTGACGAGGTCCTCGGTGTGCCAGCCTGAGTGCTTGCCGGAGAAAGCGTCGTCGAGACCGTCGCGCAGCATGCTGTCGTGGATTTCTGCGGGACCCATGCGATAGCCCCAGCGGCCCCCATCCATCAGATACGGCGCGCGATCCATGTTCTCCATGCCGCCGGCGATGGCGCAATCCACTTCGCCGGCCGCGATCTGCTGCGCGGCGGTGACGATGGCTTGCGCTCCGGAGCCGCAGACCCGGTTGATCGTCATTGCCGGAACGGACACCGGTACACCGCCGCCGATCGAGGCCTGACGGGCCGGATTCATCTTGTTGCCGGCCTGGATGACGTTGCCCATGACGACGCTGCCGGTCGCTGCGGCATCGAGCCGCGATCGCTGCAGCGTCGCGCGCACGACAGCCGCGCCTAGATCGGTGGCCGGGACCGTCTTGAGAGCACCGTTGAAGGCCCCGATCGCGGTGCGGACCGGGCTGCAGAGGACCACCTCACGCGCGCTCATGGAACTCTCCTTTGCCGCGTACGAAAGCGGCTCATCTAGTGACTTGCATAATGATAGTCACTACTCTACATGGTGTCAATGCAACGCAAGAGCTTCGGCAAAACGTCATGTCCGATCGCCGGCAGCCTGGAGCGGGTGGGGAGTGGTGGAGCATGCTCATCATGCGCGACGCCCTGGCGGGGATGACCCGCGCGCCGGGGCCGGCCGCGGGAGCTGGAACCCGGCGGCGGTATGCGGCCATCGCGGCGGCGCGGTCATCGTCCCGAAATCATGCGGCCGGCGGCCGCAATTCGACATCGCAAGCTTCGACATCACAAGCGAGGAGCAGATGAGCAAACCGAGCGCAATCGTTGTGGGCGTCGGAGCCGAACGCGGCCTCGGCGCAGCCCTGTGCCGGCGATTTGCGCAGGGCGGCTATCACGTTTTGGTCGCCGGCCGGACACCGGCCAAGATCGATAGAGTCGTCGAGACCATCGTGTCGGCGGGCGGCAGCGCGGAGCCGGTCGCGGCGGATGCGACGCGCGAGCAGGATGTCGTGCGCCTGTTTGATCGCGCCATGGCGCCGGGCGATGGCTTCGATCCGGCGGAGCTCGTGGTATCGAACGCCGGAAACAACCAGCGCATCGACTTCCGCGAGCTGACATCGCAGCAATTCGAGGATTTCTGGCGTGTCGGCTGCTTCAGCGGTTTCCTGGTCGGGCAGGAAGCGGCTCGCCGGCTCGTGCCGCTCGGCCGTGGCACGATCATGTTCACCGGCGCTTCGGCCAGCATCCGCGGCAAGCCGGGGTTTGCGCATTTCTCCGCTGCCAAGGCCGGCCTTCGCATGATCTCGCAGAGCATGGCGCGCGAGTACGGGCCACTCGGCATCCATGTCGCGCACGTCGTCGTCGATGGCGGCATCGATGGCGATCGCCTGCGCAGCCGGGGACCCGCCGCGATCAGGGATCGCGGCGAGGACGGCCTGCTCGGC
>JGI12053J15887_10000018_pt1 | contig 41762 bp, 36 predicted proteins | sample MedBloCAOM1_O3_FD_15887 | JGI IMG/M metagenome (IMG submission 15887)
GGAATGCCGACCTTTTTCTGCTCATGGGAAGAGCCTGGGGGGGGAATGTGGGGCGCCGGTTGCCGGAGGAATGGCCGGGGCGACTGAGATGGCATTGACTTTTGACGCGCTATGCACGATTGTGTCTACCCGTAGTTCCCCTGATTTCCAATGTGTTACAGATATGACGCGAGTATAGAATGCTCGCGGAGTTGCAGGAGCTGAACGATTGCACAACCGCGGGCTTCTATTGGACCTGACGTTAGTGAGCGATCCACAGCTGCTTTGCGTAGTGCGCGCTGCGATTGAACGTTTGACGGAAGTGAGTGGTTTTTCACCTCCGGAGTGCCGTTCGATAACGCGTGCGGTGGATGAAGCCATGGCGAACGTGATGCGCCATGCTTATGGAGGCAGCCCGGATAAGCGTATCGACGTGTCTTGCAAGCGCATCTCAGGCATGGTAAATGGGGTACACCGCGAGGGTCTGGAAATCGAGTTGCTCGACCAAGGTTTGCCCTTCGATCAAAAAAAACTGACCGCTCGGTCCCTGGATGAAGTTAAGCCCGGGGGACTGGGACTGCATTTCATTCGAGACAGCATGGATGTGATGGAGCACAGTCACAAAAATGGAGTAAACCGGCTGCGGCTGGTGAAATATTTTAGTGCAGATGGAAAAGGTCAGAAACCCCAAGGAGAGTAACCTTGCAGATTGCCGCTCGCCGGTTGGACCAGGTCACAATCTTCGACATCACAGGACACATTGATCTCGCTAACTCCCCGGAGTTGCGAAAAGTACTACTAAAGGAACTGCGGGAAACAAAGACGCCGCGCGTGATTCTGAATCTAACGGGCGTGCGATATATCGACAGCTCGGGTGTGGCTTCGCTAGTAGAAGGATTGAAGGCCGCACGCGATCAAGGGTTGCGTTTTATTTTGTATGGGTTGAGCCCTTCGGCGAGAGAAGTATTGCAACTGTCGCGATTGATAAAGATTTTTGAAGTATTCGATAACGAACAACAAGCTTTGGCTTAGACTCGCCGGGAAGTGGGATTTAAGATCGAGGGCTCTTGGCGTTCGTTTCTCAAATCGGTTCAGGGGTCATTGGCGGCCTTGAATACCTCGGCGCGCTTGCGGATTTGGGGGGCAAGGCCGCTTATTACACGTTTATCGCTCCTTTTCAGGGCAAGCCCGTTCGTTTGCAGCGGGCGGTTTCGCAGGCTCTGGATGTGGGCGTCCGCGCCCTACCTATCCTTTCGCTAATCACATTTTTTATCGGGTTGATCCTCGCGCTGCAAAGCGCTTACGAATTGCGAAAATTCGGAGCGATAAGCTTTGTGGCCAGCGCGGTGGCGATTTCGATGACGCGCGAGTTGGGTCCTTTAATTACCGCAATTGTGGTGATCGGACGGTCGGGGTCGGCATTTGCGGCGGAGATCGGCACGATGAAGGTTACGGAAGAAATTGATGCGCTGGAAACCATGGCGGTCAATCCCATCCATTTTTTGGTGACGCCGAAATTTCTGGCCATGATCATCATGCTGCCCTGCCTGACCATCTGGGCCAACGCCATGGGCGTAATGGGCGGAGCCTTGTTTGGCGTGGCGGAGGCGGACTTCACCTTTGTTCGTTACATTCAGGCCTCCGTGGATGCCCTTTTCTTGAGGGACATTGTCAGCGGGCTCGTAAAAAGTGTGATGTTTGGCGTGACCATTACTGCCGTGGGTTGTCACGAAGGACTGGTCACGGGAGCGGGTCCGGAACAAGTCGGGCGCTCCACCACGCGAGCGGTGGTGATGTCCATTTTTTTGGTGGTGGTGGTGGATTTGATATTCACTGCGCTGTTCTTTTTTGTCAGTGAGCATTAACTGGGAATTCTTTCATGATCGAAGAATTAGAAGACGACGTTTCACCGGAGGTGATGATTTCGTTGCGGGACCTCCGCGTATGTTATGGGGAGCGCGAAATTTTGCACGGCGTTAGTTTCGACGTCATGCGCGGCGAGACCATGGTGATCCTGGGCGGTTCAGGATCGGGGAAGAGCACGCTGCTGCGAACGCTAGTGGGCCTGGAAAAGCCNAGCTCCGGGGAAGTTATTCTGAGAGGCAAGAACATTGCCACCGCTTCCGCGGAAGAAATGGACGATATTCGGAAGAAACTGGGAATGTCTTTTCAAGGCAGCGCGTTGTTCGGGTCTATGACCGTGGGCGAAAATGTGGCGCTGCCGCTCCGGGAACACACCAAGCTGGAAGATTCCACGATAGAGATCATGCTGCGGCTCAAACTGGAGCAGGTAGGGCTTGCGGGGTTTGAAGATTACAAACCGTCGGAGTTGAGCGGAGGAATGAAGAAGCGCGCGGCAGTGGCGCGGGCTTTAGCGATGGATCCGGAAATTCTGTTTTTCGACGAGCCGTCGGCGGGCCTTGACCCCATCATTGCGGCCGGCATCGATCAGTTAATTCTGGAATTGAAGCGGGCATTCAAGATGACTATTATCGTGGTCACTCATGAGCTGGCCAGCGCTTTTCTGATTGCGGATCGCATGGTGCTGATCGACAAAGGGAATGTTGAGGCCATCGGGACCGTCGATGAAATGAGAAGCAGTACGCAACCGCGTCTGCGACAGTTCCTGGATCGAGTACCTGAACCGGAAGTGGCACGCGAAATGGATTATTTGCAGATGTTGACCAAGCAATCGGGCCGGAACAGGGCTGTTATTGACAAGAGGAGTGTGTGATGGACACAAGACGGGAACAAGCGATGGTCGGACTATTTGTAATTGTCGCGGCAGCAGTTTTGATCGCAACGGTCTTTGGCATCACTGGGGCTTTCGGGCGAACGGCGAAATCATTCCACGCGTTTTTTCCGTTTGCCGGCGGACTGGAAGTGGGATCCACAGTGCGTTACGCGGGCGGGCCAAAAGTCGGGCGCGTAGAGAAGTTACGTATCGATCCACAAAACCCCTCGAACATAGAAATCACACTGGCAGTGCACACCGATTTACCCGTCAAAACGGATAGCCATGTCAGGATCATGAGCATGAGTCCGCTGGGCGATAACCATCTGGAGATCGTGCCGGGAAGTCCGCAGGCGCCCTTGGCTAAAGATGGCGCGACCCTGACGGCGGACCGTTATCTGGATTTGAATGCCATCACGGAAAAGATTAATGATCTGGCCCCCGAGGCGCAACAGCTTCTGCACACCTTGAATGATCGCGCCACGGAATTGAAAGTAACCATTGCGCGGGTCAACGATCTCTTGAACGATCAGAATCGCTCGAACCTGTCGGGGACCTTCGCACAAGCGCATCAGATGCTTGCGGAAAATCGTCCGGCGATAAAATCCACGATCGGGCACTTGAATACTTCCAGCGAGAAACTAGGGCCGCTGCTGGATGATCTGCGTAAGACGTCGGCAGAAGCGAATAAGACCTTGGACCATGTGGACAGCTTGGTTGGAGAGAACCGCGCGGACATTCGGAAAGCCGTGATAGAACTACGTAAATCGTTGACGAATGTAACTGATCTCACCGCACGTATCGATCAGACGCTGGACGTGAATTCCGAGAATATCGATGAGATGCTGGAAAACTTCCGGCATGTGAGCGAAAACCTGAAGCAATTTACCGAGACCATCAAAACCAAGCCGTACACGTTGCTGCGGGCCACCAGTCCTCGCGAGCATAAGCCGGGTGAACCACAATGAACGTCGACCTTTTTGAACTGAACGGACGGAGCCCCAAGCGCAGCAAACCGAATGTCCTTCGTTCACCAGATTTCAAAGGCGCTGGGGTCCTGCTGGCAATGGTAATTGTGGGGGGGCTGGCTGGATGCGGCGCAACGCGGCCGATGCAATATTACCAACTGACCGTGCCGCCTGACGTACACCACGCAGAGACGAACGCGTCGGGGATTTCGCTGGCACTTGGACCGTTGGTCGCTTCGCATCTCTACCGCGAAGATCGCATCGTCTTTAGCTCAGGGCCGCAACAAATGGGCACGTATGAATTCCAGCGGTGGACGGAACCACCCGCGGAAATGATTCAGGAAGTGTTGTTGAGACAGTTGCGAGCCTCGAACCGTTACCGCGAGGTATTTGCGCAGCGCAGCGCCAGTCGCTCAGATTATGTGTTGCGCGGGCGGTTGTACGACTTCAAAGAAGTCAATGGAAGCCCGCTGCAGGCGCGTGTCACGGTTGAATTTGAACTGAAAGACATGAAGTCAGGATCAACCGTCTGGTCGCATTATTACAATCACGATGAACCGGTGAGCGGCAAAGATGTGTCGGCGATGGTTGCAGCCTTGGACCGCAATGTTCAAAGAGGAGTGGGCGAAGTGAAGGCCAGCCTCGAACAGTATTTCTCCAGTTTGCCGCCGGACAATAATTCAGCTACGGATCGCTGAATTACAATTCAACGCTACGTGGAATCAGGAGTGAGGAGCTGTAGGTTCCGCGGCAGGAATCGCCTTGGTTTCGGTGCGGCTGGGTACGATGCTTCTTACAATTACGTACAAGACGGGAATGAAGATCAGGTTAAGGGTTGTGGCGGCCAGCATGCCGCCGAAGACGGTGGTGCCCACGGAGATGCGGCCTGCTCGTCCCGCGCCTTGAGCGAGCACCAGGGGAAGGACGCCTAAGATAAATGCCAACGAGGTCATCAGAATGGGGCGAAGACGTATGCGAGCGGCCTCGACCGCGGCGTCAATTACGGACATTCCTTGAGCGCGCAGTTGCTCGGCGAATTCAACAATCAAAATGGCGTTTTTACTGGCGAGACCGATCAGCATGACAAGACCGATCTGGCAGTAGACATCGTTCTCTAGGCCGCGCAGCGCTTGCAAGCCGATGGCGCCCAGCAGCGCGACAGGGACCGCGAGCAGCACGATGAATGGCAGGACGAAGCTTTCATATTGCGCGGCTAGTGTGAGATAGACCACCACGAGGCCGAGTCCGAACAAAATTGTGGCTTTGCCTCCGGATTGTAATTCTTCCAAAGACAGTCCGCTCCATTCGAACGTCATTCCATTGGGCAGGCTTTTTCTAGCCAGCGCTTCCATGTCCGCGATGCCATCGCCAGAACTGCGTCCTGGTGCGGCGGAGCCATTTATTTCGGCCGATCTGAAAAGATTGTAGTGGCTGATGACCTGCGGATTCGCGGTCTGCTCCACGGTCACGAGATCGTCGAGGGGGATCATCTTTCCAGTGTCGGAACGCAAATAATACTGATCGATGTCTTTTGCCTTTGAGCGGAAACGACCGTCGGCTTGAATGTAGACGCGGTAAGAGCGATTGTTGAAATCGAAATCGTTCACGTACACGGAGCCCATGTAAACCTGAAGCGCGTCGGTGATTTGGCTGAGCGGAACTTGAAGGCTCTTGGCTTTTTCACGATCGAGGCGAACGAGGTATTGCGGGTCGTTGGCCGTGAAACTGGTGAATAAGCCGGCCAATGTCTTGCTGCTGTTGCCTTGTCCCACCAGCTTATTCGCGGTGTTGGCGATGTCCTGCAGTGAATTGCGTCCCAGATCTTCGAGCTCAAATTGAAAGCCGCCGAATTGCCCTAGGCCCTGCACCGCTGGCGGATTGAAGGGAATTACCAAGCCTCCGGGGATGCCAAACAATTGAGGACGAAGGCGCCCAATAATACCGGCAGACGAATGCTCCTCGCCTTTGCGTTCCTGGAAGGGTCTGAGGTTGGCGAAAACAATGCCACGATTTGGAGCGCTGCCGGCGAAACTGAAACCAGTGATAGAAAATACGCCATCGATCTCGTGAACCCCAGCGAGCACTTTTTCTACCTGGGCACAGATATTTCTTGTGTACTCAATTGACGCGCCTTGGGGAGACTGCACGACGATGATGATGTAGCCCTGGTCGTCCTCGGGAATAAAAGCGCGGGGAACCTTCTGGTAAATCCAGTAGGTGACACCGAGAAGCGCGAAGAACACGATCACGGCGGCGAAACGCCAGCCAATCACACCGCGAACCGTTTTTGTGTAGGCGTTGGTGCCGGATTCGACGACGCGATTGAAGGCTCTAAAGATACGGCCCTGCGCGCGTTCCCGGTGATGACCAAGCAAAATGGCGGAGAGCGCGGGGGTAAGGGTGAGCGCGTTGAAAGCGGAAATGGCTACGGAGAACGCGATAGTCAGCGCGAACTGGCGGAACAGGATGCCGGTGGTACCCGGAAACAATGCGACGGGCACGAAGACGGCCACGAGAACCAAGGAGGTCGCGATTACGGCGCCGGCCACTTCTTTCATGGCTACCGAAGCGGCGTTGTGGGGCTCGGTGATGCCCTCGACGATGTGACGCTCCACGTTTTCGATGACCACAATGGCGTCATCGACGACCAGTCCGGTAGCGAGAGTGATGCCGAACAGAGTCAGAGTATTGATAGAGAAGCCGAGGAGCTTCACGAAAATAAAAGCGCCGACAAGGGAGACAGGGATGGTGATGGCGGGAATGAGGGTGCTGCGCCAATCCTGAAGAAATACGTATATGACGAAGACTACCAGCAAGATGGCCTGGAGCAACGTGACGAGCACGTCTTTGATGGATTCGCCGATTACCGTGGTGGTATCGAAAGCGACGGCATATCTGAGACCCGGCGGAAAAGTCTTGGAGAGCCGCAGCAACTCCTGTTTTGCGAGCCTATCGACGTCCAGCGCATTCGCGCCCGGAAGTTGCGTTACGCCGATGCCAACGGCTTCGTGACCGTCGAAGGAGAGGATGGAGCCGTAGTCTTCGGCTCCCAGCTCGGCGCGACCGACATCTTTCAGGCGCACGAGAGTGCCGTTGGTGCCGGCCTTCAAAATTATATTTTCAAACTCCGAAGGTTCGCTTAAACGGCCAATGGCGCGAACACTTATCTGAAAAGCTTGTCCGGCGGGCAACGGAGCCTGACCAACCTGGCCTGCGGCTACCTGTACGTTTTGCTCTTGCAGCGCAGCGAGCACAGTCGTTGCGGACAACCCTCGCTGAGCCATGCGTCCCGGATCGAGCCACAAGCGCATGGCGTATTTGCGTTCGCCAAAAATGAACACATCGCCGACACCGGGGACGCGCTTCACGGCGTCCCTGACGTAGAGATCCAGATAATTGCTGAGAAACAAGCTGTCGTATGTGCCATCCGGAGAATAGACGCCGGCACCGAAGACGAAGCCGCCGAGTTGTTTGGTGATGATGACGCCGGTGTTTTTTACCGTGTTTGGCAAGCGACCTAGGGCTTGGTTGACGCGGTTCTGGACATCGACGGAGGCCAGGTCTACGTCACGGGTCACATCAAAAGTCACAGTAATTTGGCTGGTGCCATCATTGCCGCTGGTGGAGCTGATGTACTTCATGCCTTGCACGCCGTTGATGGCCTGCTCCAGCGGAATGGTGACTGCGGACTCGACGGTCTGCGCGTTTGCGCCGATGTAGCCGCTGCTAACTACCACTTGCGGCGGCGCGAGATCTGGAAACTCCGCTATGGGTAGGGAAGGAATGGAAATTGCGCCGCCAAGAATAATCATCAAGGCGCAAACAGTGGCGAATACGGGGCGGTTGATAAAGAAATCAACAAACAAAAGCGGGATCCGCCTTCCGTGAGATGTGCGTTGCTAAAGGCATGGTCGCAGCGGCACTCAGCGGCCGGCACCTTTTTCGGGCTTGTCGGCAGCGGGCTCGGCCGTGGCATTCTGAATCTGTTCCACGACGGGCATGCCGTCCTGCAAAAACTGCGTGCCGGAAACGATGAGATGGTCGCCGGGCTTCAGGCCATCCAGAACGACATAGTCGTTTCCGACGGTGTCGCCGATGGTCAGGCCTTTTTGACGGGCGACGGTACCAGCAACGTCTTTCACGGCCAGGAAGACAAAGAAGCGCCCGCTAATGCGAGTTACCGCCAAAACCGGAACGACGGGGCCCTGGTGATTGCTCCACACAACTTGGGCGCGCATTTGCTGGGAAACGCGCAATTGCCCTTTAGGATTTTCGATGGAGGCTTTGGCCAGGATAGTTTGCGTATCGTTATCAACCTCGGGAGAAACGAAAGTGATGCGCGCGTCGCTCACGGGCTTGCCGGATTCGCCCAGCAAATGAACTGGGAGGCCAACGTGCACATCTTTGCCACGCTCCGCCGGGATGTAAATGTAGGCCTCGAGCGAGCCGGGCTCGTCCACGGTAGTGAGTAGCGTGGTGACGGCGACGCGATCGCCTTGGCGCACAGGAATGTCACCGATGATCCCAGCCATGGGAGCGGCTACACGGTAGTAGCGCAGCTCGACTTGCTGCTGGTTAACCTGCTCGCCCAGTGACTTGAGCTGCGCGAGAGCCGCGTCACGGTTGGTCTGAGCATTATCAAATTCCTGCTTGCTCACAACCCCGGCTTCAAACAGTTTGCGTTCGCGCTCAAGTTGCGTTTGGGCAAAGCGAAGATTCGCTTCCTGCGCCGCACGGCTGGCTTCCTGGCTACCCACGGTGGCTTGTTGCTTCAGGGGATCGATCTGCAAGATGGGAGCGCCGGCTTTGACGTGATCGCCGGACTTCACAAAAATTTTGGTAATTTGGCCTTCCACCTGGGGGTTGATGACGGCAGAGTGGCGAGATTTCAGGATCGCCAGATATTCGCTGCTATCAGAGATTTTTTGCGCTTGAACGACATGCACTTGTACAGGCATGGCCTGCATGGCAGATCCCGCGAGTGCCGGTGGATCCTTCTTGCAAGCTGCCGCGAGCGCAAGCAGCGGTAAAAAAAAGCAAAGAATTAGTCTCAAACGGACAGAACTGGATGGGATTCTCGTGCCGCTACCGGGCATAGTTAGGCGTGTCTCCGTCAAATATACCGAAAATTTTACGAAACAATAAGNTTATTCCCAANCCCGGATTGAGGCTGTCTAATAATACGCGGCNGGGCGCTATTTGTTACTACCGAAATCAGCGCTTGGCAAGANGTCTTTAATAAAAATCGCGTGAATTGATGCGTTTGCCGGATAAGCCTAATTGTAGAACGTCCATCTGCTCTGGGCGATCGAAGACCTTTCCGGGAAACAGGGACTTCATCAGGACGCGCACGCCGCCAAATGCCACTCCGAACACAATGGCGACCAACATGAAAACGCCGGTCGCGATGATGATTTTGGCGAGCACCGTAGTTATTGGGGGATCGGTGATGGTGTGAGTCGGCTCGTTCCAGGTTACTTGCGTTTCGTAATTGACAGCGTCGCGAACGCGGGCCGCATAGCCGCGGGATGACGGCGCAAGCACGATAGCGAGAAGTGTGCCCTTGCGTTCAATGGAGGTTCCGTCGGATTTCGCTGAAGGCGGAAGAGCCTGCTCGAGATGCTTCCAGTGCAGGCCAGCGAGTTGCGGGGTCGGGTAGTCGATGAGCAGAACCACGGCGACATCGCGGTTGTTTTGGTACTGCGCGAACATGGCTTCGGCGCCGGAGGAAAAGCCAGCGGCGTCGGATAACGCGCGGTATTCCGCACGGTCAAGGGACGATAAGGCGGCGCGAAAAGCGGCCGGGCCCAGCGCATACTTTTCAGTTCCGGGAATGACGTCATGCGTCGGTAAATAGTTTGGTATCGGCGGTGGTGGGGTCTTATCGGCTTTGGCGTTTATTTGCTTCGACAAGGCATCCTGGTCATCTGCGCTCAGAGAACCGGCGTTGTCGATGATGACTAAAATATTCTCAAGTAGCGCTACGCGCCTTTTTTCAGAGGAAGCATCGACAGGCGCAGAGCAAGGCTTCAGCGCGCTAGACTGTGGGCAGTCGTTTTTCGGCTCCTGAAAAAATGTATAGGCTTCGTAAGCGCCGCTCGAATCGTGCAAACGATAGGTGGTGATAGTTATTGCGGTACTGCCGTTCGCATACCCTCGCGTCTCCGCACTTTCCAATCCTGATTCCGCGAGTACGTCTTTGGCATGGGCTGGTATGGCGGCGGACTGGACGGCATTGCTTGCCGTCCATTTACCGAAATGTGAGGGAAGAACACTATCTGCGCGCAGGGATGGCGCGAGTAAGAGCAGGACGATCAGCAAAAGACGCGGCAGCAATGGCCGTGGTAGCACTGAGCTAGGCGACATAGGGCTAATTAAGTAGATGCCACAAGATTACTGTGCGTTGGGCGAATGTTCAAGTTTGGCGCTGGTAGAGCGGGGTGGCGCTGGCTTGGAGGTGCCGTTAAAGGTGACGCTGTTAAGACTCTGCAAATAGCTGGCTACGCCCTGGTATAAGCCTTCAGCGACTCTTTGCCGGTTCTCAGGCTGCTTAAGGAGCTGTTCATCGGCAGGATTGCTAAGGAAAGAGATTTCCGTGAGGATCGAAGGCATATCGGCGCCGATCAGTACTACAAAGGGAGCTTTGCGGACACCACGATTTTTGACAGTTTTGTTGGCCTTTTGCACGCGTTGGGACAGGGAGGATTGAATGTCCTCGGCAAATTCTCTCGATTCGTCAATCTTTTCGTTGCGGGCGATTTTTTTGATGAGATCTTCCAGGTCGTGGATGCCCACGTTGGCGGCAGCATTCTCGCGCGCAGCCACTTCCATGGCTTCGGGAGAGCCTTTCAAATTCAAATAATAAGTTTCGATACCGCGGGCGCCGTGATCCTGGCTGGAATTCGCGTGTATGGAGATGAATAGATCAGCGTGCGCTTCATTGGCAATGGCGGTGCGCTCTTCAAGGGGAATAAACGAATCATCGGAACGAGTGAAAACGACTTCTGCACCGGGGAGTCGCTGCTTAATAATTTTGCCGAGACGCAGGGCGACGTCCAGGCACAAATCTTTTTCCATCAAGCCGGTTGGACCGATGGTTCCAGTGTCATGACCGCCGTGTCCCGCGTCAATCACGATACGTCCGATTTTGAGTCCGAGGGCGCGAGTAAGCGTGGATTGGCCGTCGCGGGTTGGTTGCGGGGCGATCGCGGGCTGATCAAGATTCGATTTGGAGGTTTTGGATACTTTGAGGGTTGCGCCCGGCTGGGGGGTACGAACCAGAGTGTCGTTTCTCCCATCGACGTCAGGTTCAAGATTGCCCGGCTCGGGGCGGCGAAGATCGGCGGTCTCGTGGATATTGGAAGAATTATGAGAAGCGCGCGCGATTTTAAGAATTCCCGGAGGCGGCTGCTTTATGTAGAGGTCGATCAAAAGTTGCGGCGGATTCTGTGAGCTGGAGGCCACATATTCTTTAACACGATTTACATTAAGGACGATGCGGACTACACCGGCGTGATTTTGCGCCACGCGAATGGCGGTGAGCACGTCGCCATCTACGTTAGCGTTTTCGCGAGCCACTTCTCGAGCAACTTCGGAAGGAAGACGCGCTTCACGCAAATCGAAAAAAATACGCTCGGGATTTTCCAACCGCCCGGAGTTGTAGTGCACAACATCTTCGAGGTCGATGGTTACGCGCGTGAAGTCTTCGGTGACGGCGCTGCGAATGCGGCGCAGCCGCGGAATTCCGGGTGAGTGAGGAGCGGCGGGCGAAGGCGGAAGAGCGTCGCTGGATTCATCACGGGGAAGGGTGGCTTCGGCGATGACGGTGTCGGAGTTGACTTGATTTTTGTCAGGCGACGGCTTGGTATTATTTTCGAGTAGAGCTAATTCCGCGACGCCTTCCTGGGCCTCGCGCTTTCTTGGGGAACGCGGAAAACGCTTCAGGAAATCTTTATACGTCTTGGCAGCGCCAGCATAATCGGCAAGCTGATCGCGCTGGAGCTTCGCGCAGGCAAGAGTGGCGTCCGGGGCGTGGCGACTGGTTGCATATTCACGCAACAGAAAACGATAGGAGTCTGCGGCGTTTTGATAGTAGCTGCGGCCAAAACGTTCACCCATTTCGGTGTACAGCTGGGCGATGGCGATCAGAGCCTCAGGTACTTCGTTGGCGCGCGGCGTGATCAGGTAAACGCGACGATAGCTGGAGATCACCTGGCGATAATCGCCGAGCGTTCGCTTGGTTAAAGGCTTGAGATTTAGTGTGGCCCGCTGTTGCTCGGCGCGCTGGAATTGCGCGCCAGCTTGACGTTTAACTGCGGCCGTTGGCGCGGCGGCAAACGCGATTAAAGCCGGGAAAAAAAATATCAGGACGAAAAATGGCGAAACCAGGGCGAACATCTTTTTGGAACTATTTGCGGCGGTTGGAATCGCGCTCAGCATTTTCTTTTCGGGGTAACTCGCAAACAACAAACTACGCTGTTAGACCAATCTTGCTCTCAATCGTTGTTGAAAATGATTCTGCCGTTTGAATCGGTCTCTCGTCGAATGCGCCGAGACCGAAGCCAAGTATCCGTGAGACGTCCCGAACCAGGCTGGAAATAGGCATTCTGCACTTTCTGGACATAACTGCGTGTCTCGCGAAAGGCCGGAATACCATGCGCCCGGTCGACCGCCCCTTCACCTGCATTGTACGCCGCTAGGGCCATGTCCAGGTTGCCATTATAGCGGTCCAAAAGGGTCTTGAGGTAATGAACACCGCCGTCGATATTCTGTTGCGGGTTAAAGACGTCGTTTACGCCGAAGCGGCGCGCTGTAGTGGGGATTAGCTGCATAAGGCCACCAGCACCTTTGTTGGAATAAGCAGCGGGATTCCAGTTGGACTCCGTCTGGATCACGGCGCGGATTAAAGCGGGGTCCACGCGATGGCGGTCAGCCGCTTCGCGCACCAGTTTTTCGACGCCGTCGCGATTCATGTACACAGAGGGATGCGTGCGGCCCGCGAAGGGAGCTTCGCGGGGCAGGTAAAAATTGGTGTGTTTTGGGGCAGCCAGGTTTATTCGAACCGGAGGATCAGCGTTAATGAACAGACGGCGCCCACTAAGGTCCGTGCTGGCAGTAATTTGTGCATGAGCTGGGGGTACAAACAAGCTAAGCGCTCCTAGAGCCACAGACGCCGAGAGTGTTTTGAGCTTAGACATAGGCCGGGGAAGGCTGGTTATCTGTTCAATTCGAATTTGGTGTTCGCGACGAGTTAGTAAAGCGGATTACTTGTCGCAATTTGAGGGGACGCTGAGCGATGAATGCCCGAACAAGCAGTCTGAGAGCCCACGGACCCTCTTCCAGCGCTGCGCGGATTATAGCAACGGCTCAAGAAGGGACGGAATAGAACGGAGGGTACTATTTAGTGCGGATGTGTCTTTTCCGCCAGCCTCTGCGAGGTCAGGGCGGCCGCCGCCTGATCCCCCGACTTGTTTGGCCAGCGTCTGTATTAGCTTGCCAGCATGGACTTTAGCGGTTAGGTCCTTGGTAACAGCTACGATCAGGGCTACTTTGCCGCCATCGGGCATGCCGAGGGCGATGACTCCGGAACCCAGTTTTTGGCGGAGACTGTCGACGAGCTGGCGCAAGCCGTCGCGGTCTACGCTTTCGACTTCGGCAGCGAGTACTTTCACGCCTTTAATTAGTTGGACGCGAGCGGCGAGGTCGTCAAGTTGGCTTAACGCGCCTTTGCGTTTTTGTGTTTCCAGTTCTTTCTCGAGCTGCTTGGCAGTCTGTGAAAGTTTTTCCACAGTACTCAGAATGGCGTCTTCAGCGACGTTTAGTTGACTCGCGAGCTGGCTTAGCAGACGCGCCTGATTCTGGTAATGCTCGAGCGCACCGACGCCGGTCACGGCTTCGACGCGGCGGACCCCGGCAGCGACAGATTGTTCACCAACGATTTTCAGAATGCCAACATCGCCGATGCGATGCACGTGCGTGCCGCCGCAAAGTTCCTTGCTGTAAAAGCCGCGGGGGGCATGGGGATCGGGAATGGTTACCACGCGAACGTTGTGCTCGGGATATTTGTCACCGAAAAAAGCGAGGGCGCCGGAGGCCAAGGCCTCTTCCAGGGACGTGACGTTGGTTTCGACGGCGGTGTTGAGGCGAATTTCCTCGTTTACTTGTTGCTCGATGTCGCGTAGTTCCTGTGGGTCGACGGCAGCGAAATGAGTGAAATCAAAACGCAGGCGCTCTGGCGAATTGAGGGAGCCGGCTTGCTTGACGTGCGTGCCGAGAGTATTGCGCAGCGCCGCGTTGATGAGGTGCGTTCCGCTGTGATTGCGCATAATGTGCGTGCGGCGCTGGGCGTCGGCGATCACGGTGACGCGGTCACCCACGCGAAGCGTTTCCTTGGCGGTAACGCGATGAGCGACCAGGCCGGGCACGGGATAAAATGCACCACTAACGTCAGCGAGGCGTTGGGTGCCGGAGTTGTCGTAAAAGCCGCCGATGTCCGCCATCTGGCCGCCGGATTCGGCGTAGATGGAGGTGCGGTCGAGCACGACTTCGCCGCTTTCGCCCACTTTGAGTTCGTTGACGGAGCCGCTTTTGGTAACCATCGCTTCAATGCAGCAATCTTTGGAGGTAGTCGCAAAATAAAAGCACGGCTCGGTTTTGAAGGTTTCCGCAATTTTGGCGTAGGCCGGATTGGCAGTTTCCTTGGATGTGCCTTTCCAGGAGGCACGCGCGCGGGTGCGCTGCTCTTGCATGGCACGTTCGAATGCAGGCCATTCGACGGTGATGCCGGAATCGCGGGCGAGGTCTTCGAGGAAATCTCGCGGCAGGCCGTAGGTATCGTAAAGCATGAATGCTTTTTCGCCGGAGAGTGAAGCTGATTTGGTATCGCGCGTGGAGGCTTGCGTGCCATCGGCGGTAAATTCCGCAAACTTCTTCAGGCCAACGGTGATGGTGCGAGAGAAGCGTTGTTCTTCGCCCAGCAAAATTTGTTGGACTCGGCCGAAGTTTTCTTCCAGTTCAGGGTAGGCAGAGCCCATTTCGCGCTTCACCGCATCGGCCATGGCTGGCAGAACCGTGGCCGGCACGCTGGCAGCGGCCTGCAAGAGATTGGCGTGGCGCAGGGCACGCCGGAGAATTTTGCGGAGGACGTAACCGCGGCCTTCGTTGGAGGGCACCACGCCGTCAGAGACCAGGAATGTCGCGGCGCGGGAATGATCGGCGATGATGCGCAGAGACGCGTCGGAATTCGGATCTTTACCGTAGCGCGTGCCGGTGAGCTCCGCAGCTTTTTGTATCAATGGCTGAAATAAGTCCGTGTCGAAATTGCTGAGCTTGTCTTGAATTACAGCGGCCAGTCGTTCGAGGCCTGCACCGGTGTCGATGGAAGGCTTGGGCAAAGGGGCCACAGCGCCGGAAGCGTCACGATTGAATTGCATAAAGACCAGATTCCAGATTTCGACGTAACGGCCGCAATCGCAGGGGAACGGGCAATTGGCGTGGCCTTCGTCCGATGCGATGGCTCCCATGTCGTAATGGATTTCGCTACACGGTCCGCATGGGCCGGTGTCACCCATGGCCCAGAAGTTTTCTTTTAAACCCGGTATGGGAACGATGCGCTCGGACGGAACGTTTTGGGCGAGCCAAAAAGATCGCGCTTCTTCGTCAACGCCCAGCTTGACTCCGGGCGCGATTTCGGCACCGCCGAAAATTGTGACGTACAGCTTATTTTTGTCTATCGCAAACCAGTTGGGCGAACTGACCAGCTCCCAGGCGAAGGCGATGGCCTCTTTTTTAAAATAATCGCCAAAAGAAAAATTGCCCATCATTTCAAAAAAAGTGTGGTGGCGCTTGGTGAAGCCGACGTTTTCGAGGTCGTTGTGTTTGCCGCCTGCGCGCACGCATTTTTGGGCCGAGGTGGCGCGTTTGTAATCGCGCTGTTCCAGGCCGAGAAAAACGTCTTTGAACTGATTCATCCCGGCATTGGTAAAGAGCAGCGTGGGATCGCCGTGGGGCACGAGCGAACTACTGCGCACCATGCGGTGACCGTAGTTTTCGAAGAATTTTAGAAATGTGGCGCGGATTTCGTTGCCGGTCACGTAAGCCTCAGGTAGCGCAAGGAATCGTTAGAACATTATCGCAGAGGAGCGAAGAGGTACCAAGAGAGCCGGGGGGAGCCAGGGATAAAGGCTTGCGGCGCTATTTAGGCCGACTCCTCGTCGACGGCATTTTCAATCGCCGGAATGTCTTCGCGGGTCGCTGCTCGTAATTCGTTGCGAACCACGTCAGAAGTGAAGCCGGCACGCAACAGGCTGCGGAACAGGGAAGCGATTTTGCGGCCATCGATTTCGCCGCGAAACAATTTAAGCTTTTTCTCTATGCGCTGACGCACCACGGCGCGCTCATCGGTTTCTTTGGCGGATTCTTCGAGAGCGGAGTCGATATGCCGGTCCGGGATGCCCCGGGCGCGCAGTTCTCTGGCGATGCGAAATTTCCCCTGCTTGCGGATTTCAGCGCGTTGGCGGGTAAATTGTTTGGCATAGCGCGCATCATCAATCATTCCCTGACGTTTCAGGCGGTCAAGCACCGACTTGACCATGGCTTTGTCGTCGCTGCGTCGCTCCAATGATTTTTTCATTTCGTGGACGGAGTGGGCGCGACGCATCAACGCGCGCACAGCAGTCTCGTATAACTCCGGTTCGGAATCCATTTTGCGAGGGGCGCGAAACATAACGGGAGCATAGAAGGTGGCGACGCGGGAAGCAAGCGGATGGACACACGGCAGCACATCGCACAAACAAGTGCCAGGGAATACAGCACATCTGGAATGGATTTCGTACCTAGGCGACTATGCCTCGAAATTGTTCAGCACGGCCAGTGCTGCGAGGTAGCACTTGAGTTTGCAACAAAACATCCGGATGACGCGGACATCGGGTGCAGCGTTGCAGCCTCCGCTGAGACGGGCGCGTTAAATCTCTTCAAGCTATTCACTGCAAAAGTGTCCTTTTTCCGTTCCGGGCCAAGTCTCACAAGGACGTCTGCCCTATGTGCGCGTCGCAGATTGCACCGTAGAAACCGCTTGGCGCGAAAGATCCTGACGCGGACGGCGGACAACGGCATGTTTAATGCCTCGGCGATCTGGGAATAACTCATTCGGTTGTAGTAGCGCAACACCAGTACAATTCTGTGTTTTTCCGGTAAGGCTGCCAGGGCCTGTCTGATGCGCCCCTCTGCCTCGTTGCGAATAACTTCCGAGAGTGCGGAAGGAGTCGAATGATCCAGGAGACCGTTAACATCGACGTCCTCCAACGAGGAGCTCTTCTCGTGCTTTCTTCGCCGGAGGTTATCGATACAGTGATGGGCCGCTATCTGCGAAATCCATGGGCGGAAGGGCACCATTTCATCTTTCTGGTGCAACACTCTGTAAAGCTTCAAGAAAACTTCCGCGGCAGCATCCTCAGCGTCTTCGAGCTGACGAAAAAACTTTCTGCAGATCTGTAAAACGTGGCGATAGTGAGTAATGTAAAGCACTCTCAAAAGTTCTGACGAGACTGTTGCCGGCTGAATGACCGCTCCGCACATTTGTCTTTGTTCGGGCAATGAGATGGACGTAGATGACATTGCGAGTCCTTCCTTTCCTNTGGACACACCAATAGCTGTGGCGCGNCAAACANCNTTGAGGCCGTGGTCAGTTGCCTTAGTTTTTGAAGCGCCGAGTCAGCACGGCTGAGCTACATCAACCGAAGTGACCCGGCGTGAGACACTGAAAGCCTTGTCGCGCTTATGGTTTCGCTCAGGAGTCTGTTCTTCCGTGAGCTTTTTTTCGCAGCGACGAACCACCAAAAGCGTTAAGTCGTCGCCGGGCGTGGAATGCTCTGCGAAGTCCAGCACTGTCGCAAGGGTGGAGAAAAGGACCCGGTTCGCGGTGGCGCCATTGAGGGGCTTGATCGCTGCTGATAAGCGTCCAATTTCGAACTCTTGATCTTCGTGATTTCTACATTCCGTCAGACCATCAGAGTAAGCGATCAACATATCGCCAGGGTTTAAATAAACCGTCCCGCAGTTGTAGGAGGCCTCGTGCACAGCACCCAACATTGGGCCGCCTTCCTCCAATCGATCCATGGACGCGTCGCGCCTCATAATCAGCGGGGCGGGAAGGCCGGCGTTGCAGTACTGCAGTTCATTTTGCAGCGGGTCGAGACGCGCAAAGAATAGTGCGGTGATGGGCGGCTCACCGTGGTCAAGGCATAGCTCGCGATTGACGCCGGCAATAACATCGGCCGGATGGACGTAAGCACGCGCGCAGCGCTGAATTAGATCGATCAAATGAGCCTGCCAAATTCCCGCAGATAGTCCTTTACCCGCGATGTCACCCACAGCGAGTCCCAGCACGGCGTCAAGTTGCATCACTTTGAAGAAATCTCCGGACAGATGACGTACCGGAAAAATCTCCCCGGCAATTTCAAAGTCGCCCCATACCAATTCACGAGGGGAACAGAGTTTCCTCTGGATTTGAGCGGCCTCATAAATCGCCTGTTGTAGTATTGCGTGCTCACGACGCAGGGCGTCCAGTTGTTGCTCGATGGCGTGAGCGCTTTCGGTACCGGCCGCCTTCACTGCATTCTTACGCGGCCGACCCTTCGCCGTCTGTCCGGTTTCAAACGCCGAACTGTCCTTAGGCCACCTGGCGGTGGACTTGCGAATTTCTGGTGTTTTCGCGGTCATGTTCATCCTACAAACCTGTACCCTACGCCGTGAACGGTAAGAAAAAACCGCGGCTGATCCGGAACAGGCTCAAGTTTCTGGCGAATTCGGACGATATGAGCATCGACCGTACGAGTTGTGGGAAAGTTGTCGTATCCCCAAACTTCTTCGAGTAAACGATCGCGGCTTAGCGTCTCCCCGCTGTGACACAGAAAATGCTTCAGAAGCTCAAATTCCTTACTGGAAAACTCCACCGAGTGGCCGCCACGCAGCACCCGATAACTGCGTAAATTCACTTCGACATCCCCGAAGGTATAGCGGTCCTGTTCTTTTGGCAGAGTCTGGGAGCGGCGTAGAACGGCTTTCACGCGCGCGAGCAATTCGCGGATCGAGAAAGGTTTAGTGACGTAATCATCAGCGCCAAGTTCGAGGCCGACGACTTTGTCCACTTCCTGCCCGCGGGCGGTGAGCATAATGATAGGAATCGAGGGACGCTTGGCCTTGAGTTGCTTGCACACATCCAGGCCGCTCATGCGGGGCATCATCACGTCCAGAACAACCAAGTCCGGAGATTCCCTCAAGGCTCGCTCGAGGCCTTGAACACCATCGGGCGCGGTGAGCACCTCAAAGCCTTCGAACTCAAAGTTGTCACGCAGGCCGGCGACCATGTTCGGCTCATCCTCGACAATTAGAATCTTCGTTGCTGCCATACCCTCCCCCTTAAGCTTGGTGGGGACATTCAGATTTGTACCCGTCATGCGACTGCGCTTTCTGAATTGCCGGTTTGTGACGCTAGAACCAGCGGCAACGCGATGGTAAATTTGCTGCCTTTGTCGGGCGCGCTTTCGACCAGCACATCGCCTCCGTGGGCACGCACAATGTGCCGCACCAACGAGAGGCCCAACCCCGAGCCCTTGACGTTGTGAACCAAGGGATCGCCACAGCGGTAAAACTTCTCGAAGATTTTCTCCTGCTCGTTGGCCGGGATGCCGATGCCACGGTCTTGAACTTCAAGCTTTACCGAGCCGTTCGTGCGATACAGCTTCACTGCGATGTACTTGTCGTCTTTCGAATATTTCAGCGCATTGTTGATCAGGTTAAGGAGCGACCGCGCGATCGCCTCGCGGTCGACTTTTACCGAGGGGAGATCAGGTGAAATATGCTCTTCGAAGCCGAAACCGTTTTGCTGGATTTGGAAACGATAAGAATCCAGAGTGGAGTGTACGAGTTCACCCAGGTTGGTCTCCTGGAATTCATACTCTTTTCGTCCAGCATCGATTCTGGAGAAGTCCAGAATATTGTTGATGAGTGCAGTCAAGCGTTCGCTCTCCTCGCGAATGATACGAAAATACTCCTGGTACTTCTCCTTCGCAGTAAGTCGCCCCAGTTCCAAAGTTTCAGCATAGAGCCTTATGAGCGCGAGCGGTGTACGTAGCTCGTGCGAGACGTTAGCTACAAAATCGGATTTCTGTCGCGCAAGATTCATTTCTCTCGAAACGTTGCGATAGGTGAGAAAGATGCCCGCGACCATGAGCAGCGAAAGTGCGGCCAGGACGATATAGTTGTATCGAAGGAACCTGGTGCCGATATCTGCGACGGTCATGCCCTGATATTTGATGGCCAAGGTTAATCCCGGGAACACATATTCGAGATTGCGTTCCGCCTCCGGCTTAGCGCCGTCCCATTCTCCAGAAGTTACCCAAGGGTTAGCATCCTTCGACGGACGGATCATCATGACCGGATTAGCATCTTCCGTGGGTACGATGCTTTTGCTGCTCAACACACTTTTCATCATGGATGGCAGGAGATTTTTACGCAGGTAATCTTCATCAAAAGCGACCACACCGAGCGTCGCGCGATCTTTCGGAACACCCGGCGGGACGAAATAGGCAATGTTCCAATAAATGTGTTGGTTGTCCTGGAGTGACCAGCCCCCGGAGAAACCCACCGGATCCTCGTCCTTCTCGGCCATCGCTCTGACGTGCAGCGCTAACTGGGAAGCGTCGATGGGAATCCACGAGGCAGCCATGTTAATGGCTTCTTGCGTGCTTGCGCAGAATTGGTGGTCGTGGTCGCGGGCGGGCTGCGTGCGGCTCAAGAGCAAATTGTTTTTCTTGTCATAGAACAAGGCATATGCAAACTCGGGGTGTTCAGACAGCACGCGTTCCAAGCCGGCCTTGATGGAGGCATGGTCTTCGTCGGGATTCGGGAAAGCGGAACGTACGGGTGTGACCAAGTCCATCGCGGTGTGCCAGGTTTTCTTTTCCGCGATCTTCAGCACGTGAGAAAAGTCGCGCTGGATGGCCGCTTCGACGGCTTCAGAGCGCTGCAGATGCTTTAGATTCCAAATACTGAAACCCATCAAGGCCGCTGCGGGGAGCACGATCGCCAACTCCAGCGTCAGCAGAGTTCGCGTCCGGTCCGTCAATCGCCACTTCTTTAACATCCGCAGCCTCTCTTGTGCGCTCACTGCCTTACAGTGTCAGGACTATAAAGAACTCGCCGGGACGATGTGTCAAGGCTTAGCAAAGCTTTGTAAAAAGTTGTAAATGGGGGCAACCAGTGGGGCTATGTATTTACAAGGCGATTCGGACTATCGGGCGGGGTGCGGGCAGGTGAGCGTTCGCCGCCGACTTAAAGAGCTGGGATCCCACGAAAATGGCCTGTATCCGTATTTTCTGACGGTGGTTACTTGCGGGCGTAACGTTCGAAATCGACCATCTGGCGTTCCATTTCCTCGCGGGCGGAGTCGGAGGCGGAGCGCACGCCTTGAATGCGAAGTTTGAATTCGTCGGCGTTGGAGGCGCGGAGCAAAGCTTCGTCAAGGGTGATGAGCTGCTTGGTGTAGAGATCAAAAAGCGATTGATCGAAGGTCTGCATACCGTATTGGCTGGTACCCGCGGCAATGGCGTCGCGAATTAAACGCGTTTTGTCGGCATTGATAATGCAATCACGAATGTAATTCGTGGCGATCATTACTTCCACAGCCGGGACGCGGCCTTTGTCATCGGCGCGACGGACCAAGCGTTGGGAGACGACGGCTTTTAATGTGGCCGCCAATTGCAGGCGAATCTGTTTTTGTTCCGGAGGCGGGAAGACGGCAATGATGCGCTGGATGGTTTCTGTGGCATCGAGGGTGTGCAACGTGGATAGCACTAAGTGCCCGGTTTCAGCGGCGAGCAAGGCGGTCGAAATGGTTTCCAGGTCGCGCATTTCGCCGACGAGAATCACGTCGGGGTCCTGACGCAAAGCGGCGCGGAGGGCTGTGGAGAAATTTGCAGTGTCTACTTCCACCTCGCGTTGGTTGATGAAACTGCGCTTGTCGCGATGCAAGAATTCGATGGGGTCTTCAATGGTAATGAGGTGATCAGCGCGATCGGCATTGATGCGATCGATCATGGCCGCGAGGGTGGTGGACTTGCCGGAACCGGTGGTACCGGTCACCAGCACCAAACCGCGTTGCTCCTCGCAAATGCGTCCAATCACGGCCGGCAGATTTAATTCTTCGGAAGTGCGAATTTTAGTGGGAATTACGCGCAAAACCATGCCGACGTTGCCGCGTTGCTGGAAAACGTTCACACGGAAGCGGCCCAGGCCCGAGACGCCATAAGCCATGTCAAGTTCAGCGGTTTCTTTGAACTTTTGCTTCTGACGATTGGTCATCATGCTGAACGCCATGGAGAGCATTTCTTCCGGCGTTACGCGGGGCACGTCAGAAAGCGGGGTCAACACGCCTTCGACCCGCAGATAGGGATGATTGCCGACTTTTAAATGCAGGTCGGAGGCTTTAGTTTCCACTGCGCGACGCAAGAGGTCGTCGATACTGAGAGCCATAGAGCTTTATCCCCGCAAGATGTAGCTATTAACGGACACTAACATTCGAGTGATGGAGCGGCAAGAAAACAAGGGTGATAGGGTTACGAGCTAGTTACCTGAGCTCGCGAACGAAAAATCGTCCACCGCGGTTTCGACCCCCGGCTATTCATGATGTAGCGAGATCTGAGCTCGTCTGAGGTACAAGAAATCGTAGAGCAAGGCGGCCGCAAATCCTCCCGCCAGGGGCCCGACCCAGAAAACACCGTGATTAGCCCAATGGGTGGCGGCGAGGGCAGGGCCAAAGGCGCGCGCGGGATTGAGAGCGCCGCCCGTAAATGGCCCGGCGACAAGTACGCCGAGGCCGTACATGAGACCGGCGCCAAAGCCGCCAACGGAACGGAAAGTTCCGCGATCGTCAAGGGTGGTGGCAAAAACGGTGAGCACGAGGAAAAAAGTTGCGGTGCCTTCGAGCGCCATACCCGCCCACCGTGGAAAATCTCGTGCAAATTGAGGAGTGCCGAGAGCCACGGCGCGCCAGGTATCCTCTGGAATGATGGCTCTTAGGAAAAAGGCCGCTGCAATTGCTCCTGCAAGCTGCGCTACCCAGTAAAGAGTAACGTCGATGGTGTTCAGGCGCCTGGTGACCCAGTATCCAATTGTTACCGCGGGATTGAAGTGACCGCCGGAAATGTGACCAAGAGCGGAAATCATGATGGCGAGCGCTAATCCATGGGCCAGTGCAACACCGATAAGTCCGACGCCGCCGGCGCCGTGCAGGAATTGATCTGCGCAGATGGCGCCTGTTCCGAAGAAAACCAGGGCGAAGGTGCCCAGGAATTCGGCGGCGAGTTTTTGCGTGTTGGTGTACATGCGAAATCCTCCGGCCGAAAACATACACGCGGCGGGGTACGCGGGAGATTCTAGCGTGAAGTGGGAGATGCGACCATAAGAAGCGTGGAGGCATGTTTCGTGACTCGGGCTCGCGAACCAGTATGAAGGAACGCCCGGAACAAAATATGTAGGAGGATTAGATGCAAAAATGTGCACACGCAAACTGGCGCGTCGGACACTCCTTTTTATGACGAAATTTGGTCAGGACGTCAGCGTGATGTGGCGGCGACTGGACTGCTTACGGGAGTCAGCCAATTGTGGCGGTCTGGTTTGTCGCCGCTGGTCAGAGCAAAAAATTCGTCCTGTAGCTTGCGGGTGATGGGGCCAGCTACACCTTTGCCAACGGTGATGTGATCTACCGAGCGGATGGGAGTGATTTCCACCGCGGTACCCACGAAGAAAACTTCGTCGACAATGTAAAGCATTTCCCGGGGGATGACCGATTCTTTCACGGGAATGCCGAGGTCTTCCGCGATCTTGACGACCGTGTCGCGGGTGATTCCAGGAAGAATACTGGTAGCTAGAGGCGGCGTGTACAGCGTGCCATCGTGGACGAGGAACACGTTCATTCCCGAGCCCTCGCTGACATGCCCGCCAGAATCGAGGGCGATGCCTTCGGCGTATCCGTTGAAGGTGGCCTCCATGCGAATCAACTGCGAATTCATATAATTTGCTGCGGCTTTGGACATGGCCGGAAGTGTGTTCGGTGCGATGCGGGTCCATGAGCTGACGCCGATGTCCACGCCTTTGGTCAGTGCTTCGGGACCGAGATAGGCGCCCCAGCTCCAGCACGCCATGTAAATTTCGATGGGGGAATTGAGGGGATTGACGCCAACCTCACCGTAGCCGCGCATCACAATCGGTTTTACGTAACAGGAATTCAGTTTGTTCAGGCGCACCAGCTCAGTGGCGGCATTGCCAAATTCTTCGGACGAATACGGCAAATCCATGCGGTAGATCTTGGCGGAGTTGACCAGGCGATCCATGTGTTCGCGAAGACGAAAAATCGCTGGACCCTGCTTGGTTTCGTAGCAACGAATGCCTTCGAAAACCGCAGAGCCGTAGCTTACGACGTGGGACAGAACATGGATTTGGGCGTCGTCCCAATTTATCCATTTTCCGTTGTGCCAAATTTTTTCAGTCTTCTGAACCGGCATGGCCTACACCCCTTAGTACAGGAGAATCGCGCGAGAAACGCTAGAAATCCAGAATACGGTACAGCGTGCGGAGCGTCAATCCAGAGTATGCGGGATAGCTCCAGAGGCAAGAACCAATATGGCGCCTGCTTTTATCCCTTCCGAAGTTGGCGATTACAGGAGGGAATCGCCGGCGAATCACCGGATTTTATTTCGGGGAGTCACCACGTTGGCCTGAATTTTCGACCGCATGCATGGCGGCTTGTGACTCCGCGACGAGCCGGCCAGTTCGATTTTCATACACACCCAGTAATAAAAAGGGAATGGCCGTGGCAGCTGCCCATAACTTAGCGCGGCGAGGAATTTTTGATTCGGGTTCCCAGCGAAAGAGTTGCGAGGACACAAAGAAAGTTACGGCGGCCCAGAAGCAAAGGGCCACCACGCCCAGCAACAAATGGGTAATGGGTTCGGAAAAAACGATGGCGCGTTGCAGGCCGTTGACCAGGTAAGTGGCGGGAAGGAACACGCCGACGCGCTGTACAACTGCAGGAAGCGCGGGGAGCGGTATGGTCGCGCCGGAGAGAAAAATCAGCGGGAACCAGAGCAGCTGATTGATGATCTGCGTTTCCTGCATGGTGTTTGTGACGCTGGCCACCACCAAGCCGAGCGAGGCGAAGGAAACGGTGCCAACAGTAACGAGAACAAAAACAGCCAGCAGATCGCCGAAATTGTGCACGTGGAAAAAGACGCGGGCGAACAACAGTTCCAAAAGAATGGTGGGCATGGTCAAAACGTAATTCGCAACGATACTGGAAGCCAGCATGTCGCTGGGCGTAACGGGGGTGACATGGAAGCGCCGCAAAATTCCCTGTTCCCGGAAGGTGACCAGCGCGGCACTCAGACCCCAGAAGCTGCCCATGACCGTGAGCGCTACGACGGGGCCCAGAAGGTATCGCACACTCTCAGGAACGCCTTTGGCGAAGACTCCGGCGTAGAGAAAAAAGAACCCGAAGGGCATGATCACGCTGAAAAACAGAAACATTTTGTTGCGAATGGTCAGCTGAATTCGCATGCGGGTGAGAGCGGCGAAATTACTCAATCGCGTAGCCTCCTGCCAGTGAGTTCGATGAATACGTCTTCGAGCGAGGGCGTGGCGATTTCAAGGGAGATGAGCTCATTCCCCGTGGATTCGAGATATTTTACTAGGGACACGATAGCCTGCGGCGGCCGCTGGCAGTGCAGGATGTAGCTATCGCCCAGGATGCGGCAGTCGGAAACGCCTTCCAGATTTTTTAGAATTTCCTGAGGTTCGGGACGAGCCAAACGAACTTCCAGGCGGGTTTTGTCGCCAGAGCGCTCTTTTAATTCGCGTGGCGTACCAAGAGCTATGACCGTGCCATGGTCGACGATGGCCACGCGATCGCAAAGGCGCTCGGCTTCCTCGATGTAATGGGTGGTCATTACAATGGTTTTCTTTTCGCGCCGCAATTCTTCGATGATGTCATAAATTTCCCGGCGTACCTGTGGATCTAGGCCGGCAGTGGGCTCATCGAAGAAAAGCACTTTCGGGTCGTTGACCAGCGCCATTGCCAGAGCCAGACGCTGTTTCTGGCCTCCGGAGAGCTGGATATAAAAGGTATTGCGCTTTTCCTGCAACCCGAAGCGCTTGAGAAGTTCTTCAGGGTTTCGCTGGCGGCGGTAGAAGCTAGCAAAGAGTCGCAGCGCCTCTATGACCCGCAGTTTGTCGGGGAGAGAGGTGGACTGGAGAGCGGCGCCGATTTCGTGTTTCAGTTCTTGCGGATTTTTCTGGGGATCGAGGCCGCAGACAGAAACGCGGCCGGAATCGGGTGTGCGCAAGCCTTCCATGATTTCGATCGTGGAGGTTTTTCCGGCACCATTAGGGCCCAGCAAACCGAAAACTTCGCCTTCCTCAACGTTGAAACTGACGCCTCGTACGGCCTCAACCTCGCCGTAGCGTTTTACCAGGTTCTCAACCTGCAAAATCGAATTATTCATCTGAAAGAGTTATAGCACAGGTGCCGAATCCGGCAGGGTCACGGGCAACAGGGCGATAGAGGATGAAGAAGTAGAACGATGCAACCTGAGCTAGGACTTAGGACGACGGCGCGCCGGCGCCTTGTGCGCTTTTGATGGGCTTCGCTTTCCTGCAGCGGAGATTCTCTCCGCCGGTTTCCAAGCATGCAGATTCAGTTGCACGCGAGATTCGACTAATTTCACGCCTTCGCTTTCAAGAAGTTTTTTCTGCAGCATGGCGTGGGGACCGCGAATGAGAATTTTTCCGCGTTCGCCAACGACGCGATGCCAAGGAATGCCATGTCCCGATGGCGTGCTGGCCATGGCACGTCCAGCGGTGCGAGCTCCCCCAGGCAGACGCAGAGCTTTAGCCAAGGCCCCATAAGTTAGAACCCGTCCGCGGGGAATTTGTTGCACCAGTTGGTAGACCGGATCCCAGGACATTCGGACGCTCTCCAAAAAGTCGCGCTTATGCTAAGCCGGGCCATGAGCGAGAACAAGACAAAAATGCGGCAACCGGGTTTAACAAAGTGGCAGTGAAGGATGTAAAAAAGTTCGCCATAAAAGATGCTGCGGTAAAGGTGATGAAACAAAACGAAAAATTTGATGATCAATTCGGAATAAAAACATCTAATTTACAGTCAACAAATTGTGTGCATGTTTCCGTTACGAATTGGACACCAAGCGATTGACGCTGTAGTGGAAGTCAAATACACTACAGTTACTGACTGGCCTCGTGAGGTAGTAAATATGGCTTTTGTTCGCCGCAAAGGAAATACCTTTTACTTGGTGCACAACGTGCGCCATGGGGAAAAAGTGCGGCAATTGCATCTCGCGTGTTTAGGGAAACGCGCGCGCATCACGGATGAGGTAGTTCGCGAAGTCTCCAAGAAACATCCCTTCATCGATCTGAACTGGCGTTCTCTGCGCGAACAGTTGAATGGCCAGTTGGATCTCGTGGATCCCGACTCCCCGGTGGTACAAAACCTGGTATCAAATCTGCGATCGATCAATCTGGATTTGGCGGACCTGTTTCCGCCGCTGTTCCGAATTTCTGAATCGCCTGTAGTGGCCCGGGAATTGCTCCTACAGTTACGGCTCCTGCAGTCGACGCTTCAGGTCAAATTAGATCAGTTTGACCGGGGCGGCGTGCGATTCGGTAATGCACCATCGCGGTTGCGGGGTGCAGGGAGGCGGCCATGAGTACAGGTACAAGCATTCTTCCGCTCGATCCGAGTAAACGAAGCACAGGGACGCTGGATTTCGAAACGTCGCTGCGCTCGAGAATCGTTGGCCAAGACGAAGGCGTCCAGGCGCTGGTCGAGCTTTACCAGGTTTTCTGCGCCGGATTGAACTCGCCAGGCCGCCCGGTGGGCAACCTCTTGCTGCTTGGTCCGACGGGCTCGGGAAAGACGCGCATCGTGGAGGCTGCCGCTGAAATTCTGTTCGGCGACGCTCGCGCGATGATCAAGGTAGACTGCGCGGAATTCCAGCATTCGCACGAAATCGCAAAACTAATTGGCTCGCCTCCGGGATATCTGGGGCACCGCGAGACGCATCCTTTAATCACGCAGGAAGAGCTGGCGAAAAGCCACACAGAAAAATTGAAGCTTTCGTTCCTGCTATTCGACGAGATCGAAAAGGCCTCTGACTCCTTGTGGCAATTGCTGCTCGGAATGTTGGACAAAGCTACTTTGACGCTTGGCGATAACCGCAAGGTGGATTTGTCGCAAACGGTGATTTTCCTGACCTCCAATCTGGGAGGCGGCGAGATCAGTGAAATGATGAATGGGGGCTTGGGTTTTGTGCAGCCGAAAGACAAGCCGACAACGGGTTTGGAGAAAAAGGTCGAACGTACCGCCATGGAAGCGGCGCGGCGCAAATTTTCTCCCGAATTCATGAATCGTCTCGACAAGATAGTGGTATTCCATCCGTTACAGCGCGAACAGCTTGAAGAAGTTTTGCAAATTGAGCTGGGCAACGTGCAGCGACGGGTGCTGGAAACAGCCAAAGGCCAATTTTTATTCCGGGTGACTGGCGCCGGACGCGACTTTCTTCTGAAGGAAGGCACCGACCAGCGTTACGGGGCGCGTCACTTGAAACGCGCCATCGAGCGCCATGTGGTGTATCCGCTGGCGAATTTGCTGGCCACGGAGCAGGTGCAGCTGGGAGATTTGGTGCGCATCGACTGGGATGGCCAGCATGACCTGCTGACTTTTGTGCGGGAAGGCGAAGGAGCCCTGGTGAACAGCGCTCCTCCGCAGTTATCACGTAGCGCCGCAGCGGAAGAGGTCCGTGATGGCAGATCTGTGGATGCGCCAGCGGAAGTGGTGGTAGAAGCTAAAAAATCGCGGGCTGCTTTGCCCGCGGCAACTCCCGCGGCTGCGCCGCAAGGCCGCAAAAAGACGGAGCGGTAACGCCCAAACGATAGCGCCTGGTGTTGGCGCGATGTGTCAGGTAGCCTTTAATTCTCCAGCAAACTGCCGAAATTTGTCGCGCAGAGACTGACACAATATGTTTCATAGCTCTCAATTTGCTCTCAGATGAAACAGTGTCTCATTCCATGAGACAACTCCCATAAGCTCATCAAACGTATGTTGTTGAAATTGCAGGACCTTCTCTCTGCGACTGTCCCGCGAATTGGTTGGCACTCCCCATGCTCTATCTCAAAGAAGCAAGGCAGTGAGACTTCGATCGTCTTCCACACCTGTGGCCGAGGCGAAGAAGGACTGGGGAAAATGAGAGCTGCAGTTCGACACCAACTTGATCCGTCCATTCGCAGCACGGATACTCGCGACTTCGAAAGTTCATTGCGTTCCAAGATTGTTGGTCAGTCCGAAGGAGTGCAGTCCCTGGTCGATATGTACCAGGTGTTTTGTGCGGGATTGAACTCGCCTGGGCGCCCGGTGGGCAACCTGCTGTTTCTTGGTCCGACGGGTTCGGGAAAAACGCGCATCGTGGAGGCAGCGGCGGAGATCTTGTTTGGCGATCCGCGGGCGATCATTAAAGTGGATTGCGCGGAATTTCAACATTCGCACGAAATTGCGAAATTGATCGGTTCACCTCCGGGATATCTGGGACACCGCGAAACGCATCCGCTGATCACTCAGGAAGCGTTGTCCGCCAGCCACACCGACAAACTGAAATTGTCGTTCTTGCTCTTCGACGAAATTGAGAAAGCGTCCGACGCGCTTTGGCAGTTGCTGCTAGGAATATTGGATAAGGCGACGTTGACGCTGGGCGACAACCGTCGCGTGGATCTTTCGCAAACAGTGATTTTTTTAACCTCGAATCTGGGCGGCGGAGAAATTACCGATTTAATGAACGGCGGTATGGGATTCGTGCAGCCGACAGATAAACCGGCCACCGGCTTAAACGAAAAAATCGAACGTACTGCCGTCGAAGCAGCGAGACGCAAGTTTTCGCCAGAATTCATGAATCGCCTCGACAAAGTAGTGGTGTTTCATCCGCTGAGGAAGGAACAACTCGAACAAGTGCTTGAGATTGAGCTTGAGCAGGTACAGAAACGGGTATTGCAAACGGCCAAAGGACAGTTCTTATTTCGCGTTACTGCGCCAGGCCGCGAATTCCTGCTGCAAGAAGGAACGGACCAGCGCTATGGCGCTCGCCACTTGAAGCGTTCTATCGAACGCCACGTGGTTTACCCTCTGGCGAATTTGCTGGCAACCGATCAGGTGCAACTGGGTGATCTGGTGTGCATCGATTGGAATAGCGAACAGAACCGCTTGACGTTTGTACGCGAAGGAGAAAACCTGGCTATGCCGGCGCGAAGGCCGGAACCTGCTGCTGTCCCGCGTGCACTGCCGGTACGCAATGGCAGATCCGCGGAAGCTCCGCCGGTGGCGTTTGGACCCGAAGGCATGCCACGGATGGCTCGTTAGCACCAATTAGCTAAAACTTATTCGGCTCGCGGTGATATTCGCCGCGGGCTTTTTCTTTTTTACCTTGAATTCTTGAGTTCAGTCGGCGGCTTCCGATCGTGCGGGTGCTTGCTTCCATCGCAGGATTGGTTTGCGCGCTGCGCCAACTTCATCCAGGCGGCCCACTCTTGTCGTGTGGGGCGCAGTTTTGACGAGTTGCGGATTGGTGGCCGCCTCGTGGGCAATGGACTTCATGGCATCGATAAAGAGATCACACTCTTCCTTGGATTCAGATTCCGTCGGCTCGATCATCAACGCGCCGGGCACAATAAGCGGAAATGCCGTGGTGTAAGGATGGAACCCGTAATCGATCAGACGCTTCGCGATGTCCATCGTATTTACGCCATTCTGCTTTTGACGCGCGTCGCTGAAAACCACTTCATGCATGGATGGCAGGGAATAGGGCAATTCGAAAACGCCTTCGAGATTTTTGCGGATATACGTGGCGTTGAGGACGGCATCCTCGGTGGCCTGGCGGATTCCCGGACCGTAAGCAAGGATGTAGGCCAGCGCGCGGACGAGCACACCAAAATTTCCAGCGAAAGCTTTTACGCGGCCAATTGAATCCGGGCGGTTGGCGTCGAGTAAGAGCCGGCCACCATCTTTTTCAATAAGCACTGGTGTCGGCCGAAAGGGTTCAAGAATTTTTTTCATGGCAACCGGGCCGGCACCGGGGCCGCCACCGCCATGCGGAGTAGAAAATGTTTTGTGCAGATTGAGGTGCATTACGTCGACGCCCATATCGCCCGGCCGCGTGACGCCAGTCAGAGCGTTCATGTTCGCGCCGTCCATGTAGAGAAGCGCGCCCTTGCGGTGAAGGATGTCGGCGATTTCCGCGATGCGCGGCTCGAATATGCCCAGCGTGGAAGGATTCGTGATCATCAGTGCGGCAACATCTTCGGTCACCAGGTCACGAAGTTTTTCGACGTCGATCTGCCCGTGGGATTCGGACTTAATGTTTTCGACTTGGTAGCCGGCAATCACCGCGGTAGCTGGATTTGTTCCGTGAGCGGAATCGGGGATCAAAACTTTTTTGCGTGGATTACCCTGTTTTTGCAAATAGGCGCGGATTAAGAGCAGACCAGTAAGCTCACCTTGCGCGCCGGCTGCGGGTTGCAAGGTGATGGAGTCCATGCCGGTTATTTCAAGGAGACAATCTTCGAGCAGCTTGATGATTTTCAGACAGCCTTGCGAAAGTTCCTGGGGCTGATAAGGATGTTCGGTGGCGATGCCGTCAAGGCGCGCGACAAGCTCGTTTACGCGCGGATTATATTTCATGGTGCAGGAGCCGAGCGGGTACATTCCCAGATCGATGGCGTAATTCCAGGTGGAAAGACGCGTGAAGTGACGCAAAACTTCGATCTCGCTTACTTCGGGAAAATCGGAAACGCCCTCGCGGCGATGATAACGGCCCAACACTTTGGCGGCGTCGGCGGTGGGAACGTCCAGCGGGGGCAATTCAAAGGCACGTTTTCCGGGCGAGGAGGTCTCAAAGATGAGGCGCTCGTTCTGATTAACGTGCTGAGATGCTTTTTTGAAATGTTCGGTCAATTTTTTATTCCCATCGCGTAGTTGAACCTTGGCTGTAAGCCGTGATCGTTGTTAAACCGGCTGCTGCAGCGCAGAACGCAAGGCACTTGCAAATTTTTCAAGTTCCACGCGCGTAATGGTTTCGGTCACGCACACTAATGCGTGCTTGGTCAATTCGGGATAAGCGGTACCTAGCACAAACGGACCAATTATTTTCTCGCGCAGAAGTTGCGCATTCACAAGTTTCACTGATCTAGGCAGTTCTACCGTGAATTCGTTAAAAAACGGAGCATCGAAAGCCCGTCGCACGCCTGGAATTTTCTCGAGTTCAGCGAGGGCGAACCGCGCTTTCGATAAATTCTGGTGGGCCATCTCGCGGAGGCCCTCCTTACCAAGCAAGCAAAGGTGCACGGTGGCGGCCAGAGCGCACAGCGCTTGATTGGTGCAGATATTGGAGGTGGCTTTCTCGCGGCGGATATGTTGTTCACGAGTGGCGAGAGTTAAAACAAAACCGCGGCGGCCATTCGAATCGGTGGTTTGCCCTACGAGACGGCCGGGCATTTGCCTTACGAACTTTTCTCGCGAGGCGATAACGCCAACGTACGGGCCACCGTAACTCGGCGCGAGTCCGAAGCTCTGGCCCTCCATGGCCACGATATCAGCCTCGGCCGGAGGATTTACGAGACCGAGCGAAACAGCTTCTGTGACGGTAGCGACGAGTAATGCTCCAACTTTGTGGGCCATGGTGGCGAGATCCGCGATAGGTTCGATGACACCCAAGAAGTTGGGAGATTGCACCAGGACTGCGGCGACATCTTCTTTCAAACTCGATTGCAAAGCTTTGGTGTCCACGGTGCCGTCGGCACCGATCGCGACTTCTTCCACCGACAGGCCGGAATTTTTAGCGTAGGTTTTCAGGACCGCGCGGTATTCGGGATGTACGGAGCGCGCCACGAGGACCCGACGCCGTGAAGTCAATCTCTCCGCCATCAATACTGCTTCGGTCGCGGCAGTCGAGCCGTCGTACATGGAGGCGTTGGCGACTTCCTGTCCGGTCAACTGGCACATCAGGGTTTGGAATTCAAAGATGGATTGCAGCGTACCTTGGGTGATTTCGGCTTGATAGGGGGTGTAGGAGGTTAGAAATTCGCCACGCTGAATAATTGTGTCGGTGATTACGGAGCGCAGATGGTTGTACACGCCGGCTCCGAGGAAACTTGTGTAGCCAAGAGAATTTTCAGCGGCGCGCGCTTTGAAATATTGGATGATCTCCGCTTCAGAAAGCGGCCCGGGAAGATTTAGCGCTTTCTTTAGCCGGTATTGTTCCGGAACGCTAGAAAATAGCTCGTCAATGGATTTGCTGCCGACTACAGCGAGCATTTGCTTGCGCTCGGCGGGGCTCTTGGGGAGATAGCGCATCAGGCGGAGGCTTCCTTATTTTTTTCGGAGACGAAGGCTTCGTATGCCTTTGCATCCATCAGCTTGGCAAGCTCAGCTGGATCGGCGAGCTTTACGCGAATCAGCCAGGCAGACTTGTGCGGGTCTGAGTTGAGCTTTTCCGGAGTGGCTTCCAGTTCGGCGTTGGCTTCTACCACTTCGCCAGAGACGGGCGCGTAAATTTCGCTGACGGCTTTTACGGATTCCACGGTACCAAAGGATTTTCCGGCTTGAACTTTGGTGCCGGGCTTAGGAAGTTCCGCAAACACGACGTCGCCAAGTTCGTGCTGAGCGTAATCGGTGATTCCAATGGTGCCGACGCCGTCTTTGACATCGATCCATTCGTGTTGCTGGGTGTAGCGATACGACGGGGGATAAGTCATCGGTTCCTTTCCGTCACTTAAACGGTGGTTGCGAATTGCTGGGTTGTTGATTTTTTTGCACGCTTGTAAAAAGGCGTTGAAACAACTTGAGCTTTAGCGTTCTGGTTACGAATTTCTACAAAAACGGTAGTTCCAATCGCTGACATGGAAGGCGGTAAATACGCCAAAGCAATATTTTTGCATAGAGTCGGAGACGGGGAACCGCTGGTAATAACCCCTACGGGTTCGCCCTGTTCATTTACGCAACGATATTCATCGCGCGCGATGCCTCGTTCGATCATTTCCAGGCCGACCAGACTCCGACGCAATCCCGCGTCTTTGGCGCGTTGTAGTTCGGAACGACCAACGAAGTCTCCTTTTTCCATTTTGCAGTAACGGTCAAGACCTGCTTCCCAAACGTTGATGTTCTCGCTGATCTCGTGGCCATACAGCGCCATTTTTGCTTCCAGACGCAAGGTGTTGCGGCATCCGAGACCGCACGAGATGATTCCGAATTCGCGGCCAGCCTCCAGGACTTTCGCCCAGACCTCTTCACTGGTCGCGACATCCGAAGACACATAAATCTCAAAGCCATCCTCGCCGGTGTAGCCAGTCCGAGCTATCAATGTATTTTCTAATCCGCAAACGCTGCCGTGGGTGAACCAATAATTTTTGATCGGACGCAAATCTACATCAGTAAGCTTTTGCAGCACCTCGATGGCGCGTGGTCCCTGGATGGCTAGTTGCGTGTAGGCGTCACTCAACTCTTCGACTTTGCAGTCGTGGGATGCGGTATTTTCACGCACCCAGTTGATGTCCTTTTCACGAGTGCCGGCATTAATTACCAGAAGAAAATCGTCGTCTCCGAGCCGATGCACGATAACGTCATCCACGAAGGTACCCGAAGGGTAAAGCATGGCCGAATACTGGGCCTGGCCGATAGCTAACTTCGAAGCATCGTTCATGGTGATGTGCTGAACGGCAGCCAGGGCGCCGCCGTGAGCCCGCGCGGTGGTAATGCGAATGTCGCCCATATGGCTAACGTCAAAAACGCCGACGCTGGCGCGAACGGCCTTATGTTCGGCGACCAACCCACCGGTGGACGGATACTCAACAGGCATATCCCAGCCACCGAAATTCACCATTTTTGCGCCCAAACGGCGGTGCACGGCATTCAGAGGTGTTTTACGAAGTTCGGTTGTGGTGGACGGATCGACGGTAGACTCCACAAAATTCAGCGGAAATTGATACTAGCATGCACCCTCCAGCGGGTCAAAAAGCACAGCGAAAAGTTTGGTGGTACAGCTATTTAAATCGCGCATCAGCGTCTGCCGGTGCCTTGCCCGGCAGTAAGTCCTCAGGTAAAGTTTTTCCGGAGGCTCCCATGCCCGCACAGGTCGTGTGTGTCCAGTGTGATAAAACGGAAGAGCATTGTACGTGCGAAAAGTACTGCACCATTTGCCAAGGTCAGCTTGGCGTGCGACTCTGCATGGATGGGCTGTATTACTGCCCGGATTGCCGGGAAGCCTGTGACGTATCTTTAGCTGATAACCGTGCCCGCTGAAACTCAAAAGATTGCCATGCAACTGGACGCTGATACGCGATTGTGCGCCGCCGTGGGTGGGGCTGGACGCTATTTCGCGGACGCGGCGGGACTGGCGAATAGCGCGGTTTCAGGATTGCAATCGGCAATCATTGCAGTGTGCAACCGGGAATTTGAGCGCATAGGCGATTCAAGGCAGCGTTTGGACGTGATGCTAATCAGAACTCCCGACCGCATTGAAGTGGTGATAACAAGGCCTGCGAGGACTGGCGGCTTGGGGAAGGATTCCGAAGAGCCGGGAATGATTATCGGGGTAGACCAAGTGCTACACGAAACTCATGCCGAAATGGCAATTACGCGCTTGACGAAGTATGTAGGCGAACAGGTTTCCGCAGGTCAGTGATTTGGCAAGCTCCGCCTAAGAAGTGGTTACATTTTGAATGCAAAGGTGTTTTTGCGGATTAGCGAAGTAACTTGATCGTTGCTTAGCGTCATGCGCAAAACCACGCGGTCACCCGCCGGAGTAATCCGCACCGAATCGAGAAGCTGAGCCATCTCGGGATTGTCCTGTTGAGCCTGGTAATGCTTGTACAAAAACCCGGCCTGAAGTAATTGGCCGAGAGTGTTGGCGTCTTCCGTGGAACCACAGATTGCTTGAAATTTTCCGTCCAGTGCGCCACTGGCGTCCACGCTAATGATCATATTGCGCATGCGAGTGACGAGCTTGGCGGCTTCAGGGAATTGTTGAATTTCTGGGGCGAGCTGCTGCATAGCAAGCCGCGTATAAGCGGGGTTGAGCACGGCCCACACCGTGCCGGTACCATTGGCATCGTTGATGAGCGGATAGAACTGGTCATTACGAAGCAGGCCTTCTTCGCCGCCGAATCGTATCTCAACCATTTTTTCGAGCAGCTTGCGATGGCCGAATGCCGCGGTGTTTGAATCAATAAATAAAAAGAACAGGTCGGTGGGGCCGGCGCCGCTGCCAAAAGCGTACAAGGTGTATCCACGGGCTTTGAAGGTCGGCAATTTTTGCTGCTTAAAATAGGTTTCGGCGCTGCCGGGATTGAAATTTCCGAGAGCCACGCCGACAATTTCCTCCCCTGTGGGCACGGCATCAGAGCCGGTGGCAGCCGTTTTCGCGGTTACGCCTTCGGGAACCAGGCCCCAAGCCACTTCTTCCACTTGGGAATTCGGATCGACGCCGGCAGAGGCCAGGAAACGCTCGAACTGCTTAAAGCGGTCGGGCAAGAGTTGTTCCTGTAATTGCGGGAACCAACTGAGCGAACGCGCCTTTTTCAGGTCTGCGTATGCAAATTCGCCAATTTCTTTCGGGAATAGAGCGATGGTGTCTGCGGCCAGGCGCCCCGCACGAGCGGGCTTAGGCATAACCAAACACAGCGCGACCAGTATGGCAAACGCCAAAGCGCGACCCATGATAGTTACCGCACCGGTATTTGCGCGACTATCTGAAATTATCCGCAGATTCATTTTGTGTTCCTTTCAAACTAGAGGCTTGCCGCATAGCTCTTTAGACGGCGCGATTCTTCTCCAGGCGCTCGCGCAACGAGGCGACCTTATTCCTAACCTTGGACACGTAAGCGGCGTCATGCAAGCTATCCAGATTTATTTCCACGTTGGCCAAAGAGCCGCGGGCCCCGGCAGCCGCCATGAAACGGGCTACTTGTAAGTCTGAACGCATGGATGCGGCAGCGATAGCTTCCAGTTGCACAAGTTGTTCGAAAAGCGCAACTGTCACATCGGCCACTTGGAGCGGGGCTTCGGTGGCGGAGCGGGTAGCGGCTTGAATGGCTTTGTCCCGCACCTCGTCTTCATTGACTCCACCGTGGGGCAATTTAAAAGCTTCCATCACGGCATCGAAAGCTTCCGCGTCGCGGTCGATCGCCTTGGTGAGATCCTCGGTGGTGCGGCGCATGCGATCGAGAATTTCTGACAGTTGGACGACGAACAGCACTTGCGATTTTTTCTTGCGCGATAACCCCGCCACCATTTGACCGAGCGCACCCGCCAGAGCGCCTGCGAACGCGGAAACGCTGCCTCCGCCGGGAGTAGCCGTCGGAGCCGCCACGGCATCAAGAAACGGCTTCGCCAAGTGGGCGAATTTGCTGTCGCCTGTGGGAGCTTCGGGTGGCGCNCCCGAGAGGGCCGATTGCAAGCGATTCTCCAGAACTTGTGATGGCGAGAAATCTTCCAGTTGCAGAAAAAAATCCGCAGCCATCTCCAGAGCCTTCTTGGGAACCAAGCCTACAATTTCGCTGCCCACCGGGATTGCGCCGTAGCGCGCGGCCTCGCGTTTGACCATCTCATACACGCGATGCATGGGGGTGGATTCAAAGTCGGTGAGATTGATGGAAACTTGTGCGAGATTTCGCGCTTTCAGAGCTACGCCCATGGATTTCACGTGGCGCAGCCCCCCGGAAGAAAATCGGATGGCTTTGGCAATTTTATTGGCTACGTCGATATCCGAAGTGTTGAGGTTCACGTTGTAGGCAATCAGGAATTTGCGCGCGCCGACGACAGTAGTTCCGGCAGTGGGATGCAATTTTGGTTCGCCAATGTCGGGTTGACGATCGTGATTGCGCTTCAGATCTTCGCGCAAGCCTTCGAATTGTCCGCGGCGCACGTTTTCAAGATTTACGCGCTCCGGTCGGGTGGCCGCGGCCTCATAGAAAAATACCGGGATGCGATGGCGTCTCCAGATCTCGTTGCCGACTCGCCTGGCGAGCGCGACGCAATCGTCGAGCGTCACTCCTTCAATAGGAATGAAAGGAACGACGTCGGTGGCGCCGACTCGAGGATGAGCGCCCTGGTGGACGGTCAGGTCGATGAGTTCAGCGGCCTTGCCTACACCGAGTAGCGCGGCTTCCGCAACGGCATCAGGGTCGCCGGCGAGGGTCACGACGCAGCGGTTGTGATCAGCGTCCATTTCGCGATCAAGGACGTACACCCCAGGTACGCTGCTCATGGCGGCAACAATGGCTTCAACCTTAGCGGGATCGCGTCCTTCGGAAAAATTGGGAACGCACTCAATCAATCGGGTCATATTTGAATTATCCGGATCACCATGGCGGCGACCTCAGCTAGCACCCAGCGGCGATTTGGAATAAACGATTTGGCCCCGCTTGATGGTGGTGTGACAGGTGTTCATTCCAAAATAATAGGGAATTTCACGGTAGTCAGCCACATCGAAGATGGAAATGTCAGCAAGCTTACCAACTTCGAGCGAGCCGATCTGTTTGTCGCGACGGAGAGAATAGGCGGCATTAATCGTCGCGGCGGTGATCGCTTCGGCAGGGGTCATGCGCAACTGCGTGCATGCCAGCGACAGAATCATGGGCATGCTTACGGTTGGGCTTGTGCCGGGATTGTAATCCGTGGCGAGAGCAAGGATGGCTCCGGCGTCGATCAGGTCGCGAGCGGGAGCATATTGTTTCAGCCCCAGGTGAAAATCGCAGCCAGGGAGCAGCGTGGCTACGGTTTTGGATCTTGCAAGGACACCAATGTCCGCGCGATTTATTTTCTCCAGATGATCGCAGCTCGCCGCGTCAAGTTTTACGGCAAGTTGTGTTCCGCCGGTGCGAGAGAGTTGCTCAGCGTGGATTCGTGGCCTCAGGCCGTAACGCCTACCAGCTTCGAGGATCTGTTTTGACTGCGCGAGGTTAAAGGCGCCGCGCTCGCAGAAAACGTCGCAGAATTCGGCCAACTTCTGTGCGGCGATTTCCGGAAGGAGTTTCTCGATCAGCAGTGAAACGTAATCTTTCGCGCCCGATGGACCCGTACGGAATTCGCCGGGGATTACGTGAGCACCCAGGAACGTCGAAACAATATCCAAGGGTTGTTCGGTGGACAGTTCCTTATGCAATTTTAAAATCTTCAGCTCGCTGGCTAGATCGAGGCCGTATCCGCTTTTAGCTTCAATAGTGGTGGTGCCGTAGGCGGCGAACCGCTTCAGGCCCGCATGGGCACGTTGTTTTAATGAGTCTGACGTCGCGGCCCGGAGCTTGCTGACAGAATTTAATATGCCGCCGCCACGCTTGGCGATTTCTCCGTAACTCGCCCCGGTAATTCTAAGTTCGTACTCTTCCGCACGACTTGCCGCGTGAATTAAATGAGTATGCGAGTCGACCAAGCCTGGCAACACCACGCGGCCGGCGACGTCGAGTCGTTGCGCACTGCGCGCCGAAGGATGAGCCGCAACCTCAGTTTGGGAGCCGACGGCGACGATCAAACCCTCGGCGATGAGGACGGCACCATTTTCTACAACTCCTACGTTGGCAAGCGCAGCGCCACGGCGAGGTCCGCGGCCACGTAGAGTTAGAAGTTGAGAAGCTCCGCTGATGAGGGTGGCGATGCTCAAGGCCTCGATAGTATGCCGGAGGGCGGAAATCTGTGACAGGGCATTCGATTACAACATGGGGATTTTCAGGTCGGTGTTTTTCGCGAAGGCTTGGGCTTCGGGATATCCGGCATCGATGTGCCGAGCCACGCCGATGCCAGGGTCATTAGTGAGGACGCGTTCGATACGCTGAGCCATTTCTTTGGTGCCGTCGGCTACCGTGACCTGGCCGGAATGTTGCGAGTAACCAATACCCACGCCACCGCCATTGTGGATGGACACCCACGAGGCGCCGCTGGCAGTGTTGAGCAAGGCATTCAGTAACGGCCAATCGGCGACGGCGTCTGAGCCGTCGAGCATGGACTCCGTTTCGCGATAGGGAGACGCCACGGAACCACAGTCGAGATGATCGCGGCCAATCACAACGGGTGCTTTTAGCTCGCCGCGAGCGACGAGATCGTTTAAAGCCAACCCAAACTTGTCGCGCTCCCCGTATCCCAGCCAACAAATGCGCGCCGGCAAACCCTGAAACCGTACGCGTTTTTGCGCAAGCCTTATCCAGCGGTTGAGATGTTCGTCATGCGGGAACATAGCAAGTACCAGCTGATCGGTGCGCGCAATGTCGGAGGCTTCACCAGATAGCGCCGCCCACCGGAAGGGGCCTTTGCCTTCGCAAAACAACGGACGAATATAAGCGGGCACAAAACCGGGGAAATCGTAAGCGTTTTTCAGCCCCTGCTCATACGCAAATGTGCGGATATTATTGCCGTAATCAAAAGTTATTGCGCCTAGGTTCTGCAGATCGAGCATGCCCTTGACATGCTCCGCCATGGCGGCCATGGACCGTTTTTTGTATTCATCAGGATTTTTCTTGCGCAGCTCGACCGCAGCATCGAGGGTCATGCCATTTGGCACGTAGCCATTGAGCGGGTCATGCGCGCTGGTCTGATCGGTGAGCACATCCGGTACGACGCCACGGCGAGCCAGCTCGGGAATCACATCGGCGCAATTGCCAACCAGGCCAACAGAAACAGTCTCGCGTTTGCGCACGGCATTTTTTAAAATACGCAGGGCTTCGTCCAGGTTGGTGACCATGACGTCGCAATAGCCAGTCTTGACGCGACGCTTGATGCGCTCGGGGTCGACGTCGATGCCCAAAAATGCCGCACCATTCATAGTCGCCGACAGGGGTTGAGCGCCACCCATCCCGCCCATGCCGCCGGTTACGACAAGTTTGCCAGCCAAGTCTCCGGCGAAATGTTTTTTGGCTACGGCCGCGAATGTTTCGTAGGTGCCTTGCAAAATTCCCTGGGTACCGATGTAAATCCAACTGCCGGCGGTCATCTGGCCGTACATCATGAGGCCGGCGCGATCTAATTCGTTGAAGCGCTCCCAATTGTTCCAATGACCTACGAGATTCGAATTGCAGAGCAATACGCGAGGCGCGTATTCGTGGGTGCGAAAAACGGCTACGGGTTTTCCGGACTGCACGAGCAGCGTTTCGTCCGCGGCCAGGTCCTTAAGCGAACGAACGATGGCATGAAAACATTCCCAATTCCGCGCCGCTTTTCCGGTGCCGCCATAGACAACCAGATCGTCAGGTTTTTCAGCTACCTCAGGATCTAGATTATTCATCAGCATGCGCAGCGCCGCTTCCTGCTGCCAACCCTTGCAGGTGATTTCAGTTCCGCGAGGCGATTTGAATGGCCCTTTGTTAGTCGGCGAAAGAAGGGAGGTTTCGGAAGAGATTGGAGTCATGAGCGCTCAACGCCAATATTATCGCAGGGAGGAAGCATTTGCACGAAGGTGAGTTGTTGCGTGAAATGCACTATTTTGTTTATCGAAGCACAGCCGGAAGCGGCAATTGCGCCGCGTAAATAGCTGGAGTACAGTCGAAATCACGATGAATTACGGCACGCTTCCCTCCAGATTTTTAAGTGCCATCGACCAATTGCCAAATCCACGGGCTCAGATGTTCCGACGTGGGGACCGCTGGGAGGCGATATCGTCGGCGGAATTTCTTCGCCGCGTCGCGGGACTCTCAAGTGCGTTCGTCGAACTTGGCGTGAAAACGGGAGACCGCGTAGGCATTTTCTCGGCGAACCGGCCGGAGTGGCACACCGCGGATTTTGCAATTACCGGCGCGGGCGGGGTCAGCGTACCCATCTATTTCAATGAATCGCCGCAGCGCATGGCGTACATCCTGAATCATTCCGAAGCCAGGATTGTTTTTGTTTCTGGATCGAAGCAACTGGAAAAACTGCTTGCGTGCCGTTCACAACTGTTCACCGTAGAACACATCGTGGCCGCCGATGCCGGGCCTGAAGCCGCGCCTGA
>JGI12053J15887_10000019_pt1 | contig 40960 bp, 30 predicted proteins | sample MedBloCAOM1_O3_FD_15887 | JGI IMG/M metagenome (IMG submission 15887)
CATCACCCCAGTAGCTCTCGAAAAGGGTTTGCGCTTCGCGATTCGCGAAGGCGGCCACACCGTGGGCGCAGGCGCGGTCACGGAGATCATCGAATAATTATTTTGCGGTATCGCCGCGCAGCGGCGGGGAAGAGATAATTTATGCGCGACATTATTACGTTACAGTGCGGCGATTGCAAAAATCGCAATTACACTACGACCAAAAACAAAAAGAAGCATACAGAACGGATGGAAACCAAGAAGTTTTGCAACACTTGCCGCAAGCAGACGGCACACAAAGAAGTGAAGTAACGGGCAGCTCGGGACTGGTTTTGGTTTTAGGGGAGTCGTCCAACGGCTAGGACTCCGGTCTCCAAAACCGGGTATGGGGGTTCGAGTCCCTCCTCCCCTGCCAGAGTTTTACCACGACGAAGGTTTATCCTTCGTCAGCGAACACTAGAGGTCGAATGGCAACACACGCGGTCAAAGTGAAAAACGAAGAATCACACGGCGGCAAAGGTGCGGAGCTGGGCCACAAAGTTACTGGCACCATCGAGGCCGCCAAGGAATTTTTGCACGACGTGCGCATCGAGATGCGCCAAGTCACTTGGCCAAGCCGTGAAGATGTCATTTCGACGACCGGCGTGGTGATCGCGACGGTGTTTTTCTTTGGCGTCTTTTTGTGGCTTGTTGATCTGGCAGTGCAGCGCGGTGTTGCGTACGTTTTCAAAGCGTTTGGGGTGTAAGGGGATTTCGAATTCATGAGCATGCAGTGGTACATCATCCATACCTACTCGGGCTTTGAGAAGAAGGTAAAAGAAAGTCTCGAGAGCCGTGTGGAAGCGTTCACGCTCCAGGACAAGATTGGCCGCGTGCTGATCCCCATGGAAGACGTTGTGGAGGTGCGCAGCGGGAAAAAAGTAGTTTCCTCGCGCATGTCTTACCCCGGCTATGTGCTGGTGGAAATGGATTTGGATGAAAACACTTGGCACATCGTGCGTTCCACGCCGCGTGTCACCGGTTTTGTGGGTTCCGCGACTTCACCTTCGCCGTTAACCGAGGCTGAAGTCGACGGCATTATCAATCGCGTGCACACCCCGCAGGACCGGCCCAAGCCGAAGGTGGTTTTTGAGCGCAACGAACAGGTGCGCATTGTGGATGGCCCGTTTGCGAATTTTAATGGCTCGGTGGAAGAAATCGATAACGACCACAGCCGCTTGAAAGTTTCGGTAACGATTTTTGGCCGCTCGACGCCGGTGGAACTGGATTTCGCCAGCGTGGAAAAGCTCAATTAATAGGGAAGCATTGGATCAGCAACAAAAGCTGAAAGAGANAGGTTGAAATAGAGAAATGGCAAAGAAGATTCAAACGACCATAAAACTNCAATTACCGGCTGGCAAAGCGACGCCTGCGCCTCCAGTAGGAACGGCGCTCGGCCCTCATGGCTTGAACATCATGGATTTCTGCAAGCAGTTCAACGCCAAGACTTCCAAGGAACCGGACGGAATGATTTTTCCGGTCCTCGTGACCGTCTATACCGATCGCACCTTCACCTTTATTTTGAAGACTCCTCCGGCCTCCATTCTGCTTCTGCGAGCCGCGGGAATCGTCAAGGGCTCCGCGGAGCCGAATCGCACCAAAGTCGGCAAAGTGACCAAGAAGCAAGTGGAAGAAATCGCCAAAATTAAACTGGTCGATCTCAACACCACGAATATCGACTCAGCAGTCCGTACCGTGATGGGCACGGCACGCAACATGGGGCTCGACGTCGTATAAGCTCAAGAAATCCGAACTACCGCAGGAATTGAAGGGGAATAGCAGGCAATGGCAAAAAAAGTGGGAAAGCATGTCGAGAATGCGCGCAAGAAAGTCGAAGGCCGCCCGTACAAGCTCAGCGAGGCTGCTGAGCTATTGAAGACCACGCATCACACCAAGTTTGACGAGACCGTGGAGCTGGCCATCAACCTGGGCGTTGACCCCAAGCATTCCGATCAGGTTGTGCGCGGAACGGTGGTTTTACCCAATGGCCTCGGAAAGTCTGTACGAGTTCTAGTCATTGCCGGTGGCGACAAGGTTCGCGAAGCGCAGGATGCTGGCGCAGACTTCGTCGGTGGCGACGATATGGTCCAGAAAATTATGGAAGGCTGGACTGATTACGATGCCGTTATCGCCACGCCGGACATGATGCGCTCCGCAGGTAAGCTCGGTAAAGTATTGGGCCCGCGCGGTTTAATGCCCAATCCGAAGACCGGCACGGTCACTTTTGATGTGGCCAAAGCCATCAAGGACGTAAAGGCCGGGAAAGTGGAGTTTCGCGTCGATAAGGCTGGCATCGTTCATTGCGCCATCGGCAAAATCAAGTTTGATGCGGCGAAGCTGGCCGAAAACGCTCACGCGGTGATCGCCGCCGTAGTGAAAGCCAAACCATCTGCATCTAAAGGTAAATACGTCAAAAAAATCACGCTAACGTCGACCATGGGTCCGGGAATTCCCGTCGACCTGGCCGAGTCTGAAGCATTGGCAGCGGCTGCTTAGCAGCGAATCATTCTGGAAAGCGGCGGAGAGTTTATGAAAAAGCGCAGCGAAAAACAGCAGGATCTCGACAACCTGAAGACCGAATTGGCGCGCGTGTCGACTGTGATTCTCACTACCTTTCAGGGGATCACCGTCGAGAACGACACCAAGTTGCGTCGCGCCGTGCAGGCTGCCGGCGGCAAATACAAGGTGGTGAAGAACACCTTGGCCGAACGCGCAGGCACGGGCACACCCACGGAAAAATTGCTCAAGGATTTAAAGGGCACAAACTCCATCGCGTACAGCGAGCATGATCCGGTCGCGCTGGCAAAAGCGCTAACCAAAATTGCCAAAGATGTTCCAGCGTTCCAATTCAAGGCCGGCTTGGTGGAAGGCCGCGTTATTTCCATCGCGGAAATTCAGCAGCTGGCGAATCTACCTTCGAAAGAGGAGTTGCTCAGCAAGGTGATGTTCCTGCTGAACGCTCCCGCGCAACGAATTGCCATGGCCCTCAACGCGCTACCTCGTAACCTGGCGATTACTGTCAGCGAAGCTATCAAGGCCAACAAGTTTGCGTCCACCGGTGCAAGCGCAGGTGACGCGGGATCTGGCGAGAAAAAATCTGAACCGGCGCCGGAAGCAGTGCCCGCGGCAGTTACTGAAGGAAGTACCGAAGCAAGCACCGAAAAGGGCCAATAAAATTTTAATTTAAGTTTGAGAGGAGAAGAAAGAATCATGGCGAAAGTTGACTCAATCCTGGAAGAAATCAAGGGTCTGACGCTTCTTGAAGCGTCCGACCTGGTCAAGAAAATGGAAGAAGCCTTCGGTGTGTCTGCTGCGGCTGCGGCTCCTGTAGCGGCTGCTGGCGGAGCGGCTGCTGGTGCGGCTCCTGCGGAAGAGAAGACAGAATTCACCGTGACGCTCACTGACGTGGGCGGCAACAAGATCAACGTCATCAAGGCGGTTCGTGAAGTCACGAGCCTGGGTCTGAAGGAAGCCAAGGACCTGGTTGATGGCGCTCCCAAGCCCATAAAAGAAGGCGTTAGCAAAGACGAAGCTGCGACCATCAAGAAGAAGTTTGAAGATGCCGGCGCCAAGGTCGAAATCAAATAATTGCGCCACCGCTTCGCGTTTGCGAAGCAGCCTTTCATGAGTTGGTCGCGCCTGTCTGAGGTCGCTCGGCGGTCAGGCAGGATTTAGTAACGATATTGGTATTCAGTACGGCTCTTCGAGCGGTGAGCCGCGCTAAAGGAATTCAGCTACGCAAATCGAGGCCGGTAACTCTAGCAGTGTCTACGGTCCTTTTGAGGCCGTCGGCGGTTGTGTGCGCGCTCGCTTTGGGCAGGCAGCGTCACATCCTACTGTTAGTCAACCCGAATCCTTCTTCTCGTTTAATCATTCGAAAGAGCGGCCGCGCGCCAGCCGCCTTTCTGTTTATTTCCAGGCTGCCCAAAAAGGGATGAGGTAATACGCATGCCGACTAGTAATCAACATATCCGGGAACGTCAGCGACTGGACTTCGCGAAAATTCAGGGATCGATTCAGATTCCGAATTTGATCGAAGTGCAGATGAAGTCCTATCAGCGCTTTTTGCAGATGGACTTGCTGCCCAGCGAGCGTGACGATGGCGGGTTGCAATCCGTCTTTACTTCCGTTTTCCCCATCAAGGATTTCCGCGAAATGTCGCAATTGGAATTCGTGGACTATGCCATTGGGAATTGGGAGTGCAAGTGCGGCAACCTGAAGGGGCTGCACCATTTGAGGGCCACCTGCCGTCATTGCGGCGCTTCGGTGGTGACCAATCCGTACCAGACTGGCGATGTGATCTGCCACAAGTGCGGAACGTTTAACAAGAATACGCCCACATTTTGCAATAAGTGCGGTGACCCCGTAGCCATGCAGTTGAAGTACGACGTGAATGAGTGCCAGGAACGCGGGATGACTTATTCCGCGCCGCTCAAAGTCACCATTCGTCTCACCATTTACGATAAGGACCCCGACACTGGCGCGAAGACTATTCGCGACATCAAGGAACAGGAAGTTTTCTACGGCGACATTCCGTTGATGACGGAGAACGGCACCTTCATCATCAATGGCACCGAGCGGGTCATCGTCAGCCAGTTGCACCGCTCCCCCGGCGTCTTTTTTGAAAGCGCCAATAACCGCACCTACTTCCTCGGCAAGATTATTCCTTACCGCGGCTCGTGGGTCGAATTCGAATACGACACCAAGAACATTCTGTACGTGCGCATCGACCGCAAGCGCAAATTCCTGGGCTCGATTTTTCTTCGCGCGCTGGGCATGAAGTCCAACGAAGATATTCTTCGCACCTTTTACCAGGTGGAGCGCATTTCCTTGCGCGACAAAGAAATGTACTGGAACGTTTCGCCGGGCATCGTCGACCGCAAGCTCACGTACGAAATTCGCAATCCTAAATCCGAAGAAGTGATTGTCGGCGCGCACAAGCGCATCACCGATAACCTCTTTAAAGAATTAATCAAGGCCAAGGTCTCGCAGATTCGCGCGGCGCTGGCCGATCTCGAAGGCGCGTACAGCGTCGCCGACATCGTCAATCGCCAGACTGGCGAAGTTCTACTCGAAGCCAACAAGCCGCTGACTGCCGATCTCTGGCAGGCATTCGCCGAAGCCGGCATCAACGAAGTGGACGTCTTCTTCCCGGAGCGCGACGACATCGGTGTGGTTCTGTCCCGCACCCTGGATAAAGACTCTATCCGTTCCTCGAAAGAAGCCTTAATCGAAATTTATCGCAAGCTGCGTCCAGGCGATCCTCCGACGCTCGAAACGGCTACGAATCTTTTCCGCGGAATGTTTTTCGATCCGCGCAAATACGATTTCAGCCGTGTAGGCCGCTTGAAGTTCAACATCAAGATGGGTCTGGACACACCGCTAAACAACCGCACCCTGGATACGCCGGACTTTGTGTCCGCCATCAAGTATCTCTTCAAGCTGCGCAAAAACATCGGCGTGGTAGACGACATCGATCATCTTGGCAACCGCCGCGTTCGCGCGGTTGGCGAGCTGCTCGAAAATCAATTCCGCATCGGTCTCGTCCGCATGGAACGCGCCATTAAAGAAAAAATGAGCGTGTACCAGGAAATGTCCACCGCGATGCCGCACGACCTTGTGAATGCCAAGCCGGTTATGGCCGCCATTCGCGAGTTCTTCGGCTCTTCGCAGTTGAGCCAGTTCATGGACCAGACCAATCCGCTCAGCGAAATCACCCACAAGCGCCGTCTCTCAGCTCTTGGACCCGGTGGTTTGTCGCGTGAACGCGCAGGTTTCGAAGTGCGCGACGTTCACCCCACGCACTATGGCCGCATCTGCCCGATTGAAACGCCTGAGGGACCGAACATCGGTCTGATCAGCTCACTCTCGTGCTTTGCGCGCATCAACGACTACGGCTTCATTGAATCGCCGTATCGCCGCGTAAAGGGTGGGCGCATTATCGACTACGTGCACATCGTCAACGCCGGTGATAGCGAATTTAAAGCCGGCGAAATCGTCGAAAAGGATCGCGTTGAAGACCTCAACGAAGAGCTCAAGCGCCGCAAGGTCACTTACGAACCGTACTGCTTCTATCTTTCCGCTTGGGAAGAAGACAAGTATGTGGTCGCGCAGGCCAACGTTGCCCTCGACGAGCGCCTTAGGATCACCACCGAACTGGTCAACTGCCGTCAAGCTGGCAACTTCGTGCTGAAGAGCCGCGAGGAAGTCGATTACGTGGACGTTTCGCCGAAGCAGCTCGTCTCGGTAGCCGCCAGCTTGATTCCGTTCCTCGAAAACGACGACGCCAACCGCGCGCTCATGGGTTCCAACATGCAGCGCCAGGCTGTGCCGTTGATTCGCGGCGAAGCGCCGCTCGTGGGCACCGGCATGGAACGCGTTACCGCTCGCGACTCCGGAGCCGTGGTGCTCTGCCGCCGTGAAGGTATCGTCGATCAGGTCGACTCTGAGCGCATTATCGTGCGTGTGGAGTCCGATCACTCCGGCGTGCTCAGCCGCGAAGTGGGCGCGGACATCTACCAGCTGATTAAATTCAAGCGTTCCAACCAGAACACTTGCATCAGCCAGAAGCCCCTCGTTCGTGTTGGCGACCGTGTGAAAAAGGCCCAGGTTCTGGCCGACGGTCCTTGCACCGAGCGCGGTGAATTGGCTCTCGGGCGCAACGTGCTGGTCGCGTTTCTACCGTGGCGCGGCTACAACTTCGAAGATGCCATCCTCGTCAGCGAAAAGCTGGTGAAGGACGATTACTACACTTCCATCCACATCGAAGAGTATGAAATCGAAGCGCGCGACACCAAGCTTGGCCCTGAAGAAGTTACCCGCGACATCCCGAACATCAGCGAATCTTTCTTGCGCAATCTGGACGAAAGCGGCGTCATACGCATCGGCGCGGTCGTCAAGCCCGGCGACATTCTGGTCGGCAAAGTTACCCCCAAGGGCGAAACCACGCTGACCCCGGAGGAAAAGCTATTGCGCGCCATCTTCGGCGAAAAAGCCGGAGACGTTCGCGACGCTTCTCTCTACTGCCCGCCAGGCATCGAAGGCACCATCGTCGACGTGAAAATCTTCACTCGCAAGGGTGGAGAAAAAGACGAGCGGCACAAGTCCATCGAAGCCACGCAGATCTTTAAACTCGAAAAGAACCTCGCCGACGAAATCCGCATCTTGACGGACGAGCGTCTCAAGCGTTTGACCGATCTGCTCGGCAGCAAGGTTCTGCAAGCTGACTTGCACGACGAAAAAACCAACAAGCGCCTCTTGACCAAGGGCGTCGAGCTTACGCGTGAAATTATCGAAAAGATTTCCACGCGTAACTTGAAGCGTCTGAAGCTCAACGAAAAAGATCCTTTGCTCATCGAGAAAATCGAAGAGATCGAGGAGATGACTTCTCGTCAAATCGATGTCCTTCGCAAGATCACCGAAGAGCGCAAGGAAAAGCTCAAGAAGGGCGACGAGCTGCCTCCCGGCGTCATCAAGCTGGTCAAGGTCTACATCGCCATGAAGCGCAAGCTTTCCATCGGCGACAAAATGGCCGGCCGCCACGGCAACAAGGGCGTCATCGCGCGCATCGTTCCGCAAGAAGATATGCCTTACATGCCCGACGGCACTCCGGTAGAGATCGTTCTCAATCCACTCGGTGTTCCTTCGCGTATGAACGTCGGACAGATTCTCGAAACGCATCTTGGCTGGGCTTCCAAGGAACTGGGCAACAGCCTCAAGCGCTTGCTCAGCAAGGAAGTGAAAGCCGAAGCGCTGCGCCGCTGGTTCCGCGAAGTTTTCACCGAAACCGCGGTCTGGAAGACTTTGTCCAAGCTCAGTGACGATGAGTTGCTCGAGTATGCCGAAGGCTTCCGCGAAGGCATTCCCTTCGCCACGCCGGTATTCGACGGCGCGCGTGAAGCGGAAATTCGCCACCTGCTGGAAGTCGCGGGTCTGCCGCATGCCGGCAAGATCAACCTGTTCGACGGCATGTCCGGCGATCAGTTCGATCAGCCGGTCACCGTGGGTTACATCTACATGCTCAAGCTAAGCCATCTCGTCGACGACAAGATTCACGCGCGTTCCATCGGGCCGTACTCGCTTATCACGCAACAGCCGCTCGGCGGCAAGGCGCAGTTCGGCGGCCAGCGTTTCGGCGAAATGGAAGTCTGGGCACTGGAAGCTTACGGAGCAGCGCACATCCTGCAGGAGCTGCTCACTGCGAAATCGGACGACGTGTATGGCCGCGCGAAAATCTACGAGGCCATCGTGAAAGGTGAGCCGGGCATCGAACCTGGAGTGCCCGAATCCTTTAACGTGCTCGTCCGCGAATTGCAGTCACTGTGCCTCGACGTCGAATTGATGAAGCGGCAGAAGCCACCAACAGATAAAGCAGCCGATTAAGCAGAAGAGGAGCTTTTCCTCTTCTGTTCTGCTCAGTCAGTAGCAATTTTAGTAGTTGGGTTCTCAGCCGGTTCGGCGCCAAACGCCGAACCGCAACCCGCTCCGGCCAAACCGGATCGGGAGGGAGGAAACAACCTTGTATCGCAGCAGCCCATATGATCGCGCCAGTTTAATCGCGGACTTTGACTCCATTCGCATCAGTTTGGCGAGTCCTGAAAAAATCCGCTCGTGGTCTCACGGTGAAGTTACCAAGCCGGAGACCATCAATTACCGCACCTTCAAGCCGGAAAGGGACGGCCTGTTCTGCGCCAAGATTTTTGGCCCTGTCACCGACTGGGAATGCTTGTGCGGCAAATACAAGCGCATGAAGCATCGCGGAGTGATCTGCGACAAGTGCGGCGTGGAAGTGACCTTAAGCAAAGTCCGTCGCGAGCGCCTCGGCCACATCGAGCTAGCTTCGCCGTGCTCTCACGTCTGGTTTTTCAAGGGCTTGCCCAGCCGCATCGGCTACTTGCTGGACATTTCCATGCGCGACCTCGAACGCATCTTGTACTTCGAAGCGTTCGTAGTCGTTGATCCAGGCGAAGTCGCCGTTCTGCGCGAGCGCGAAGTGCTTCTCGAAGATAAATATCGCGAGCTCCAAAAAGAATATCCCGGACAGTTCAACGCCAAGATGGGCGCCGAAGCCATCAAGGAACTTTTGCGCCGCGTCGAAGTGGAAAAGCTTTCCGACGAGCTGCGCGAAAAGATGAAGACCGATGCGTCGCTGCAAAAGCGCATCAAGTTCGCCAAGCGCCTTAAAGTGCTCGAAGCTTTCCGCAAGAGCGGCAACAAGCCGGAGTGGATGATTCTCGACGTGATCCCGGTCCTTCCGCCGGAGTTGCGCCCGCTCGTTCCGCTGGACGGCGGCCGCTTCGCCACGAGCGATCTCAACGATCTGTATCGTCGCGTAATCAACCGCAACAACCGCTTGAAGAAACTCATGGAGCTCCGCGCGCCCGATGTAATCGTGCGCAACGAAAAACGCATGCTTCAGGAAGCGGTTGACGCTCTATTCGACAATGGCCGCCGTGGCCGTGTTCTGCGCGGCACCAACAACCGTCCGCTCAAATCCTTGTCGGATACCCTCAAGGGCAAGCAGGGCCGCTTCCGCCAGAACCTTCTCGGTAAGCGCGTCGATTACTCCGGCCGTTCCGTCATCGTCGTCGGCCCCGAACTGAAGCTTCACCAGTGCGGTTTGCCAAAGAAGATGGCGCTCGAGCTTTTCAAGCCCTTCATCTATCACAAGCTCGAAGCGCAAGGTCACTGCACCACCATCAAGCAAGCCAAGGAAATGGTCGAGCAGCAGGACCCGGTCGTCTGGGACATTCTTGAAGACGTAATTCGCGAACATCCCGTGATGCTCAACCGCGCTCCAACACTTCACCGGCTCGGCATTCAGGCCTTCGAGCCCGTGCTCGTTGAAGGTAAAGCCATCCGCATCCATCCGCTCGTGTGCACCGCGTTCAACGCGGACTTTGACGGCGACCAGATGGCCGTGCACATCCCGCTCTCACCGGAATCTCAGGTGGAAGCTTCTGTGCTCATGCTCAGCTCGCGCAACATTCTTTCGCCNGCGCATGGCTTGCCNCTCGCCGTGCCGTCGCAAGACATGGTGCTGGGTATCTATTACCTCACCAAGTCCAAGCCCGGGGCCAAGGGTGAAGGTCGCGTATTCGGCGCTACCGATGAAGTGATCCTCGCGCTCGAAGCTGGCGAAGTGGAATTGCTCACCCCGGTCCGCCTGCGTTACACCGGTGAAGTGATCGACTTGACCACTGCTTATGACGATCAGGACGTGCCCCACACCGTGCCCGTCAAGATGGAGCGTCAGTTCATCCAGACCACCGTCGGTCGCGTCATTTTCAACTCCCACTTGCCGGAGAAATTTCCGTACGTAAACGGCTTGCTCAAGAAAAAGGGCGTGCAGCAGTTGGTGTACTACGCCTACCTTCGTTTCGGGTTGGAAGACACCGTCATCCTGCTCGATCACTTGAAGGAATTGGGCTTCCATTACGCCACCAAGTCCGGCATCTCCATCGGCATCGACGACATGCTCATTCCCAGCAATAAATACAGTCTCGTCGAAAACGCCGAGAAGGAAGTCGTCAAGGTGCAGCAGCAATACCTCGACGGCGCCATCACTAACGGCGAGCGCTACAACAAAGTCATCGCCATCTGGGGAGACGTCACCGAAAAAGTTGCCGACGAATTGTTCAAGGCCCTTGAGAATCAGGACAAGGAAGGCAACATCAACCCCGTTTACGTTATGGCGGACTCTGGAGCCCGCGGTTCGAAACAGCAAATTCGCCAGCTTTCCGGCATGCGCGGCTTGATGGCCAAGCCTTCCGGCGAAGTTATCGAATCACCGATCACTTCGAACTTCCGCGAAGGTTTGAACGTTTTGCAGTACTTCATCTCCACTCACGGCGCGCGTAAGGGACTCGCTGACACGGCGCTCAAGACCGCCGACTCCGGTTACCTCACTCGCCGCTTGGTTGACGTCGCGCAAGACGTGATCATCAACGAGCGCGATTGCGGCACCACCGACGGCATCTTCGTCGAGCCCATCATCGAAGCCGGCGTCGAAGTCGAGCCGTTGCGCGACCGCATCGTTGGCCGCGTTTCTCTCGACAAGATCAAGGACTTCGAGGGCAGCGTAATCGTTGAAGTGAACCAGGAAATCACCGAAGAGCTCGCCAACTCTGTGCAAGGCGCGGGTATCGAGCGGGTGCGCATCCGTTCCGTGCTGACTTGCGAATCGCGTCGTGGGGTCTGCGCTCTATGTTACGGGCGTAACCTGGCCACCGGCCGCATGGTGGAACTCGGAGAAGCTGTCGGCGTCATTGCCGCACAGTCCATCGGAGAACCCGGCACGCAGCTCACCATGCGTACTTTCCACATCGGCGGAACTGCTACCCGCGTATCCGAGCGTTCCACTCTTGAAGCGCGCAACAATGGCAGCGTCAAGTTCGTGGACCTCAAGTACGTCGAAGGCCGCGGCGGCACTTCCATCGCCATGAATCGTTCTGGCTTGATCGCCATCGTGGACGAAAAGGGCCGCGAAAAAGAACGCTACCACGTGGTCTACGGCGCGCGTTTGCGCGTTGTCGACGGCGAACAAGTCGTCCACGGACAGATTCTCGCCGAGTGGGATCCGTTCACCTTCTCGATTCTTACCGAGACGGCCGGCTCCATTAAATTCGACGATCTGCGTCCCGGCTTGACCATCGAAGAACAAGTCGATGAAGTCACCGGTCTTTCTCAGGACGTGGTTACGCTACCTCCGGGCGACGAAAAGCATCAGCCCGCAATTCTTGTCCGCGATTCTTCGGGCAAGGTTCGCAAGAAGTACCTCATGCCTTCCCGAGCCCACTTGATGGTCAAGGATGGCGACGAAGTGCAGGCTGGTGACGTGCTCGCGAAGATTCCGCGTGAAACCACCAAGACCAAGGACATCACCGGCGGTCTCCCGCGCGTCGTGGAACTTTTCGAAACCCGCAAGCCAAAAGACCCTGCTGTCATCAGCGAAATCGACGGCATCGTCAAGTACGGCGATATCGCCAAGGGCATGCGCAAAGTTCTTGTCGAATCCGAAGACGGTAAAACCACCAAGGAATATTCCATTCCTCGTGGTATTCACATCAACGTTCAGGAAGGCGACCACGTCAAAGCCGGCGAGGCTTTGATCGACGGTCCTCTCAACCTGCATGACTTGCTCGCGGTTCTCGGCGAAAAGTTCACGCAGTCTTATCTCGTGAACGCCATTCAGGAGGTCTACCGCCTCCAGGGTGTGAACATCAACGATAAGCACATCGAAACCATTTCCCGCCAGATGATGCGTTGGGTAAAGGTCGAAGATGTGGGAGACACGACGTTCCTGCTCGAAGAGCAGGTGGACAAGTTCCGCTTCCGCGAAGAGAACGATCGCATCATTGCTGAAGGTGGGCGCCCAGCAACCGGCCGTCCGCTGCTCCTGGGTATCACCAAGGCTTCGCTGTCGACCGATTCCTTTATCTCGGCCGCGAGCTTCCAGGAAACCACTCGCGTCCTCACCGAGGCTGCGGTGGCAGGCAAGGTCGATTACCTCCGCGGGCTCAAGGAAAACGTCATCATGGGCCGGCTCATTCCCGCCGGTACCGGTCTGGAGCACTACCGCAGCATTCAATTGCTGACGGAAATGCCGCCACCGGCGCCCATGGACGAAATTCCTGAAGCCGCCGAACTTACACCGGAGGAAGCCGCGGCGCTCGATTTCCTGCAAAAGGACACCGAAGCCGACGCTGCAACCGAAGGGTAAAATCACTTATATCTAGGAAATTCAGGGCGCCCTCGCTTAAAACGCGGGCGCCCTTTTTTCTTATGCTGGGCTTACTTTGCGGTACTTTTAGGTACCTTCAGGAACCTGGCTTCACTGCTTCCATTGAAGAAGCGTGGAGAGGATGTCTACAATCGAATTAGTACGTGTGCGAACCCGGGTGGATGAGGGCTGAGCCTTCCAAGTCATGCCAGATAGCCAAAATAAAGACCAGAGTGTTATCAACGCGTCCTCACCGGTGAGCGCGAAGGCTCCCGTTTCGTCGCGTTTGGCGCAGTTTGAGAAACGCCAAAAAGAATTGTGGCGCGTCACTTTCCTGATCCTCCTGGTCCTCGCCACGGTATTCGCCGCCACCTCTTGGAATACGCTGCGCTCGCTCACGCACCGTTACGAAGCCCTTCCCATCGGGCTGGTTATCTTGGTCGTTTTATTCGGCATGCACATCTGGAAGCGCTCGCAGGAAATTTCCGAGCTACGTGGTTTAGTGCAGGGCATCGAGCAGCGCGACGCAGAACCCGCCAGCGAAAAACAGTTTGATCAATTGTTTGAGAGGATCACCCGTTCCCAACAGGGTTATCGCGATCTCATCGACTCCTTTGATGACGTTTTGATTGCGCTGACTCTGGACGGTGAAATCCGCGCCGTCAATCGTAGATTTGCGGAACTGGTTGGCGCTTCCTACCAGGACATCGTGGGCAAACCTCTCTCTGAATTCGTTCAGGAAGCCGCTGGTGATGGCCATGGCCTCGTCAAGCGCGCCATGCCGAAATTCCTGGAACGCCGCACGTGGTCCGGCGTGGTGAACGCGCATGTGAAAAATCAACCGGGTATTTTTTATTTCGACTGCGTCGCTAACGCTATGTTGCGCGACGACATGGTTCACGGGATTACCGTGTTTGCTCGCGATGTCAGCGCTCTGCGCAGAAACGAAGCGCGTTTCACGGAACTCTTTGAAACCTTGCAAGAGGGCATCTACATCATCAATCTGAATGGCGATATCCTCGACGCAAATCCCGCGTTAGTCCGCATGCTCGGTTATGACTCCAAAGAAGAGCTCCTCACCCGCCGCGTCCCGGATATATTTCATGATCGGGTGGGACGCAAGAGTCTGAAAGACGAAGTCGAGCGCCAGCCTATCTTGCAAGGCCGGGAAATCACCCTAACGCGCAAAGACGGCACATCGCTCATCTGCCTGAACACTGCGGCCGCAGTGCGTGATAGCGCTGGAACAGTGATCCGTTATCAAGGCGCGCTCATGGATGTCACTGCCAGCCGGGTCATGGAGCGCCGCCTCCATCAGCAGCAGGAATTTGCACGCCGTTTGATCGACAGTTTTCCGGACTTGATCTTTGTGCTGGATAACGCCGCCAGTTACACCTTCGTCAGTCCACGTGTCGTGGAAGTATTGGGCTTTGAGCCGGAAGAAATCCGCGAGACGGAGCTCGGCGCGCGCACCCATCCTGAAGATCGAGGCGCCTTGCGTGCCATGTACGACAAAATCCTTGCCGGCCGCGAAACATTTGCCTCTGTGGAAGCGCGCGTGCGCAACAAGAAAGGCGACTGGCGCCGCCTGCGTTTCCATTTCAGCCCGCTTTTCGATGAAATGGACAAGATCGATGGCGTGATTATTTCCGGCCGCGATGTTACCGACCTGAAGCGTCTCGAGGAACAATTGATCCAGGCTGAAAAACTCGCTGCCATGGGTCAGATGCTCGCCGGCGTGGCCCACGAATTAAACAATCCGCTTACCGCCATCCTTGGTGTTACCGAGTTACTTCGCGAACGCTCCGGCGCCGATGAGACTATGCTGCGCCAGTTGGAATTGACTCATCGCCAAGCCCGGCGCGCCGCGCGCATTGTCCAGAATTTGTTGGAATTTTCCCGGCCGGCTTCGCCTCAAAAAAAGCCGCTGGACGTCAATGTGCTCATCGAGCGCACCCTCCAACTGCAGGAGCACTCGCTCCGGCGCAATCAGATCGAAGTTCATTTTCAGCCGCAACCCGGTTTGCCTGCGGTCATGGGTGACGGCAACCAGTTGATCCAGGTGTTGCTGAATCTCGTTACCAACGCCGAACAGGCCATCCGTGAAGTTCGCGATGCCGGGCAAATTCACATCTGCATGGCCCTGCGCACCGGCCGCATTGCCGTTACCGTCCAGGATGACGGCGTGGGGATTCGTCCTGAAGCATTGCCGCGGATTTTCGATCCCTTCTACACCACCAAGAGACCAGGCGGAGGCACTGGCCTGGGCTTAAGCATTTGCATGTCGATCATTCGGGAACACGGCGGCAATCTGGACGCCAAGGCGCTGCCCACGGGTGGCTCGATATTCACGCTTGATCTTCCGATCGTCGGGGAGCCCGGCTCAGTGGCGGCCGAAGTCGCGCCACCCGGGGTCTCTGCGAAGTCGCTTTCTAGTCCTTCGGACGTTCAGGGCCGCGCCGTGCTGGTCATCGATGATGAGGAAAGTATCCGCATGCTTCTGCAAGAAGGTTTATCCGCTTTCGGTTTGCACGTGGATTGTGCGGGCGATGCCGAAGCTGCTGCTGCCTTGGTGGCCGCGCGATCTTATGACGTGCTGCTCTGCGATTTAAATCTTTCCGGTGCCGACGGTGCCAAAGTTAGCGGCCGCGACGTCGTCGATCAAGTGCTGGCTGCGGCGGGTCCGGAGAAGTCCTCCATCATTTTCATGACGGGAGACTTGGTTGAAGCAGCTACGTCCGCGGCAGGCTCGAGCGAGTCTCGTATGCTCCAAAAACCTTTCAGGATTTCAGATGTTTTAACAGTGGTGCAGGAAGCTTGTGCCGCGCGAGGTTTCGAGAACGTAAACGTAAAGAATTAGCCTGCGATCCTCAAAGCTCAGCGGCAATTCTCAGAACAGATCCGAAGAGAACCTGTCTGGTCCCCGTCGCTAGCGCCCCGGCGTCGCGTCTACTCCAAAATCCCATACAAAAATATTCATCCCATCGGGCAATATTTCCGCCAGCGCATACTCTCCGGGTGGCAGGGGTTCGCTCAGCGTGAAACGATAAACGTTTTTCGCCATCTCCCACCGTTGTATGGAAATGGTATTCATTTCCGATGAGATCTCCTGCCCTAACAGACTTTTGATAGCCCTCAGCCGCCTCTTACCGCCTTTTACCGTGGCACGCACCAATTGCACCTCCGGGCCATCAATGCCAGGGCGGCTGCTTTGTGCGATGGAAGTTGGATTATCAGGATCGGGCGCTACTTCGCGCAAATAAAATTCCGGCGGCCCGGTGGCGATCGATACTCGGATCTTGGAAGCCGCGCCGGGAATTTCGACGTTACGCTTGCCAGGAATGAGCGGTACTGGAGAAATTACCTGCGCCACCGCGCGTTTCTTGTCGGTCCTTGTTTGTGCTCCCACTTGTTCCAACGGAGTAACCGTCTTTCCCGTTACGGCGAACATACCTTCACCATTGGGCAGAAAAACTCCCTGGCCCACCGGCAGGCTCGCGTCCACATCGACGACGGAGACCAGCTGCCGCGCCTGCTCTTGAGCCTGGATCCTTTTTACCAGTGCTGCATCGGCTTTTTCGTCTGCGATTCGCGCCTTTTCCGTGGCGTCCCAGTCCACCATGGCGGCCGGAATCTCTTCCCAGTCGCCCCTTTCGACGCTGAAATACCTTACGCGCTCTCCATTTCGTTCGTAGCTGCGAACCAGCTGAAAACTGCCGTCCTTCAGTATCAATTTCTTGCCGTGAGATGATCGCGCTTGCGCCGGGTTCGCTTTCGACGTACCAGATTTACCTGAGGCGCCGGTAGCACCCCCCGCGCCTTGGCCATAACTGTTTGTAACTGGAACCATTGCGGTCCCGGCCATGAAAAACAACAAGGCCAGTCTGGTTGTTCGTGCCGTGTGCATGGAGTTCCGAGGGTGCGATGCGCCTTGGGCAGTAACGGTTTGCCCTACCGGCAGCATAACGCGTGAACTTTCCGCTGACAACTTCCGGTGAACCCCAAAAGTGACTGGCACGTGCATAAAAAAAAGGCTCCCGACAAAGCCGGGAGCCAGAAGTCCGCAAAAGTTTACCGCTTATTGTTCCCTAGTGCGTGCACTTCGGAAATAAAGTTACCAGCACCATCAAGTCCGAGAGCGTGAACAGCCATTGGTCCGCAGTCATGCTGGCGGCTTCCGCGGCGCGCGCGATGAAGCCCAGATGACGGCTTTTTGCGAAATTATGCAGATGATCCACGCAAATACCCGTTAGCGTGGCGACTTCTGAATCGGTGAAAATTTTCTGACTCGATTTTACGGTAACCATGGGGTCCTCGATCTCTCCGTCGAGTTGCTCCGACTACTAAGATGCTGGAAGCATCGTATCGGCTGCATGAAATTCAGAGCAATAGTCGTTCCGTTCTATGGACGGAAAACTACTGGCTGGTACTTTCGTCAAATTAGCAGTCAATTCGCCTGCTTTTCGCACTGTTTCGCCCCCAAATCGAGCGTTTGCAAATTGAATTATGAAAATCCGGCGCGTAAAAATGTCCCTATTTTGCAAAGTCGCTACAGTTTTCGGTACCACAAATTCCCTCGGTGGAAAGTTAAGCGTTAATCTCTACAGTCTTTTACTGGCTTTTTTACGCAGTTTTAACAGAATCGCAGATTTCTTGACGCTATGAAGTAAAAATCCAACCTTCCGAGATGACGCCGTGTCATCATTTCGACAGTGGTGCCGAGAAGTCGTCAAAACAAATTGCGGGACACAAATAATTTCTCAAGGAAGCGCCAGGTTGGAGGCGCGCGGTACAGTCATAATGAGTAACCGCTACAATCAGGCCTGTCGACTTCATCCGGAAGAGAGAAACTAAACGCTGGCACCACCAGCTTGCTCAAACGCATACGCGAGTTGCAGCATTCTCGCCTCGGCGAACGGCGCGCCAAAGATCTGTAGTCCTACGGGAAGTTTCCCGCAGACCTTCCCACACGGAACCGAGATGCCTGGCACCCCGGCCAAAGATCCAGTAACTGTATATATATCAGCAAGATACATCTGTAGCGGATCTTGCGAGCGTTCCCCTATCCGAAACGCAGGCACCGGCGAAGTGGGCGTCACGATGGCATCCACCTTCTCATATGCATCTCTGAAATCTTTCGCGATCAAGGCTCTTACTTTTTGCCCTTTCAAATAGTAGGCGTCGTAATATCCCGCCGATAATACATAAGTTCCCAGCACAATCCGGCGTTTTACCTCATCGCCGAATCCCGCTCCACGAGTTTTTCGATACATTGCAAGCAAAGAATCGCTGTCCACGCGCAATCCAAATCGCACGCCGTCATAACGCGCCAGGTTGGAGCTCGCTTCCGCGGTAGCGATGATGTAGTACGTAGCGATAGCGTAATCAGTGTGCGGCATGCGGATGTCCACCAGCTCGCATCCGAGTTTTCTGTAAATCTCCAGGCCCGCTTCAATTTTTTGCCGTACCGCCGGGTCCATGCCTTCTCCGAAATATTCCTTGGGAACCCCCAGGCGCAATCCCTTTACGGGTTTCGTTATCTCCTTTTGGTAATCAGGGACGGCCGCCGTCGTCGAAGTTGCGTCGTGGGGATCTCGGCCCGCGATAACGCCCAGCACTGCAGCAACATCTTTAACATTCGTCGCGAAAGGGCCGATGCGGTCCAACGAAGATGCGAACGCAATCAATCCGTAGCGCGACACCCGCCCGTAACTGCCCATCACGGCCGGTACCCCGCAAAAAGAGCCCGGTTGGCGTATTGACCCGCCCGTATCCGTGCCTAGCGCGGCTACCGCCAGTCCAGCCGCAACCGCCGCCGCTGAGCCCCCGCTAGATCCTCCCGGCACACGGTCCGTGGAGGCAGGATTCTTGACCGGCCCATAGGCTGAGTTTTCATTGGAGCTGCCCATCGCAAACTCATCGCAATTGGTTTTGCCCAGGATTATCGCACCCGCCGCATCCAGCCTTTCGATGGCTGTAGCGTCATATGGCGGCACGTAATTTTTCAATATTCTGGATCCGCATGTCGTGACGATTCCGCGTGTGCTGATCACATCCTTCACGGCAATGGGCACGCCAGCCATGGCGGGCAATGGCTTGCCTGCCGCGATCAACGCATCGATTCTGTCTGCTTGCTTGCGGGCACGCTCGGGGGAAAGCGCCAGGAAAGCGTTTAATTCCGGGTTACGCGCCTCGATGCGCTTATAAAATTCGGTAGCAAGTTCGCGGGCGGAAATCTTTTTCTCGGTCAGCGCCGTTCGAACCCCATCGATTGTCCACGCGGTCGTCAAAGTTAGAGCTCTTCTTTCGCGGAATTTTTAAACGAATGAATTGTGAGTCCCCAGCTAACCAAGGTATATAGACTCACTGCTCCCATGCCCTAGCGTTCAATTACCTTGGGCACGCGGAAATAAGGCGGTTCCGCATCGGGCGCCTGGCGAAGAACATCTTCCGCCACAGCGCTGGGCACTACCAGATCTTCGCGCATGGTGGCATCCGCGGCCTGGTCGTCGGCCAACACCTGGGCCATGGGCTCCACACCCGAGGTATCCAACTCGTTTAATTTGCCGATGTAATCGAGAATCTCGTCGATTTGGCGCCGGTACTTTTCCAGTTCGTCTTCGCTTAAGTCCAGGTAGGCAAGTTCCGCCACACGCACCACATCTTCGCGGGTAATTTTCACTGGATTCCTCAGCGCCCCGCGGGAGCGGCTTCCACTGCCTTGCGCGGGTATTTTTTCTGAATGTAGTTATCCACCAGGGCCTGAAACGCTACTGCCAGTTCCGCGTAAGTGCCTTCGAGCGTCACATCTTTTTTCCCATCGATGTAGACCGGGCAGCGCGGCGCTTCGCCCGTTCCCGGCAAGCTAATACCAATGTTCGCGGCTTTCGACTCACCGGGCCCATTTACGATGCAGCCCATCACTGCCAGCGTCAATTCCTCCACGCCGTCATATTGCGTCTTCCAGATGGGCATCGTATTCCGAATGTAGTCTTGAACGCTCTCCGCCAGCTCCTGAAACGTTGTGCTGGTAGTCCGCCCGCATCCCGGGCACGCCGTAACACTCGGAGAAAACGATCGCAGCCCCAGCGACTGCAAGAGTTCGCAAGCTGCGTACACTTCTTCGCGGCGGTCGCCGCCTGGACGCGGCGTTAGAGAAACGCGAATCGTATCCCCGATGCCGTCGTACAGCAGCACACCCAGCGAAGCAGCGGACCACACTAGGCCCTTGGTGCCCATACCCGCTTCCGTCAAACCCAGATGCAGCGGCTGATCTGTCTTCGCGCTCAAGTCGCGGTAAACGATAATGAGGTCCCGTGGCCGCGAAGTTTTGCAGGAAATGATGATCTGATCGTTCCGCAATCCCGATTCCAGCGCCAACTCCGTTGATTGCAGCGCGGACAGCACCATGCATTCATTAATGATTTGTTCGGATTCTTTGCCCAGATTCAGGTCGGTATTCTCCTGCATTTTCTGCATGACCAGTTCTTGATTCAGCGAGCCGCCATTCACGCCGATGCGCACCGGCTTGCCATGATCCCGCGCCACTTTGCAGATGGTGGAGAATTGCTCATCCCGCCGTTGGCCCGCGCCCACATTGCCGGGATTGATGCGATATTTGTCCAGAGCTGCCGCGCATTCGGGNTATTTCGTCAGCAATACGTGCCCGTTGTAGTGAAAATCCCCGATAATCGGGACGGCGCAACCGGCTTCCAACAGGCGNTTCTTGATGAGCGGCACCGCCGCGGCCGCTTCCGGCACATTGACGGTCCAGCGCACAATCTCCGAACCCGCCTCAGCCAGCTCGACGGTCTGGCGAAATGTGGACTCAACGTCCGCGGTGTCCGTGTTGGTCATGGACTGCACCACGACAGGCGCACCACCGCCTACGCGCACATGCCCGACCTTCACGGCATAAGTCTTGCGCCGCGGATGCTTGCTTACGTTGGCCTCAAACCCGTCTATCTGCGTAAACATTCTCTACAATTCTAACGTGATTCACCCCTGGCAGGAAATGCCGCGCAGCCGTGTCTGTGCGGTTAAGAAGCGAGCCGTAAAATTGGCTCAATTCCTCCGGCTAGTGCCCCGGACTCTTTGCATCGGAAGGTAATTTTTCAAATTCCTGGTTCATCCATGCGACAAAGCCATCGACCGCCTGAGGACGCCCAAGAAAATTCTTCACCAATTCGTTAGCCGGCATGGAGCCGGTCTTTTCCAGCACGGTGGTTCGGTAACGCCGAGCTATCGCGGGAGCCAATAAGTCGTTGTGGTCGAACTTGCTCAAAAAGTCCTCGGCAATCACGTGGTCCCACAAGTAGGTGTAATAAATAGACGAATACCCTCCCAGGTGCGTGAAGGATGCGATCCCATGATTACCTTCTACGACTTGGTAAGGTAGGAATCGCTTAACGTTATCCGCCATCTCGCGCTCTAGCTTGGCTGAATCAGGTGTCGAGTTATGCAGATCGAAGGACACATTTGTGTATACCAGTTGGTAGCGAGTCTGAAGCCCGCGGCCAAAGGCATCGGCCAGATTTGCACGCCGAACTAGATCAGCAGGAATCGGCTGACCATGTTGAGGATCGTGCGCGAAGATGGCGAGTACCTTCGGATCATGCATCCACTCCTCAAGCATCATCGACGGAGCTTCGCCAAAATCAGCTTCAAGATTGTTGCCATATCCTGCCCACTTCTGCTGTCCTTGAAAAATCCAGTGCATCAGATGTCCGAATTCGTGAAAGAACGCGGATACGTCGCCATATTCCATAAAGCCGGGGTCGCCCGATTTCCCACCCGGAAAATTACAAATTAAAGCAACCTCGGGCAGCTGCTTCCCTCGCTTACCATCGAGCACCGGATCAGAACTGAACCACTGATCTTTTCCAGGCCGAGGATGCATATCTAGATAGATGCGGCCCAACTGTTGTTTCCCGTCAAAAACGTCAAAGGTGCTCACCGAAGGGTCCCAGATCACAGCATCCTGGACGGGCCGAAAGCTAACGCTGAACAATCGGGATGCGACATCCAGAAGCCCCTGTTGCACTCGGTCGTACGGGAAATACTGCCGTGCCGCCTGAGAATCAAAGTCAAAGTTAGCTCTGCGAAACTGCTCGAGATAATACTGCCCATCCGCACTGGAGATATTCACAAGTGAAGGACGCTCTTTGCGCGCCAGCGTCAACAACATCTGGTATTCACGCTCGGCGACCGGGCGCGACGCAGCGTCGATCTGGTCTATAAAATGGCTTATTGTTTGAGAATTGAGCACCATCTTGTCTGCTGCGGTCATATCCGACCAGCTCTTGTAGCCGACGACTTTCGCGAGTTCCTCACGCCTCTTCAGCAAATCGGCGAGCACACTCATGTTCTGGGGATAAGCACGGCCGTTATAGGCAAGGTACATGCGGCGGCGCAAGTCAGCATCCTTGGCAAACTTGAGAACCGGAGTTACATCGGGTGAATCGCTTGTCAGAGTGATGCTGCGGTCTGCCGCCGGCTTGTGGAGGCTGAGGTAGTCCTGCGGTAGGCCGTCAAGTTCCGCCGGATTCTTGACCACCAAGGTTAGCCGGGAGTCCTGGACGTTTCGCTGAAATTGGGTGACCAGCTTGGTGATGTCGTCGTTGAGGGTCTGGATCCTTGCGCGAGTTGCTTGGTCTTTGTCCACTCCCGCAAGCCGGAATTCGAGCAGTATGCGCTTGACATAGTATTGCGTAGCAGAATCCGCCATGGATACATCAAGATCTGATAACGCGTTGAAAACAGCTTGATTGAGGGAAAGAGCCGTAGCGAGCGCACTGACTTTCTGCACCATAGCTTGCGCACGATCGCGCACACTGGCTTCCGGGCTGGCGATCTGCATGACGCCAGACTGGGCGTTAGCAGTGTCCAGTTTCTCGATAGCGTCGTCATAAGGCGCAAGAGTATTTTCGATCGTGCGTGGCCCCTTAACTGCCAGCACTTGGTCGATAGACTTCTGAGCGAGGTCAAGTTGCTCAGTGACCCGCTTCTCAAAAATGCTTGGATCTAAAGGCTTATCCCAGAGATGGGGACCGTACGCGGCAGATTGGGCAAAAGCAATCTGCCCCCACCCTGCGCAAAGAAGAATCACGCTCGCAATATCCAGGCGGACACGAAAGTTGCGTATCATCGCTAGTTCTCCCCGCGCTTCGCGCGCAAACCATTGCGATTCAATTCCAGCGGCGAAGCGGTCTAGTTATCGGCGGCCAGCGGAGGATACCTCTAACTTACTGTTTTCGAAAGATGCTTTGGCGACCTAGCCAATCGGGCCAATCTCCCCACCGTCACATCCCTGTTATAAGATCCTGTCGTAGGCGCCACGAGCGGCATTGGGAATTTTTACGGCCTTACCGCGATTCGCGCGCGCTAACCGAGGAGAGATAGTCATGATCTTAATCACAGGAGCATCCGGCAACGCTGGAGGCGCAGTCCTGCGTGAGGTTTTAAAGAGTGGCAACGGCGTGCGCGCCATGGTTCGCTCTAAGGAAGAGGGCGCCAAATTGTCGCAAGGTGCCACCGCCGCCATCGCCGACTTTGCAGACAAGCAATCACTGCGGCGAGCTCTCGAGGGCGTCGACACCGTCTATCTTGTTTGCTCACCGGTGCAAGAACTGGTCGAACTGGAAAGCAACATGATCGATGCTTGCCGTGAAGCCGGCGTCAAACACATTGTTCTAAACTCCGCGCTCGGAGCCGGAGACTTCTCAAAGTCGTTCCCCAGCTGGCACCGCAAAGTGGAAGATAAACTCAAGGGGTCAGGGATGGGCTACACGATTCTGCGGCCCAACGGTTTTATGCAGAATCTCATCGCTTATTTTGCTGCCTCCATTCGCGCTCAAGGTGCGTTTTATCAATCCGCAGGAGATGCAAAAATCAGCCACCTCGACCTGCGCGACATTGCCGCAGCTGCCGCCAGGATACTTCGCTCCCCGGTCCAGCACGCCGGGAAAATATATGAACTAAATGGNCCGGAGGCGCTCTCCTACGCGGAAGTCGCCGAAAAAATTTCCAAGGCTACGGGTCGCAAGGTGCAGTANGTCGACATCCCTCCCGACGCCCAGCGCAAAGCGCTTTCAGATATGGGCATGCCGGACTTCATGATCACCGCCCTGCTTGAATTGCAGGAATACTACGCGTCCGGCAAAGCATCAAAAGTTGATGGCACGCTTGAATCGCTCCTCGATCGCGCGCCAACAAAAATGGATGACTTCCTGAAAGAATCTGCAGACCAATTTCGTGAACAGGCTGCCAAAGCATGAACTTAGGGAGTTGTGCGATTCACGTTGCGCTTCCTTGCGATTTACAAACTTCCGCGTAGGCCTAGCGCGTCAGCATTTTCCCGCAAAGCCGCGATACAAAACTGCACATGTTCTTCCAGGGGCACTCCCAATTCTTCGGCGCCTTTGCGAACATCTTCGCGGTTAATGCCCTTGGCGAAGGCCTTATCTTTCAGCCTCCTTTTCACTGAATCGACTTCCAGATCCAGAATGCTTTTGGAAGGTCTTACGTACGAGCATGCGGTGAGAAATCCAGCCAGTTCGTCGCAGGCAAAAAGTGTGTGCTCCAACTGAGATTCGCGCGGCACATTTGTGTAGTCCGCATGGGAAAGAATCGCGCGCACCATTTCGTCCGGATACCCGAGCTCGCGCAGGATTTTTGCGCCTGCGGCGGGATGCTCTTTGTCCGCGGCGTGATCATTGTTGGGCCAACGCTCGTAATCGAAATCGTGCACCAGCGCGGTAATCCCCCACAGATCTTCGTCCGCGCCGAATTTGCGCGCATACGCGCGAACGCACGCTTCCACCGCGAGCATGTGTTTGCGCAGACTTTCAGAACTCGTATATTCGCAAAGCAATTTCCAGGCATCCTCACGCTTTGGCATGCGCACCTCTCTTGAAAGCTCAACAGCATACAGAAAAATGTCAGCGTTCGCTCGCGCCAGTATTTTCTCGGCGTAGAAAAATCGCGGTGTCAATTTCGTACTGAATTTCTCCGCACAAAAATCGATCACCTCTTGCTGAACGCAACGCTGCGCGCTCAAAAATACCTCATGCATTAGGTACCTGTCCCTTGGTACAGGGCGAACATGTAGCGTAGTGCCTAGAAAAAAAATAAAAAAAACTAAAAATACTCTTGACACCAACGGCCTCCCGGGAGAAACTCCCTCTCGCGCCAGTTACTGTCTTCCCCCCTTAGAACGTTCCAGCGTTCTCATCCCATCCGCACGCCGGAAAATCCGTCAGCAAGGAGTGCCGGTGTCTTCACAAATTGATAAAGAAACTATGAATTCGTTGGATTCTTTCGAGATGGACAGGGAAGTCATTCGTTGCAAGACCTGTGGTCTCGTGCAATACCGGACGCGCACCGGTAACTGCCGCCGTTGTGTACGGGCCCTGCCGCAGCGTCTGGAGTTTCTAATTCCTCCAGCTGCTCCCGTGGAGGAAGCAGCACCCGAAGTGGCGTCCGACCGATTCATTAACCAGGAGACCGTTGAAAACATCGGCCAGCGCATTCGCCAGTTGCGCGAATCGCGTGCGATGACCCAGAGCCAGCTCCAATCGCGCTCCAAGGTCTCGCGCTCTTATTTGTCGCGCATTGAGAGCGGTCAGATGACTCCCAGCCTCGGCACTCTGGAGAAGATTTCCGAAGCGCTCAACGTCGGCTTGAACCGGTTTTTTATTCCGGAATCCGACGGCGAGGCGCTGCTGGAAGATCCTTTCATCCAGGGACTGCGTCCCTTTTTGCGCCAGTTGGATTGGGAGCAATGGCAATCCATTCTGAAGAGGCTCCAGGCCATCAGCGATCACGTTGCTGCGATTCCGGCCACGCTGCGCCCTATCGGTAATCCGGCGCGGCTGCCTCAGCAGCAAGCGTCGGCGAATGGGAACGGCAATGGGAACGGTAACGGTAACGGTCACATCGGGACCGGCCATTCGAATGGACATGCACTTACCCATGCACACGGCAATCCGCAGGGTTATCCAATGCGACGCCCGGGTGCACCGGTCTATCAGCGCTCGCTCGCCAAGATGTAAAACTGCCGCGGCACAATTTTTCTCNACGCGAAACGGGATAAACAAAAATGTTTATCCCGTTTTTCTTTTTTAACTCTTTATCTCGAGTGGCCTTTGAAGTTGGCCTTTGAAGTTGGCCCTTGAAGTTGGGTGGCCCATCCTTGGGATTTTTGCAGGGGTGGGGCTTTTTCTGAGCCTTTGAACTGGGACTTTGAAGTTGGTCTTTGAAGCACGCAGGTGTGGTGTGCGCAGGATTAGAGGCGAATTATTGCCGGACGACCGAAACTTTGGCGCTAGGAACTTCCAGACGCATGAGCCGGTGATTCGAATCGAGCAGCAGCAGCACTTCCAGATCGACTGTCGTTACGCGCAAGCCTTCATAGGATTTGCCATCTAGCGTTGTTGAGCCCGTAGCTTTCACCGTGATGGTCCCGGGGGTCAAATCTTGCGGGATAAGCACCGGAAACGTTTGTGTTCCGCGTTTCGACCAGTCATACAATTTCGCGAGCAGCGCGTACTGGTGATACAGATTGTTGTCCAGCACCGCAATCACCGGGGCGTTGAACGAAAGATCTTGTTCGAATGGGCGCGCTCCCTGCATCTCCAAAGTAATCTTCGCGACACCGTTGGAAAAAACCACGTGCGCTCCATTGGTTTTATCCGCGCGCGAAGTCCACTCGTAGCTGATTGGCGCGCCGTCTGGTTGCAACATTAATGTTCCGCTGACGCTGGTGGCGGCCTTGGTGCCCGGCACCTTCAGCTCAGTCGTGCCTTTCGCGAGCCAGTTGTTTCCCGTCTGCGTGAGCTCGAACTGCTCGCTCCCGATGGTTTCGCCGTTGAGCTGAATCACTAGTTTTCCTTTGTCGGGACTAAAAACTGGTGCGCCCGCAGCGACTCGCCCTTTCGTCAGCGCCAGCCCGGAAACAGCGCAGATCAACATCATCGCAATCGCCGGCAGCAAACGCATTTTTGCCGATGCTCTTTTCATCCGCACCTCATNCAAGTTCATCCTCACGATTACGGTTTCTCCACTACCAGGTGCTCTTCGCCCGCGCCGCCGCCAACGATGCCACGCCGCAGTATTTCCGCCACCACCGTGGCAGGTTCACCGGAACTATCCATTCGATAATCCGCTTGCTGGTACGACGGCAGCCGTTGCGCGTGCAGCATTCGAAAGCTCGATTCATCCCGAAACAACGGCCGCCCGGGCATGATCATGCAGCGCGCCAGCAATGTCTCTATCGGCGTGTCCAGCCATAGTACCGTCACACCTGCGGCGCGCAAAAATTCCGGGCATCCCGCTTGCGCATACGTACCACCACCCAGCGCGAGCACCGTGCCTTCCTTATGCTCTGACGCACGGCCAAGCGCGGCCCGCAGCTGGTCCGCCTCCATTTGCCGAAACGTTGTCTCGCCCAATCGTTCGAAGATTTCAGGAATGGACAGGCCCGCGGCCTCTTCAATGCGAGCATCGAGGTCTACGAATCGCCACGCAAGTTGACGGGCCAGTAGTGTCCCGACCGTAGTCTTGCCGGAGCCCATAAAGCCTGCAAGACATAAAATCTGTACGCGGGCGCGCGGCCCGCGCAAAGGCGGAGGCTGTGTCACGTTTGTGAGCCGAGAAAAACTAATCGCGCTTCAGAATGCGGATTGTACCACTGTAGGAGGAAAGTTCGACCTTGGCGAAACCCATGCCCACCGTGCCGAAAAGGCCCTTGGAAAATTTAGAGGCCATATGTTTTACGCCGTGGGAATCGGGCTTCAGATATTCCGCGGCTTGATTATCCACCGTGCCGGTCGCCGTTTGCGCGGTCAAATCGAAGGAATCGTTACCCGAGAAGCGTACTTCCACTAAACCTTTTCCGCTGCGCATGCTATACAGCCCGGTGTGTACGAAATCGCCGTCAAACAAAATATTGCCGGTCATGGTACGCAGCTTCACGTTATGCAACGTTGGTTGCAATACCTGGGCGCTGCCGCTGATGGAGCTGAATTCCAATTTTCCGGCGCATTGTGTGCAAACAAGCGAGCCACCGGTAGTGGTCACAATAATGTAACCGGAAACTTCCTTCAGATGTACGTCCCCNGCCACACTGTCGAGCGTCATGTCGCCAGTGACCTGCTCAACGTAGATTAATCCCGTCTGGGTTTTAAGCTGGAGTTCCGTTTCTTCGGGAACCGTCAACTGAAAGTCAGCTTCCATTTCCTTGGGGTTGGCGGTGAAATCGATAACGCTGGAGGTTACGTCGATGCGGTCGCCGGCTTGTTCTGTTTCCACGGCAATCTTGTCGGAGGCCTTTGTGCCGGTCACTACTACTTCCGAATTCTTCCAGGACTTCACTTCAATACGCCCGTTGCCAACATTGTGAATCACCACCACCGGCCGGCCCTTGACGCTAAAGTGTTTTTCCAGCCGCTGCGCGGCCGCCTCAGCAGGAGCGCAAGGCCACCACAGCACGCTTGCTCCGACTACCGGCAGAATCGTTCCTGTGAACACGCTTGATAGCTTCATTTCAGTTCAGGCTCCCTCCGCGATCCATCATCGCGGACAGTAATTGGGCTTTTTGTTGATACGCGTTGGTTAAATATTCGCGCGCCAGATCATCGGAAGGCACTTCCCTGACGCGGCGCTCGCAATCGGCAATGAACTCATCAACTTGTTCCAAATTTTGTCGCAGCGAATTATCCACCGCGGAAGTTTCGCCCGTACTTGCCAGCTGCATATTCGCGAGATCATGCTCCTGCTGGCTCAAAGTCGTGACCGTGGAAGCGTAAGGATCTTCCTGCACCTGCAGAGTCTGTTCGCGGGGCTTGCTGGTCAACAAAAATGCNACAAGGATCACCACCATCGCCACTGCTGCGGTAGCCCAACCGCGATTCCGGAATAGCTCCGCGAACGATTGCCACCACGGTGCTGCTTCCCGCTCTCTCGAAAATCCGCGAATAGTCCCTTCGTGTATTAATTCTGTCCGAATAGAAATCCAAATTTGCGCTGGAGGTTCAACCTCGGCGGGAAGTTGGTGGGCTACCGCTATGATGGCGGTCACGTCATCAAAAAAATGCTTACAGGCGGGGCATTCAGACAAGTGTTGGCGAGCAGCTGCAGAAAGCGGCGCCAAACCTTCTTGTTCAAAGAATACGTCTAGTTCCCTGCACTGCATTGCACATCACCCCGCGGAAAGGACACTGGATGGCTTTCCGCCCCGCTTCTTCAGCGCAATCGAGTACCTGAATTGCGCCCTATTCTAGCTCAATCCGCCTGTCCCGTCTGCGTTTTAGCAATCTGGCGTTCATTTCTGGCTTGCTCTCGTACTTCCTCTTGCAGCAAGTCACGCAAGCGGGTTCGAGCTTTGTGCAACTGCGACTTCGAATTGCCTACCGAGCAGCCCATGATGTCCGCAATCTCGTTATGCTCGTAGCCTTGCACGTCGTGCAGCACGAACACGGTACGGTATCCCGGGGGCAGTTTTTCAATCGAACGTTGCAGATTGACCCGGTCTACCGCGCCCGTTAGCAACAAGTCCGGCGCACCAATATCTTTTCTAGGCCCTCCGGTCTCTTCGTCTGGCTCCGTCGTTTCTTCCAGCGAAGCTACCGGCAGCGTCTTCTTCCGCAAGCGCATCAGCACGACGTTTACGGTCATGCGGTGCAACCAGGTAGAAAACGCCGATTCGCCTCGAAATGTCCCGATCTTGCGGAAAAGCTGCAGAAATGCTTCCTGCATCAGGTCTTCCGCATCGCTCGGATTACCCACCATCCGCAGGCACAGTGCATATACTCGGCGGCCATGGAGCCGGTACAAAAACTCAAAAGCCGCAGCATCTCCAGCCTGGGCCAGACGAATAGCGTCCGCCTCACTCATCGTCTTAGGCGACTGCGAACCTGTCGCTTGTTTTGGCGATTGTGAAACAGCTGAAGCGCTCGGATCGCGTGGTCTATTCCGGGCCAACGGTCCAACAGCGCATCCACACGTTCGGATGCACCGTATCCCTCCTAGAGTTGTCCTTGCAGTAGCCGGCATTGCTCTAAAGAACAAACACCCAGTGGCGGTTTTTGTTCTCCGAAGTGCTGCGACAGGATGCTGCCGGCGAGCAGGCTTGGCTATTTTCCCGCGCTGTTGGCTATACGTCCATGCCGTAAATCATGACTTGCCGCGACGCCACTCTCCTGCGTTGCGGCTCTCCATGCTCCGACTACAGATTTCTGGAAATTCGCCAGCTGATCGTCTGGCAAGGCGCGCAGGAATGATTTTAACAATACAATCGTCTCCCTAAGACAAGTATTCAGATCATAATGGGCGGCATCGATTGTTTTCCACAGTAGGATCGGGTCGGTGGATAAGCCCGTTCCCAACTCTTCCGCGCTCTCGCAATACTCTTTCCCGAGATTTTCTACCATTTCCAGTAGAGTGCCCAATTTATGGAGGAACTGAGTGCGCTGCGATAGCAATACTTTGCTCAGCAGCCCGCTCATGCGTGCCGACCGCTGCCCCCTTATGGTTTGAAAGTTTTGTGGGTCCAGCGGAGCGGCATTTGGTACGGTCCCGTAATGTTTGGCATGTTCGCTCAACACCCGAATCAAAGAGGCCAGCGACTCGCTCAGCCGCGCACACAGGCTCTGCGTTACACTCACCGCTTGGCAACACAGTATCAGCCGCCCTTCTTGACGTAATGCCAGAGCTTCGTTGAGAGAAACGCTGAGCATGCCGTACGAGGACTCCAACCTGCGCACGTATGCAGTAAAAACTATTAATTTTTCTTCCGGTAGGCGGGCACGCCAGTCGGCTTGCACAGATGCGCCACGACCTGAGAGGGGGCTCCCGGGGTCTCTCAAGCTAGTCTCCTGGGGACAGATTGGGGAGTATAACAAAGTCCACGAGCCCAGGCGTCTTTTATTAGGTCTCCTGACTCGGCGAGCTGCGGGCTCAGTTGCATGTCTTACACGGACGGAATTCGATACGCCATCATGGTTCCTTGCTCAACTCCGGCATTGGCCGCTATACTCGCCCTCCAACACCTGAAAGGATATTTCCCGTTTGCAATTTGAGCCCCGCGACCAGTTTGAGCAGCGCCAGAAAAAGCTCGAGCAGATTCAGCGACTTGGGTTTGACCCATTTCCTCGCGAATTTCGCTGGACCCACACCCCTGCCGACCTGGTTCACGCACATTCGCAATCGTCCGCTACCGAGCTAGAGGCCAATCGTCGCGACGTCCGTGTCGCGGGACGCATTGTTTCCCTGCGCCTGATGGGCAAAGCCGGTTTCGCCCATCTTCAAGGCGGCGGCGACCGCATCCAAATCTATGTGAAGAAAGATGTAGTAGGAGAAAAAGGCTTTGAGCTTTTTCACCTGTTAGACCTCGGCGATTCCATTGGCCTGCGTGGTCATTTGTTTCGAACCCGGACAAACGAGTTATCCATCTATGTGGAAGAGCTTTTCCTGCTTTCCAAGGCGCTCTTGCCCCTGCCCGAAAAATGGCATGGCTTGAGCGATGTCGAATTGCGTTATCGCCAGCGCTATCTCGATCTGATTGCCAATGTAGCCTCGCGCAAAGTCTTCACCACCCGAACTCGCATTATTCAGGAGCTGCGCAAATTCTTTGATGCCAGAGGATATATAGAAGTAGAAACTCCCATGATGCATCAGATCCCCGGGGGCGCTGCCGCTCGTCCGTTCGTCACACATCACAACACGCTGGACATGGACCTTTACCTGCGCATCGCCCCGGAGCTTTACCTGAAGAGGTTAACCGTTGGTGGTTTTGACCGTGTGTACGAGATCAATCGCAATTTTCGCAATGAAGGGATATCTACTCAGCACAATCCCGAATTCACAATGTTGGAATTTTACGAGGCTTACAGCAACTATCGCGATTTGATGGACCTCAACGAAAATCTTTTCGCCCTGCTGGCTAAAAACATCACCGGCTCTACGACTATAAAGTACGGGGAGCATGAACTCGATTTTGCAAAATTCGAGCGTCTTTCCATGCGCGAAGCCATTATCAAATATTGGCCCGCGGACCTGCAGCCCGCGCCGACGCTGCAAGAATTGTCGTCTGCCGATGGTCCTGCCGCCATCGGACAACGTTACAACGCCTGGGCGAAAGGTACTGCCGCCCCGTATGCTGCGGCAAAAGGAAATTTGACTGCCGGTGAATGGACCGGCCTGTTATTCGAAACCATTGCCGAAGACAAATTGATCCAGCCGACAATTCTTTACGATTTTCCCATCGACATTTCGCCGCTATCGAAACAGAAACTAGACGACCCCTCGTTGGTCGAGCGTTTTGAGATCTACGTCACCGGAATGGAAATCGCCAACGGCTTTTCGGAGTTAAACGATCCCGCGGAACAGGAGCGCCGTTTCCTGGCGCAAATTGCCGAAGGCGGCGAGGAATCTCCAAAGCGCCTGGATGTAGATTACATTCAGGCCCTTTGCTATGGCTTGCCGCCCACTGCGGGCGAAGGCATCGGCATCGACCGTCTGACCATGCTGCTGACCGATTCCAAGTCCATTCGCGACGTCATTTTATTTCCCTTATTGCGTCCGGAGCCATTGTCGCGCCCGGAACTTTCAGAATCTCAATCGCAAAAGCCAGCCGCGAATCCCAGCGAGAAAGCATAACCAGCGGGGCCTTCCATGCGCTTTGAATGGTTTGTAGCCCGGCGTTATCTGCGGTCACCTCACCGCCCTGCGGTGCTTCGTCTGGTCACTCTGTTTTCCATCATTGGCGTGGCCGCGGGCGTGGCTACTTTGGTCATTGCCCTGGCTATGAACACCGGCTTCCGCGAAACGCTCCAGGATCGCTTGCTCGGCGTAACCGCCCACATTTCGCTCACGCGTCCAGGTTCCGGCGGCATACGCGACTATGAATCGCTCGCCACCAAATTATCCGCCTTACCCGGTGTCCGCTCCGTCACCCCCGCGGTGTATCAAACCGTGCTTATGTCTTTCGCCGGCCAATCCAGGGGTGTAGTCACCAAAGGCATCGACCCCGAACGAGAACGTCGCGCCGACGAAGCACTGCAGCGCATCATTGCCGGCCAACTCGATTTCTCTCCGGACCAGAATGGCATCGGCGCGCTTCTCGTCGGAAAACAGCTCGCCGATGAGTGGAAGCTTTCACCTGGCGATTACGTGACGCTAATGAGCCCTCAGGGTCGCTTGACGCCGTTTGGATTGCTACCACGTTCGCGAAGATTTCGCATTGCCGGCGTTTTCGATTCCGGCTTTTACGATTACGACCAGAATTGGTGTTTCCTCACGCTTGCTGACGCGCAAAATCTTTCCGGCGGCGGGGATGCGGTCAATGTTCTGGAATTTCGCCTGAATAGTCCCGAGAACGCGTCCGTCATAGCGCAACAGGTTCGGCAAAAAGCCGGGCCCGGTTTTGCGGCTTCCACCTGGATGGAGGAAAATCGCGCGTTATTCCGCGCTTTGCGAATGGAAAAATTGGTGACTGCCATTTTCATTGGGCTGATCACCTTTGTGGCCGGTTTGAACATCCTGGTCGTGCTTTCCATGACCGTCACTGATAAAGCCCGCGATATCGCCGTTCTAATGTCCCTCGGTACGCGTCGCACGCAAATTCGAAAAATTTTTCTGTGGCAGGGAATTACGATCGGCGCGGTGGGAACACTCGTTGGCCTGTGTTTGGGCTATCTGTTCGCTTTTATCGCCGGTTTTTACCACTTAATTCCGCTTGATCCCCAGGTCTATGCCGTGCCCTACGTTCCTTTTCATCCCAGCTTATTGGATGGCGTATGGATCACCCTCATCGCCATGGCTATCTCTTTTATTGCCACCATCTTGCCAGCCCGGGCCGCTGCCAGCCTGCTGCCTGTCGAGATACTCCGATACGAGTGATTGTGCGTACGATTGGTGCGCAATTTGCTCCTAGAGTGGTGCAGAGGCGAGGCGGGCTCTCACCGGCGTGACCCTCGAGCCGGTAAGCTTCAAAAAGCTCTTCTCAACCAGTTGAAAAAAAGGGTCTTAATACTGTATCAAAATGGCACTAGAGCGCCCGTTTTCGCGAGCCACCCAAGTTGGGCAAAAACAGGAACCGTTTTGTCCAGTTGTGACGACAATCATGGCAAGATTTTCGCGACAAGAGTGTCAGCTACAAGTGACAACATAGACGCATCTAAGTAGGTATGCGGCGGGGCGACCATAGTGCAATGCAGCAATCCACGCAGAGACAAAATGACCGCAGCAGATTCCAACCCGAGTCTTAACGCCGCGCAGGTTGCCACTACGCAACTTGACGCTCCGCAACTCGCTCCTGTCGTGCTCGAAGGTCGTCATCTGAAGAAAAGTTACGGTCACGGCCCGAAAGTTTTGCCGGTTTTGGTGGACGCCAACATCACTTTGCACAAGGGTGAGATGATTGCGATTGTGGCCCCATCCGGCGCGGGTAAAAGTACTCTTCTGCATTTGCTGGCCGCGCTAGACATGCCGACGAGCGGTACAGTATACTTCGCGACGAAAGCAATTGAATCGAATCAAGACTCGTTGCTCGCGGAATTTCGCAATCGGGCCGTTGGATTTCTCTGGCAACGGCACCAGTTGCTGCTCGATTTTACGGCCGAAGAGAATGTGGCCATGCCGCTGTTGTTGCGCGGCGAAAATTTCGCCTCCGCGCAGGGGATGGCGCGGAAGTGGCTTGCGGAGGTTGGCTTGGAATCTCGAGCCGGCCACCGTGCAGGGGAACTCTCCGGCGGGGAACAGCAACGCGTGTCGATTGCCCGGGCGCTTGTCACTGGGCCGGCGGTGTTGCTGGCAGATGAACCGACGGGGAATTTAGACGAGCAGAATGCTTGGGCTGTGTTCGAGTTGTTGGTTCGGTTGCACCGCACGCTGGGTTTGACGTCGCTTATCGCGACGCACAATCTGGCACTCGCCGCGCGATGTGATCGGGTTCTAACGCTGGAGCATGGCGTTCTTACCACTGGCAAGGCTACGGCCTCTGCGAGTGCGACCCCCGGGGGAGAAGCGAGCTAACGTGTTCGAACGTTATACCGAAAAAGCACGTCGAGTAATTTTCTTTGCCAGGTATGAGGCCAGCCAGTACGGCAGTCCTTACATCGAAACCGAGCACCTCTTGCTCGGCTTGATGCGCGAGGACAAAGCCTTGGCCAATCGCTTCTTGCGGCAACAGGGATCCATCGAGTCCATCCGCAAAGAGATTGAAGCGCGCATCACCATTCGCGAGCGCATCTCCACCTCTGTAGAGGTTCCCCTCAGCGCCGAATGCAAACGCATCCTTAATATGGCTGGTGAGGAAGCTGAACGCTTGGGCGTAAAGCACGTTGGCACCGAACATTTGCTGCTCGGAATTTTGCGCGAAGAAAAATGTTTTGGCGCTGAGATTTTGATGGAGCGCGGCCTGCGCCTCTCGACTCTGCGTGAGGAGCTGGCTCGTACTTCCGGTGAGAAGACTACTGCGGCGCGCCCCAAGGAAACTTCTTTATTGGCGGAGTTCAGCCGCGATCTTACTCAGGCTGCTTCCGAAGGTTCTCTTGATCCGCTGGTCGGCCGCGATGGCGAAGTAGAGCGAGTGATCCAGATTTTGTGCCGCCGTACTAAAAATAACCCTGTGCTCATTGGTGAGCCTGGCGTTGGCAAAACCGCCATCGTCGAAGGTCTCGCGCAGCGCATCTCCGATGGCGACGTTCCGCCCTTTCTCGCTGACAAACGCATCCTCTCGTTGGATCTCTCCCTTATCGTTGCCGGTACCAAGTATCGTGGACAATTTGAAGAACGCCTCAAGACCATCATGAAGGAATTGATGGAGAGTCAGAACTCCATCGTCTTTATCGACGAACTACACACTTTGGTCGGCGCTGGTTCCGCTGAAGGCTCGCTGGATGCCGCGAACATTCTTAAGCCCGCGCTCTCGCGTGGAGAAATTCAATGCATTGGCGCTACTACTCCCGGCGAGTATCGCAAGTCCGTCGAAAAGGATCGCTCACTTGAGCGCCGCTTCCAATCCGTCAAAGTTCCCGCTCCCAATGAAGAAGAAGCCGTCCAGGTGATCAGCGGCGTGCGCGAGCGTTACGAAAAGTTTCACGCCGTCAGCTATACCGACGAAGCTCTGAAATATTCCGTCTATCTTTCCAACCGCTATATTCCAGATCGCTTCCTACCGGACAAGGCTATCGATTTGATCGACGAAGCCGGTGCGCGCGTTAAGCTGCGTCAGGCCTCCGTTCCTGAAGAAGTCGGTGAAGTGCAGAAGCGCGTCAAGTTCATCACCCACCGCATGGAAACCGCCATCGCCAATCATGAATTCGAGAAGGCGCGGTTCTACTCCGAAGAAGAGCGCAAGGAAAAAGAAAATTTGCGCGGCCTTCGCGAGCGCTACAAACTCGACGACGCCTCCACCGGCATCGTTACCCGCGAAGACATCGAAGAAGTGGTTTCACGCTGGACCGGTATCGGCGTCTCCTCTATTAAGGAAGACGAACAGCAGAAACTTTTGCGCATCGAACCTGAGCTTCACAAGCGCGTTATCAGTCAGGACAAAGCCATCACCGCCCTGGCCCGCGCCATTCGCCGCAGCCGCGCCGGGTTGAAATCACCTTTGCGTCCAGTCGGTTGCTTCTTTTTCCTTGGGCCCACGGGCGTTGGCAAAACCGAAGTAGCTCGTCGGCTCGCCGAATTTCTTTTTGGCTCGGAAAAATCTCTGGTGCGCTTTGACATGTCCGAATTCATGGAGAAGCACTCCGTCTCCAAACTGATTGGCGCCCCTCCAGGCTATGTCGGATATGAAGAAGGCGGCCAGCTCACCGAGCGCGTCCGTCGTACTCCTTACTCCGTCATCCTTCTGGATGAAATCGAAAAGGCGCATCCCGACGTCTTCAATATATTGTTGCAGGTTTTCGAAGACGGCCAACTCACCGACGGCCTTGGTAACACCGTTGACTTCCGGAATACCATCATCATCATGACTTCCAACCTGGGAGCCCGCCATCTGCAACGGCGCACTTCCATCGGTTTCCAGTCCGGCGCCGACGAAGCCGGTCAAAGGTCCATGGAAGAATTGGTGATGAACGAAGTGAAGCGCGCGTTCAATCCGGAGTTTCTCAACCGTTTGGACGAAGTGATCATCTTCAATCCTCTCGGCGACGATGATTTGCTACGCATTATCGACTTGCTCGTGGGCCAGTTGAATGACACCCTGATTCACCGGCAAGTGCAGATTGTCGTTTCACCGGAAGCACGGCAGTGGATTCTCGAGAAAACGTGTGCGGACCGCAGTTACGGCGCGCGTCCGCTGCGGCGGGCTTTACAGAANTACGTTGAAGATCCGCTCTCCGAAGCACTGATTCAGGGTGGAATTCAGAGACCTGCAACGCTGCAGATTTACGTTGCCGGGGAGGGNCTCTCGTTCCGGCCTGTTGGCGAGGCAACCCCTGTAGTTCACTAACGAATCTGACACCAAACGCGTCGCCGGAAGGGTTTGCCCTTCCCGGCGATGCTTAGCTTCGATGCCGGCCCACACCTGGTCCGGTAGGAGATGAACATCTTGGGTTTGGGGGCGCGGCCTTGAGCATTTCAACGGCCGCTCAAAGAAGGGTAGTCTGTTTTCGTTACGGAGTTTTGACAGGCCGGGTCCACTGCATCGCGATCGTTATTCTGCTGTTCGCGATTGCATCACCCGCCGCCTCGCGAAACAATTCCGGCGCTGACGCGTCCCCTGTTTCATCCTCTCCGCAATCTAATACGCCCCAGCAGTCGAATACTCCTCCGCGGTCCCCGCGACCCAATGCCAATGCTCAGTCNCGTTCTTCTACNCCGAACCCTTCACCAGCTGTTCCCGCAACTCGCGGCGTCATCCAGCGCATCGAGTTCGTCGGCAATCGCCGAATCCGCAGCGACACCTTAAAAGCCCGCATCTTCACCCGTGAAGGCGATAACTACAACGAAGAAACATTGCGCCGCGACTTCCAGGCGCTCTGGAATACCCAATTTTTTGAAGACGTAAAGCTGCGTGTGGAAGATTCTCCCGATCGCCCCGACGGGAAAATTATTATTTTCGAGGTAAAAGAGCGCCCCGTCATCCGCCGCATTCGCTATGAGGGCATTCATTCCGTCTCCGAGTCTGACATTCTCGACCGCTTCAAAGAGCGCAAAGTCGGTCTCAGTGTGGAAAGCCAGTTTGATCCGACAAAAATCAAAAAAGCGGAGGTCGTGCTGCGCGAGCTGTTGGGTGAACACGGCCGGCAATTCGCCAAGGTCACACCGCAATATGAAAGAATCGCCTCCAGTAACGCGGTCATCCTGGTTTTCAAAATTGTAGAAGGCCCCAAGGTTAAAGTCGGCCACATCAAGTTCACGGGTAATCATGCTTTCAGCGATCGCAAGTTGATTCGTGCCATGCGTCACGATCGTCCCTACGCGATCCCGCTTTACTTCACAGAAATCGCGGTGCTCTCGAAAACCTACGATCGCGACAAATTAACCGAGGACCTGGAAGTAGGCGTACGCGGCCTGTATCAGGACAACGGCTACTTCAAAGTGATCGTCAAAGATCCCATTCTGGAAAATATCGACACGCCCTCTTACAAACTCGGCGTTCCCATCCCCTTCACCGCCCACGGTGTGGGAAAAGCCGTTAACATCACCATCCCCATTGAAGAAGGGGACCGCTACCACATGGGCACTTTGAAAATTGTCAGCGCCGATCCCGACAAAGCCTTGTCCCTCAAAGTGGAAGCGCTCAAGACCATTTTCCCGTTGAAACAAGGCGATATTTTCGCCACCGACAAAATTCGCAAGGCCCTTGAGAATTATAAAAACGCTTATGGCGAATACGGCTTCATTGACTTCACTGCTGAGCCTGCAATGGACATCGATGACGACAAGAAAATTATCAATTTGACCTTGAAGTTCAACGAAGAGAAGCAGTACTACGTCCGCCGCATCGACTTCAGCGGGAATACCACCACCCGGGACAAAGTGATCCGCCGTCAGCTGCTCATCGATGAAGGCCAGCTCTTCAATAAGCGCGCCTGGGAACTGAGCATCCTGCGCTTGAACCAACTTGATTATTTCGATCGCATCGAAGCGGACAAAGCCGCCGAACTAAAGCGCAACACCAAAGAAGGCACGGTGGACATCAACCTCAAGGTCAAGGAAAAAGGCAAGCAATCCATCGGCTTGCAGGGCGGAGTCAGTGGTCTGTCTGGTAGCTTTATCGGTCTCACCTACCAGACCAACAATTTCCTGGGGCTCGGCGAAACGTTATCTTTCTCCGCGCAGTTCGGTAACCTCCAGCGCGTCTTCCAGTTTGGTTTTACCGAGCCTTATCTTTTTGATCGTCCCATCCAGACCGGCTTTACCGTTTTCTCCAGCCGCTACAATTTCGATCAGGCCCAGCAGCAAGCGCTTATAACCGGCCAGTCCGTCAGTATCAATCCGCAATTTATTCAGAATTACAACCAGAACAGCACCGGTTTCACCACCTTCGCAAGCTATCCTCTTAAGAAACGCCCTTTCACGCGTGTTTCCGTGACCTATGGACTCACCCGCACCAACATCACGGCCTTCAACCAGGCTTCCTCGATTTTGTTCGAACAACTTCAATTCCGCAGCATCGCCGGGCCTAGCGCGCTCAATGGCATCATCTCCAGTACCATCACCCCCAGCATTACCTACAACACCGTAAACAATCCTCAAAATCCCACTTCCGGCAAAAGTTACTTCTATAGCCTTGGGGTTTCGGGTGGCCCACTGGGCGGCAACGTCAACAGTATCTCCAACGTTTTCGATTGGAAGTTGTATCGTCCCCACCACAAGCGCCGCAATGTAATAGGCGCTCACGTTACCGCTGCCTTTATCACCGGGTTTGGCGGCCGGGAAGTCCCGCCCTTCAGCCGCTTTTATATGGGCGGTGAAAACGATATTCGCGGATTTGATATTCGTTCCATCTCACCGGTTACCTTTATTCCTACGGCCACCTCGCAGTCGTTCATCTATCTGGATCCCACCCATCTAAGCAGCAATGGATTACCGACACCGCGTGCCTTTTCCGTACCGGTCCTTGGATACACCATTACTTTTCCGGGTGGCGACTTGCAGTCTTGGGGCAACTTCGAATATCGCATTCCCATTGCCGGCCCGGTGACTGCCGGAATTTTTATGGATGTCGGAACCGTGGGCATTGTCCGAAAAAGCGCCTTGAGGCTTGATCCCACGGGCTTTCAAAATCTGCTCACGCAGTTCCCGGATGCCCAGTCGCAAATAGGCTTGCAGCGACAGCTTAAGATCGCCGAGGGCACAAATTTCCGCATACGCGCCTCCACGGGCGCGGAGCTCGTGGTGCAGCTGCCCATCATCCAGGCGCCCTTCCGCATCTACTACGCGTTCAACCTAAACAGGCTGCACTCGCAGATTACTGCGCCCCCGGACTTCGTCTCGCAGAGCGAGATTGATCTCATCAAAAATAATCCGGCGCTCAAGGATTTCTATAATTTCCAGTTTGCGCCGACTATCAATCAGGTCATCGCCAATCCGGGCCGTCTGAATTATTTCGAACCTTTGCGGACTTTCCGGTTTACCGTGAGTCGGACATTTTAATGTTGGATTTTGTTCGCAAATTTACTATAGCTAGGCGCGGCAACTTCGCCCAGCGAACTTGATTTTCTCGGGAAAATCGCGAAAAGTTTTTGGGGGAAACAGTGGGAATTCAGTTGGCTAATCTTTCTAAAATTATTGGGCTGGGGTTTGCCGTCGTTTGTGTGTGGCTCGCGGGATGCAGCAGCAGCAACCCTACAAACGTCGTGCTGGTAAATGTGAGTCCGCCGTCGGCTACCTTGGTGGTCAATCAGTCGACCAACTTTTTCGCCAGCGTGACCGGTGCAACAGACACGTCCGTGACCTGGTCCTGCACCTTCACAACCAGTACCACCGCTGCGGGCTCCACTACTCCGACCGTTTCGGCAGCGGCTCCCTGCACCGCGGCGCAAGGTGTTCTCTCCAATATCCAGCCCACTACTGTTACCTACACCGCCCCTGCTGCGGTTCCTAATCCGCCACCCACCATCAGCGTCACCGCGACTTCCAATGCCAACAAGAAAAAAAGCGGTTCTGCCACGGTCACTTTGGATTCCGGAATTCGCGTTACTATAACTCCTTCCACCGCCACTGTCGCTACAGGTTCGTCTTTCCAATTTCATGCCACACTTA